>Ga0228710_1001572_pt1 | contig 34535 bp, 10 predicted proteins | sample MedpolnodulmetaG_FD_177995 | JGI IMG/M metagenome (GOLD analysis project Ga0228710, IMG submission 177995) | Root nodule microbial communities from Medicago polymorpha collected in Santa Monica, California, United States - pink nodules | ecosystem: Host-associated > Plants > Roots > Nodule... | reverse complement strand
GAAGAAAGGGTAGAGAAGAAGAATTGAAGGGAAACTTGGGAGCTAAAGTGAAGCTTGTGCAAGTGTTGGTTGCTAATTAAGGTAAGGGGGTTAGTTTTCGATTGTAATCAATAGTGTAGTTTTCTTCCCCAATTCTTTACATAAGTGATTATGTGTTTAAGTGATTATCTTGTGATTGATTGATGAAATTCGTGCTTAAGTTTTGATGTGTTGTTTGAGTATGCGAAATTGATGCTAAGTGAATTGATTGATGATGAAATCATATGCTCAAAACATGCTTATGCTTAAACTTTACATTTTTCATCAAAAATGGTTGTTGTTGTTGTTGCTGTTGTGAGATGTTATCATTGTTGAATTGAACCTTGGGAGATCATGATCATTGAGAGTTGTCAAGAAAATGGGACTGTTCATGTGAGGTTTACAAAAATGGGTCAAATGGGGTTTTTGAATTGGAAACTATTTTGGCTCAAATATCATATGGTTTTGAAGCTCTTTTAATGTCTGAAAATGTTTGGGTAAACTCTGGAAACCAAATTTGGGATGAAGGGGTTCAAAATTGGGATTTTGGGATGAAAAATGTGAAATTCGTGACAGCCAACTGTCAGTGCTCGCCACGGTGAGCAAGCTTGCGCGCGAGGCGAGCAACATGGTCACAGAGAGCCATGTTTGCCCGCCACGGCGAGCAAAGCTACTTGCCACGGCGAGTAATGTGTCACAGGGGGCATGGTTTGCCCGCCACGGCGAGCAAAGCCACTCGCTACGGCGAGCGTGGTGGTGACAGGAGACCTGTCTTGCCCGCCATGGCGAGCAAACCACTTGGGAGGCGAGTTGCTTCAGTTTTGGTTTTTCTGTTTTGCACTTTGAGTTCTTTTCACCTGTTTTTGCTTGAATTAACTCTTGGCATGATCATTAAAGTTTTAAAGGGTTTTATCATCTTCCAAATGGTTTTAAATTGAATTGGAAATACTTTATGGGTTTGAATTATGGTTGAAAATCGTTCAAGTATATCTTGGTGAATTTTTCAAAGAGTTATTGTGGTAAATGCATATATGTTGTGGATAGAGTTGTGAATGATGAAATACATATATGTTGGATGAATTATGAATGTGTTGGTGATTGCATATATGACGGGTGATGATGAATTATTGATGAATTCATAAATGCATATATGTTGGTGATAATGTTGTGACATTGTTTGTGTGAACATATGCATTGAGTCGAGTCATATGTTCATGCATTCATGACTGATGGTGATGGTGACGGATATTTATATCCAAATGTAAGACAGGGTGAGAAATCTTACATAAGATGTGTTAATGCATCTAAGGTGACGACCTCGAGGTGATCTGGTACCACATGCATCTAGAAGAGTCTAGAACATTGCATGCATTGAGTAATTGTGTGTTAATTGTTGAAATGTACATTGTGTGAATATTGATGATTTGTACATTAGTGGTGATTTGTGGAATTGTGCATTGGTGATAATCGTTGGATTGTGCTTTGGCAATATTTGTTGAATGATGAGATTAATGTTGTTAATGAATATTTATCTTAATATTATCAATGGAGTAAGAATTGTACATGTATATGTTTATAGATGATATTTATATTAAATGCTTATACCTTGATTATTGATTATGATTGATGTGAAGCTTACCCCTAGTGGTTTTACCGCCTACCTGTTTGTATGGATGGGTAGACGGAATGCAGGCTTAGTTTTGCATGGTGAGCGTCTGGATAGCGGGAGCTATCTCAGCTTTTATTTTGGAGTCTTAGTTTAGGCTCTGATTAGGAGGTCGTCGTCGTTTTGTTGAACTTATTGTTCTTGTGGAGAATTACCTTCCTGTTATATTTGGAATTTATATGTTGATGTATATGGATCCTATAACATGTATGTTTGAAGGTGTAAACTCTTATCCGCTGCGAGTATGGTGATTTTTATAAATGCATGTCATATGGATTTTGTTGATTTGTAGACGTGGCGTCTATTTCTTGAATAAATGTTTTATTCGCGTGTTTTATCGTTTTAATAGAAGTAGGGCGTTACATTTGTGATCCAAATTCTAGAAAGTAATAAATATAATATAATAAAACAAAAATAAAATAAAGTAAAAACAAAAACAAAACATTCAGATTCCTTTCCTTGTGCATGAGGATTTAAACAACAATACACAAGAAAGTAGTTTAGTGAGAACTTAAGATATAAGACACCGGAAAAGATGACTTCTTGCACTTTATTGGGTACAAAATTCAAGATGACTGAAGATAGAAAAAAAAAGGTTTTTTTTTTTTTTGACAAAATCAAAATGATATTCATTCATTCAAATCGAGAGATTACATCATTCAACACCGCTAAAAACATAAAAGATTAATCTGCGAACAAACTCACAACATCCAAGTTAATAGCATATAACAACATAATGCCTACAAAAATATATGATAAAATTAAAGTGACCGGAATATACATGGCCTCCGGATCTGCAACGTTGACGCCCAAATCTTTGGTTGAATAATCGATCTTTCAATATGAATCAAATGAACACCGCACGAAGACGAAAAATCAAACAACGTCGCACAAGACGACGAACAACAAACCACCACACTTAGATGATGAAATATTCACAAAGAAAAAACATAGATCTATGTGAAAATCACTTATTTAGATTGAAATAGAGAGAAAAAGATGAAGATGGGTGATTTCAGGTCAAAAATTGACCCAAAACCACCCCTCAATGAAGAAACTGTAAGAGAAAACCTAGGGAGAGAAAACTAGGGTCGGCTTGTTGGAGAGGGAGGAAGGCATAAAAAAAGAAGTTATACTCTTGGATTTAACACGCATGTTCCAAACGAAACATTTATTGATGAAGACATTGTAAATATCACTCTCAAATGAAGCTTTACCTGCAAATATTAAAAAAAAATATCATGCCAACTAATTTTGTGTGAGTGCAAATTATAAATAAACGTAAAAGGAAATTAAATAAAAAAACATATATGCATTATATATACAAAATATACATTCTCTTGTAAAAAAAAATACAAAATATACATTGATGTGCATTTTTATTATTGATATATAAAAAAAAAAGTTATATATCAAAAGAAACTTACCGGTTAATCTTCGACTTGAAATATCTTCTTCAACCTATTCATAAAAACCGATAGTGTGACATGGATCCAATCATTCAACTTGTTGAAAAATTTGAAATAGGCATGTCTCCATGATGTTTTTATCACTAGAGTTCCACAAACTCCCCAAAATCCAACAAAAAAACCAATCACCAAGCTAACATAAAACCCAAATGTTATTAGCTTATCTTCTTCTTCACTTGTGATCACATGTTTGTCATGGTTACTAGTTGGGGAAATTACAACGCCGGGGCAAAGGTTTATGAGTGGTGGTCCACAAAGTCGATTGTTCCCCACATATGAAGAGGGATCAAAAGATTGTAGTTGAGTGCCTAGTGGAATTTTCCCTTCTAAGTTGTTGAACGACAGGTTCATGTAACCAAGAAATGTCAAACTTGAAAAGCTTGTTGGCATTTTACCGTAGAGATGATTTCTTGACAAGTCCAGTGATTCTAACATTTTCATATGACCAATGTTATTGGGAATTAATCCTGTGAGATGATTTCCTGAAAGGTTTAAACCCACCAATGCCACCAGTTTTGTTATACTTCGAGGTATCTCTCCAGTTAAGTGGTTGCAAGAAAGATCAATTGTTGTCATTAAACCAAGATTTTTTCCATATTCTCTATCTAACCCTTTCAATCCCAATACTACCTTGTGATTGAAGGAGCCAATTTCAAAAACATCATTATTCGTATCGAAAATTCGTAATGAGATATAATGAAAGACTTTTCTTGGAAACGTTAAATTTGATAAAGCAACTATGTGACTGAAGCATTGTGGTATTTCCCCTGTTATATTGTTTTTTGAAAGATCCAATACTTGAAGAAATGATAGATGACACATACTCGTTGGAATGTTTCCTTGGAGCTTATTTGCTTGCAAACGTAAAACAATCAGCTGATGAAGATGATGACCTATCCACATCGGTACCATTCCTTGGAGATTGTTATCGCCAACATCAATTAATTTCAAGTTGCGACAAAGGATCAAAGATGGAATTTCCCCGAAAAAGTTGTTGTTATTCAATTGGAGTGATTCTATTTGCTTTAAGGTTCCAAATGAGTTGGGGACTCTCCCTGATAAATTATTCTTTTCCAAATTTAGAACTTTTAATTTTTGAAACTTTCCCCAACAATCTGAAAGTTTCCCCACTAGAAAATTACTTGACAAGTCTAGATAAATTAAATTAGGAGACGAGGAAGTACAAAAAGAGGATAAGGACCCTGTAAACATATTATTTGAGAGAAATAGAGAGACCAATTTTGGAAAAGGTGGCAATGAACCATTCAAATTGTTGAAACTGAAATCCCACACAACATGATCAAATGCTTTTACTTGCATTCTTGGAAAAGATTTTGGCAAGGGTCCATAAAGGTTGTTATGTGAAACATTCAAGTATTCCAAACTTGAAGATAGATTCCAAAACCATTTAGGAAATGAATCTGAAATACCACTATTAGAGATTTCTAGATTCACAAGTTTCCCTTGCTGTTTGAGCCATACTGGAAATTTAGGACCCAGTGTGCACGATGATGCATATAGTCTTTCAAGTTTGAAAGGTTGAACCCAATCTGAACTCAAGTTGAATGAAAGTGAATTATGATTCACATCCAAGATTTCCAATTGAGATAATTTTGATAAATGTGTTTCATTAACGACACCATTCAACTTATTTGAAGAGAGAAGTAACTTTTTTAGACTAGAAAATTGGCCAATTGTATGTGGAAGTGGCCCGCTCAAATGATTATGGGAGAGATCAATAGTTTCTAATGAGGCAAGTTTAGTAATCTCAAGTAGTGGCAATGATCCATTCAATTGGTTAAAACTAAGATCCAGAAAGTGTATGGTTGGTAGAGATGCATCATCAATGATATCCACACCACTCAACTGATTATGGGAGAGATCTAGTGATTCTAATAAGGCAAGTTTAGCTATCTCAAATAGTGTTAATGATCCATTCAATTGGTTAAAACTTAGATCTAGATATTGTATGTTTGGTAGAGATGTGTCATCAATGATATCCACAACATTCAAATGATTTTGGGAAAGAGGTAGAGATGCAAAAGAAGGCATATGAACAAGTGATTTCGGAAATGAGCCGACTATATTGGTATTTTGAAGAGATATTGACTCCAACAATGAAAAGCAAGCAAAATCAGGAAGTGGTCCTCCAATGAATGGGTTATTGCTTAGATCCAACTTCTTTAAACCATTATTTGTGGAACACAATTGTTGTATGTTATCACTAAGTTTGCCAGACAATTTATTGGTGTTTAGTTGTAACTCTTGCAGTTGAGACATATTCCGAAAATATTTTAGTATACTACTCTGGATTTCATTATATGAGAGACTAAGAGATTTCAAAGTTATGGAAGTATTCAGGTGGGGAATAGATTTAGGAGTAACTTGATGGAGACCACATTTGTATAAATGAAGTTCAAATAGAGAAGGAATTCTGCTTATTGATGACAACCAATCAACTGCTAGAGTGAGATTGACAAATGATAGATCAAGGTATCTCAAATTAGAGAGATGAGAAATCCATTCAAGGTCTTTTGCAGTCAAGAAGTAACTAAATCTAAAGTCTAGAGTTTGCAAATTGGAAAGGTTCCCCAAACTGGAAGGGAGGACACCAACAAGTTTATTACCACCAAGATTTAACTCTATCAAGTTACCAAGTGACCCAAGGCACTTTGGTATCTTTCCTTCTAAGTCATTAGAACCAAGATTCAACTCTATCAGTTGACCAAGTCAACCAATGCACTTTGGGATTTTTCCATGTAGGTTATTATTATTGAGATTTATAGAAATAAGATATTGCAGTTCACATATTGAAGAATCTAACTTACCTTGCAACCCTTTAGAATAATCTAAGGCTGGGAGATGCAAACTGCTTACATGACCAGTTAAATTATCACATGAAATTCCTTTCCATTTGCAACACTCTTCACCTTTCCATGATGAAAGACTACCATTTCCAGATTCTTTAAACATTAAGAGAGCTTGCCTCTCGGTCTCCACGCATTTCTTTAGATGGAAATTTTCGGCACATACCAAACTGATGCATAGAATGCTCACTACACAAAAGAGAAAACTGAACTGCTTCATTGTGATCTACTCAACTCCCTTTGAGATACTTTTGGATTTATTTTATTTTTTTTAGGAAAGAGCTGTTAACTGAATTGTGAAGTGGAATAATGACAAACAAGGGTCATATTAATTTATAGACTGCAAAATAGCACATATCCATTGAAAATATCTAATTTCCTGGTTGTTTCTTCGGGTGTCATATAATTCAAACCTAAAGCAAATTCAAGTCAAGATAATAATAAGTTAAATTTTGATGTGTCATTATGTAAATTAATAATATTTATATGCAATAAAACAAAATATAGTAGTATTATATATGTATATAATGACTGTCAAAAAATAAGTAGATAATAGTTTGGTCAAAAAATTAATATATAACAGTCATTATAAAAAAAGATATATATATATATATATATATATAATAGTATGACGCCAATGAATCTTGCACACCTGGCAGGGCTGTTGCTCCCTCCCATCTAGATGTTGTTTCTGTTGTTCTTGTATAAAGATAATAGATAGTTATAATGTGACTCTTTTGTTTCAGTTTTACTCTTTATTTAAACTATTTCATTTACTATAAAAAAATATTACCTCAAACATATTTGACAGAAGCATTTGATCTTGATAATAACACAACCCTAAACAGCGCAAGGTAAGCTCAAACTGAGCTCCAAAAACAATACAACAAATGAGAAACAAATTGAGATCTTAGCAGCCAACACAGAAGCACAAAAGCTAAATCAGAAACACAAAAAGAACCCTAGCTGAACACCACTCGTAATGCCACGACATTTTCAATCTAATAAGACTCTAATGCCACGACATCACCTTTATTTTTTCAAACAAGTCTTCTACCTCCTTGACCATACTGTTAAAAATGCAATCATTTCTCTCCTTCCATGTTATCCAAATAACGGCATGCCAAATTAACGAGCGCTTATGTTCGTTTTTTCACCGGTATGTATAATAACATGGTTGGAGCGATATACATTGTCCCGCTCAATTTTTTAACATGAATGCATGCGTTGGTCAAGTCGGGTTATCAACCGGGACATGTAACACTTAATTAAGGGATATCTAATATGATTTCGATTCAATAGTGAACCTTGCTGTAAATTTCAATAAAATATTGTATTTATTCTCAAATATTTATTAATATTAAATACATTTTTGGAAGATTGACGGGGGAGAGGAAGTACGGAGGATGAGGTGGTGCTCTGGTATCTTTGGAAGAGTCAAGCTGCGTCAAAGTTATTGGATTTCTCTTGAGCTATTCTTTTTGATCGCATCCCAACAAAGTTGAATCTTGCTAAAAGACTCCTATTGGATGGGGAGAGTTCGAAGAGGTATATTTTTTGTGACAGTAAGAAGGAAACGATGATGCATCTCTTTCTTCATTGTCACGTTGTTTCTGAAGTTTGAATAAATCTGATGAATTGGTTGAAATTAAACTTATTACTCCTCCAAATTTGTTTGTTGATCTTAGAACTTAATTACTTTGAATTTGACCGAATTTGATTCTAATTGGATCTAAACCTAAAGGAAAATAATAATTAAATTAACTTGGTAAAACTTGTGTAATATCCAAAAACAAAATTGTGTGATGGGGATGTCATTTGTTTTATAATAAAGTGAATTAGTCAAGAATAATAAGTTATTGAACGAAGATAATAATAAGTCATATGTCTGATGCGTCATACAATATTATACTATAATGTAATGTTGAAAATGTTATGAATAATATTAATATGATGTGGATGTTGTTTAAAAAAAAAAATTAACATGATGTGAATGTCTATTTCTCAAGACTTTCTATGTTCCTTAACTCTTACGAGTGAATGTCTATATTCACTGTTATTACCACTTAGTCTTATGGTTCTTCATGTACTTGTAACTTATTTGTGTCCTATAATAGGACTTATATTTCAATGTAAAAAACACACATGTGACAAGAATAATACACAAAGCTCTTATCTTCTTCATCTTTGATCTTTTCTTTTTAGTTTATTTCATAACAGAAAACAAGTTTTTTTTTCGGTACAAATGTTTTTTTTGTAGTGTTAGCCCTTCAGTTTTCAAGGAAAAGAGACTCTGAAAATATGAAGTTTGGTCGGAAGGTAAGTAAAATTCAATAACCCAAATCCAAACTTATCTTAGTGCATTAACCACTTGAGTACAATTGTTTGGCTTTGCATAAATATTATTCCCTAATTTCAAAAATAATTGACCTTCCCGCAAAATAATAATTGACCTTCCTGCAACCAAAAGTTGTCCCAAAATACGAAAAATCTAGTTTTTAAAGATATTAATTTATCGCAATCATCGCAATGTTTTTTTTACAAAACATGTCATTTATACATTTATGTTATGATGATATTAATTACAATTAGAATAAATAATTAATGATCATTATTTTATCTTAATTTTATATGCAGGCAAGCTAAAATAGGTTGAGTTCAAAAATAATTTTGTTATATGCCTTGACAATATTTTGTTTATAAATCAATATATCAATAATTTCCATGAATATTTTGAAATTTAAAATTTTTAATCAAAATTATACAAACAAACATAATAAAATAATCACATGCGTTAGCATAGTAGAAAGAGTAGACAGACGGACACTTCTGCTTGTAGTATAGATTAAGAAAGAGGGAAGTTATCCAAAAAAATTGCACGATGGGCAAATTATCAAGAAAAACATAACAGCTACATATTAAGCAATGATGACATTTTTTTTTGTCATGTCTGGATTATTATTATAAACATTGTATAAAGACAATGTCTTCCTTCTGTTTCCTCTCTTACATAAGAACTATCCTAAAACAATTCTCATCTATAATGTGTTATAGCAATTTCAGACATCGCCTTTACATGGAACTTATTATTAGTGATAGGAACTTGGTTTTGTGTCAGGCTGCCTTATATTTCAAGAACCTATTTCATGTCTCTTGACGAAAAACTTTGATTTTGGAGAATATAATATTTTGTATTCTAGTGATGTTTGTATTTTTTTCCTACTGACCAAGATCATTTAAAAAGAAATTGAGTACATTACAAGTCCAAATTAATGAAACAACTAATTTGACGTGTTAACTGTTTTATTAGAATAATGGGCAAAATAGGGTAAAATATAAAGGGATTTTTTTTCAAAAAAAATATTATTTAGCGTCCGCTAGATCAACTCTATAACATTTAGTTGACTTTTGAATATTGACTTTAGCATCCATGGGGCCGACTCTATAAATTTTGTTGACTACTTAAAAGTTGACTTTAGCGTTTGCCCATCCGACTTTTAATGAATCATTTAGCGTCAGTATGACTGACTCTACATGATTTGGTTGAATTTTCTGTTCATGGAATTATTAGCCTTGGCTCATTGTAGAGTCGGTATTAAACTCGATTTAGCCGATGTTTTCTTAGCCTCGGTGGCCAGAAGCCAACTCTACCCAGTAGCTTCAACTTTTTTATTAGCTTGCCACCGACACCGACGCTAAATCTATGTTCAGTGGCGGACCCACGTTGGGCCCAGGGAATGCAGCTGCATCCCCACAAATTTAATATTTGCACCTAATTTTTTTAACTTTTTCTGGAATGAACCCCTGAATATTTAACTATGAACTCTTTGTCTTTGCTCTCTCATTGAACTGTGTAAATGACTGTATTGCATTACACTTTATTTGACCGAATGAATTGCTTCAGTGAGATGTGCATTATTCGCATGTTATTTAATTATTATTATAAAATTGTAAAAATGATTCTATTCTAAGGTTATCGCAATTTGACATACATATATAATTCAAATTCTACACTAGATAGTTTTCCTTTTAAAAAAATGTTCTAGCCAATTGAATAAGCATATACTAAAATTTCATAACTTAAATATGTATGTTTTAATTTATATACATTATAATAATTTATTAATTGATGTTAAAAAGTTTACACAGTCACATGAGTTTAACTCAGCTAATAGAGGTATTGCAGTGTGCCGGGTATGAGGTTCAAACCTGAGATTCTTCACTTATTCATTTTTAGAAGCGAATTTCTAGTCATTAAAACTTGACAAAAAAATAATGTTTACACTCATATGTTAGAGCCTGATTTAACCATCAATGTCAAGATTATTAAGCTACACATTCTTTTCTTAAAAAAAAACAAGCTACACATTCTTTGTGGTTATTCGTGTTTAAGCCTGATCTAACCATTTATATCCTCTTTATGTGTAGATTTTATGTGGTATTTATCACTCTGTCAATATTAACAAAAAAAAAATAAAATTGCATCCCCTGAACTAGGGTCCTGTCAACGTCACTGTTTGTGTTAGCGTCGGTTTTGACCCTGTTAGAGTGGGTTTTTGGCCGACGCTAAAATACAGTTTTCTTGTAGTGACTAACCTAAACCCTAAGACAGAAAACTAACCATTAGAGATCTTATCTTGGCTTGCGAATGTTCAAAACCTATTTAGGCTCATTTGTTACGGATTAAAATAAAAGTGATTTTGACTTAAAATAATTTAGAGATTTTGGGTCCGTTTGTTACGGATTAAAATAAAAGTGATTTTACCATAAAATAATTTAGAGATTATTTTATAGAGATTTTATGGCAAATCAGAATCTATTTTGCGTTTGTTTACTGTAATAAAACTAACTTTTTTTTAAAAAAATAATTTAGTTTGTTTGATACAATTATATAAAAGGGGATTTTTTTGTTACAAAATTAGTTCAATCTTTTGACGATTATTTTCTCTCCCCTCCAAAAAAATTTATTTTTTGAGAACCTACTCTTAACAGCTTCTCATTTGAAGTTATTTTTAGAGTCTTTTAGATTCTGAGTTTTTAAAAAAAAACTGTAACAAACATATACATATTTTTAAAAGTGATTATTTTTTTCCTTAAAAAACTATAACAAAGGGACTCTTAATCGTTGCTAATTCATTTACCATGGTGATAATCTTGATTTTCTTAACAGGTTCAACGATTTTCCTGTCTGATGAAACAATTGGATGGGCTTTTCACATATTTCTTTCAAAAATATTATTTATTTATGTGTGATTAATTGTTAATTTTTTTAATTAGAATTTGAAAAGTGATTTTTATGAGTTTGATGTATAAAAAAAAAATTCAAAACTATTATAGAGTTTAGTTAGAGACAAATCAATACAGTTGCTCATATTTACCCCATGATTTGGGTTAATTTGGTGGTTTTGACTTGCGACCTTGGAGTGTGCTTCTGCTCAAGGTCTCACATTTGACCTTGGACTTGCGACCTTGGTGATTTTATCCAGTATTAATTTGGGTGGATTAATTTAACTTCTTAAAAAAAATAAAAATTAGTGGTTCATGCTTTAGGAGATGTAGCCACATCTTTAACTAACTCCAAACAATTAAGTTTATTTGATTATTTACTAAAACTGTGCTCCAAATTTGGATATATTTAGAGAATTATATGATATGAACAAAATCAATTCAAAAGTTAGACAATGCAAATCGAACTGATAAGAAATTTATGAACATCAACATATATAGCATATATTCACTTTTTTACAAATAGTTCAAACTTTAACTGAATACAAGAATAAAGATGAAAACAAGGTAAACCTCTAAGATTATGTGCTAACAGTAAAAAAAGTAAATCCTCGTCCTAATTTTTGGTCAATCTCAATCTTTTAAAAAATACTTTGTTCAAGACCAAATATACAACATTTTAATATAGATAAATAAACAACCATTGTGATATAATATAAACGAGTACCGGTATACATAAGTTTAACTTATTTCCAAATTTATATAATTGGTGCTATTATAGTAACAGGGATGTTTAATATATTTCAATCTTATACAGCTCAATTAGAACAATATAATATGCTTATGCTTTATAAGGCTTTAACAATATTATAGGACCAGTTCCTTCAAAAAAAAAAAACTTACAGGACCACATGCATCAAATTTTGAATTTAGAGTTAACTTTTCACACATGCAGCTAAATAGAGGCATCTATTTGGCTTAAATTTAGAGTTAACTTTATAATACTACTGTAAATGAACCAGCATTGGTTTTACTTCTACTGGTAGAAATCAAATTGCACAAAAATAGGTGCACCATTTTTAAAAGCACACCTTATGCATGTTAAACGATAAAAAATGATTTCATGAAAAAAAAAATACGATAAAAAGTAAAATAAAACATCCACACACATATTTCATTTCCATAGTAGTACATGAGGATTTAAATTTTTTACAAGAGAGTAGTTTAGTAAGAATCGAAAATATACACAATGAAAGATGACAGAAAAATTCCAAGTTATTGTAAGACAAATTCATGTAACTAAGAAATGTAAAATTTGAAAAGCTTGTTGGCATTCTATCAGAAAGATGATTTCTTGACAAGTCAAGTGCTTCTAACCTCTCCATATGACCAATGTTGCTAGGAATGAATCCTTTGAGATTATTCCTTGAAAGATTTAAACCAACTAATGCCACGAGTTTTGTTATACTTTGCGGTATCTCTCCTGTTAAATGGTTACAAGAAAGATCAATATGGCTGTCATCAATCCAAGATTTCTATCATATTCTCTGCTGTTTCCTTTCAATGTCAATATTCCCTTGTCCAAGATGGAACCAACTTCATAAATCATATCAAGATGCTTATGAAGTTATTAGCAGACACTCTCCGTTTGGAGGTGCTGAAGGATAGGAGTAGAGCTATTAGCATTAATATAGCTCGAGTCTCCTCTGTTTTTTTTTAGTGGAGCTGCTATGATGGTAGTTCCTTGGAGCTTTCAAGAATGCCTTGGTGGGCCTCTGTGTTCGTGACTTTTGGAGTCTTTGCTTGCCACCAGCTTGTGTTGATTGCTTCAAATTCAATGTGCTATTGTATCTTTTGGATGTCACATGAAGATTAGGCTTTGGTTGCCTTGGCCACCATCATACCTTTTATCTTCTAGATCATAGTCACTTAATTCTTAATTCGTAACTCGTTTCGGTATGTGGTACTGGTTCGGGCACGTGATATGAGAAAAAATCTGGTACGTGAGGGTATAGAGCTTCGGTACATCTAGGTTCGTCGTACTAGTACTAGCTAATTAATTTATCTTCTAGACTAATAGACTTCGGTCAAATCTCCTTTGCATTAGACTTTGGTTGTTTTAGCTTTACTTTAGTTGCTTCATGCTTTTTATTGGTGAACCACTTCCTTGATTTTTCTTGCTTCAAAATACCAATGTTGTCGGGCCACTTCCGAAGTCATTTGTTCCTTTGCCTTCTCTTGCAGTGCTAGATCTCAGTTTTAACCAATTGAATGGATCACAACCACTATTTGAGATTACTAAACTTGTTTCATTACCAGCACTTGATCTAACCCATAATCAATTGAGTGGACCATTTCCATATACAATTAGTCAACTTTCTAGTCTTGCGATCTTGTTTCTCTCCTCAAATAATTTAAGCGGTGTCATTAATGAAACACATCTATCAAACCTATCTAAATTGAAATATTTGGACATCTCTTCAAATTCACTTTCATTCAACTTAAGTTCTCATTGGATTCCTCCTTTCAAATGCGTACATCCCATTATGTCTTTCAGCTTGAAACTCAACCTCAAAGGTAGATCACAAGTATTCTTACCACTGTCTCTCCTTGCATTTCAATAAATGTTTTTAAAATCCCTAAAATAATAAAGACTATTCTTCAAAGTCACGCAAAATTTAGGGAACAAAAGCATATTTAACCCTAAAATAATTGGAACCCACTAACTACCACATCAGTATTCCGTTAGAGAATTAATAGCGGTGACTAATTTTGATAACGGAGATAAAATAAGAGGATTTTAAAAATATTTAATTAACTGTAGAGTCTATTCTTCAAAGAGGTGCAAAATGTAAGGACTGAAAACATATTTAACCCTATATTGAATAACAATGTGCACATGCACATAAATAAGTATATTGTCTTTTATACAAGTGACATGAGGAAACTCAATTACATAATACCTGCTTAGGGGGTAGAATATCTACTTAATATTATGTTAGTATTTTTTGAGTGTCGGTAATTGAACATCGGCCCTTTAACTCCTCCAACTCTTTTTTTAGCGGAACATATAGACTTGTCACAGAAAAGAAGAATGAAAAACTAAAAGAGTTCGAGGAGTTTTTTTATTTTTCTTTTAAAAAATCTCCTCCAACTCTTTTCATTTTTCATTTTTCTTTTATGTGACAAGTTTATGTTCTGCTAGTTTTTTTTCTCGCTTTTTATGGAATAAATATTTGGTTTATAAAAAATTGTTAATAAGTATAATTAAACAAAAATTATATATCACATACATACATAAGAAAATTTCTAACATAACAACTAACATTACATCCTTTGTCATTAAAAAAATTAGTTTTGATTTATTATAGAGTGTGTTACGTGCTTCCATTTCTCCTAGACAGCAAAATCACACATTTATTGGAAATATCTAGTTACTTTCCTGGTTATCTCTTCAATCAAACTTATGTGATGGGCAAGACTTTTTGCTTTATGATAATAAGTTACATGTTCCATCAAAAAAGATAATAAGTTAAATGTTTGATGTGTCATTCTATGATGGGTCAATTCAGCATGTCTTGCGCCTATAAGTTTGCTTCCTCCCATCTAAGTGGATCCCACCCTTATAAATTCTCATTTTTTAGAAGTTTCCTTGAATCGTTTCGTGACTATCTTTTTTTGATATCTAATATCTATTTTTTAATATTGCATCAAGACTATTTATCTTTAACTTTTTAACTCTTCAATGTAGGTTATTTTTGTATGGTCACATTACGAAACATGTTGGTCTAAGGAAAATCAAGGCAATTGTCTTAAACCTCATGAAATATAATTGAAATTTGAAAAATTGATTAAAGACCTCATATTCTACGATTGATAAACAAAATTACTTGATAAAAAAATCTCATACTCTACTAAAATTAATAAAATATTACTTAAAACTAATATTATCTCAATAAAGATTAAATCACTTGATTTTTCTATAAATTACCACAGAATTATCAACTTAAGTTGATTACCTTAGATTATTATGATAACCTTAGTTTAATATGATTGCACCAGGCTGTGAATGTTTCATGGATGAGAAGCAACCTTCCGTTGAAGCCATTTTTTATTCTTGTTATTCTTCCTCAATGAATTTACTATCGTATTGTTAATAAAGCTAAATTGGACTATGAAAATTATAGTATTATAGCAAAAGACAAAAACAACGATTAAAGTGATAATTTGTATGAAAACTATCGTATATTGGAGGAGACAATGCATGTGGGTTTACAATCATCCTTCAATATTGATCCCTTCTAGTATGTTGCTTCTACCTTTTTCTTTGCTACCATGTAAAACTTTTCAAAATCCACTTACTTTGCTTCTAGTACTGTTATTATTGCATATGTCTGCGGTGGTGACCACAACCAAATGATCAATTTCCTTATTTGTGTATGTTTGTACTAATTTCTTTTTCTTCTTGTACTACTTTTTCCACAAATTTATTAATAATATTATTGAACATAAGTATTATATTTCAAAATAGTCTTTGTCTTTGTCAAAAGTTTCTCAATTAAGTTACCCGTTATGTGACAAAAACATAGAGACATGAATCTAATTGAGAAACTTTTGACTATATTTCAAAATAGTCCCTCTCTTTGTCGACAATTTCTCAATTAAGTATCTCGTCATGTGACAAAAACATAGAGACAAGGATCTAATTAAGAAACTTTTGACATTTTGACAAAGACATATACTATTTTAAAATATTAATAAAGTCAAAAATTAATTTGAAAATGACTTACAAAGACATGGACTAAATTGGTAATTTACTCATTAAAAATTGTTCGAAGTCAACGAGTCTTGCTCACAAGTCAAGGCAGCTACTTCCTCCCATATAAGTGGATCCCACCCTTAAAAACCATGAACTTCTTAGAAATTTCTTCGCATCCTGAAAATCTAGCTTTAACTTTTTACCTCTTCACAATTATTCTTATTTTTAAGAAGTTAAATTAATCTCCTTAAATTAGTATCAGAGAGAATCGAATCTGAGACTTTGAAGAGGAGTACACTCCCAAATTTCAAGTTAATACCACTAGGTCTTCACAATTATTCTTGTATGGTCACATGATGAAACCGGTTGGTTTAAGGGTAAGGTCGTGAAAACAACTGTTTTATACCTCAAAAAATAAAATAATAATAAAAAAAATTGTTTAAAGAACTCATATTCTAACATCGATAAAAAAAAATTACTTGATAGAAAAGCCTCACGCTCTACTTATTTTGTAACTATGAAGGATTTACTCATTGGATTGGAAGTACAGTTTTGTTTTCGTTTAGAAATTTCTTTGCATTGCATCTATCTTATAACTTCTCAGATCTTCATAGGAGCCTAAAATACATGCATATATATAGGTGGGATCACGAACGTGGGAAAGGCACTTGTCTTTCTGTAAATTTATTCCTTTGGATCAATCAAATGTACCATCTTAAACCACATGTCCAACGTTTAATTAAAAAAAATTAAAAACAAAATAACCCTAAATTAGAAATCTGAGATGCAATCAACCCCCTCATTTTTATTTTTTTACATCAAAGCGTGATCAAGTATGTCTAGTGCTTTTTCTTTGCAGAAGAAATTTCAAGCCCACACCACATGCCAAACCCAAGTGAGTCGTTTGCTCTCTTGTTATTAGTTTCACCATAGTCCGTTAGTTATATTTGTGTTACTTATTTTATTGTTGATCGTTCTACAAGAAACAAATAACCCAATGCAGAGCTATCTTTTATATTTATTTTTAACAAGTTATTGATACTGATCATTATATATATCAAGGATTAATTACACATGAATAGAAGAAAATCGAGCGAAATCTTTACCGTGGATATTTGGTCTTATAATCTTAACAGTGGATCACCATGTGCTATCACATGTATGTATTAAATTTCATAACTTCTTGTTAGCCTGTATTTTTTTAGTGTATACTTCGACAGACAATATGGTTATCAAAACCACAAAATTCTCTAAGTACAAGTTGAAGCACAAGTATTTCGACAAGAGTTATGAGAAGGGTTTCAACAAGTGTTTGTTCACTTTGATTGGAAAATTCAAATCCTCTCTGAGGAGGCAAGATTTCAAGGTTCATACATGTGGGAAGCAGGCTAAAGCTGTCAAAATGATTTAGTTTTTGTCTGTTGGTCCGTTAGTTATTTTTCTCATGTATATACAGTAATTTTCATAGGAAAAAAGGGTCACAGATCATTACCAAAAGGTTCCTCAAACTCCAAGTACGTATTTGTATCTATTTGTTCTTATTCCTACTGACTCCCTGTACTCGATTCAATGAATATAAAATACGTCTCTGCATATTTCCTAGCCATGTACATGAGGATTTAAACAACAATACACAAAAAGCGTAGTTCAGTAAGAACCTAAAATATAGATGAAGGAAGATATTTTCCTACACTCGAGAATAATAAATTTATATTGAAAAGAGCATTGTTATACTTTTAAGAGTTTTACCACGTAGTTTGACTACATATCTTGTTTGATAATTTTACCATAGTTGTTTCCTTAACTACTGTCATTGAGGCACTACTTAACATATTCCCTATAGTCAAAGCATGAAGAAATTATTATTTTTAGGTTGGGACCATTTCCAAAAAAATGCAAACAAAAATTACATAGAAATTGATATTTGCTAGGCAAGAGAAGGAAAAAGGTTCGTACACGCAATAATGGCCTGTTTGTTTTGATTAGAAATCTTTGGCATTTGAGAAAAGCAAAAAGAAGAAAATTTGGTAAAATGTTACCTCTTCTCATGTATTTCTACACGCTACATTAAACAAGTTAATTTTGATGTGCCTTAACGGAATCGGAAATGGTTATGGAATGATGTAAAAATTTATAGGAATAATATATATGCTAGTAGCTTTCAATTCAACGGCTGATTTTGAAAAATATTAACAAATAAAATGTATTGAATGAGTAATTTGATCCTCTATTACATAGGTACAGTTCAGGTCAAAAAGTAAAAGAAGCTGATAATATGTACAACCTTGTTAGGGTACCGTCATTATCGTCTATGTTGATGGTTTTGTTTGGTGGGACTTTATCCCTTCTTGTGTTTCAGATTTATTTAACTGTAGTATCTTAGGGTATCCTTCTATTTCCTTTCATCTAGGTTTTATCTGATTGAGTCTTTCAGATAAGATTGTTAACAAGATAGAGATTGTTTAACTTCTCTTCTTTTTTATTAATCAATTTTAAAAAGGCTTTACTCCCATTTGTTTTAAAATAAAGTAAAAAAGGACACAATCTCCGTTCAAAATCTACGGTGTATTAAGCGAAAAAAAATTATTTAATATAACATAATATTCAATTAAAAAAAAATCCACATACATATTTTATTTCCATAGTATTATTACACAAGCTAAGGATTCAAAAAACAATACACAAGCAAGTAGTCTTCATGCACTCTATATAGTATATAAATGGATGAACAATGCATGTTCCAATTGGAATATATATTTATGAAGACATTGTGACATATCACTCTCTCAATTGAAGCTTTCACCTACAAATATTGTTAAAAAAAATGAGTTATATATATGATATACACAAATACGCTTCTGTATTATTGAAAATCAAAATAGAAGCTATATTATATGGAACTTACCAGTTAATCTTCAACTTGGAATCTCTTTTCAACCTATTTACAAAAACTGCTAGTGTGACATAGATCCAATCTTTCATGTTGTTGAAGAATTTGAAATAGGCATGTCTCCATGATGTTTTTATCACTAGAGTTCCACAAACTCCCCAAAATCCAATTATAAAACCAAGCCCTAAGCTAACATAAAACCCAAAGATTATGAGCTTATCTTCGTCTTCACTTGTAACATGTTTGTCACAACTTCTTGTTGAAGAAATCACATCTCCTGGGCAAAGATTTGTGAGTGGTTGACCACAAAGTCGGCTGTTCCCCATATATGATGAGGGATCAAAAGTTTCTAGTTGAGTGCTTACGGGAATTTTGCCTTCTAAGTTGTTGAAAGACAAGTTCATGTAACCAAGAGATGTTAAATTTGAAAAGCTTGTTGGCATTCTACCAGAAAGATGGTTTCTTGACAAGTCGAGCGATTCTAACATTTTCATATGACCAATGTCCTTGGGAATTAATCCTGTGAGATTATTCCTTGAAAGATTTAAACTCGCTAATGCAGTGAGTTTCGTTATACTTTGAGGTATCTCTCCGGTTAATTGGTTGCAAGAAAGATCGATAAATATCGCCAATCCAAGAATTTTTCCATATTCTCTGTTTGATCCTTTCCATGCCAATATTTCCTTGTCATTGAAGAAGTCAATTTCATACACTTCATTTTCCGCATAGTCAACGAATGAGAAATACTCAAATATTTTTCTTGGAAACTTCAAATTTGTTAAAGCAACTATGTGATCAAAACATTGTGGTATTTCCCCTGTTATATTGTTTTTAGAAAGATCCAATACTTGAAGAAATGATAGATTACACATACTTGTAGGAATGTTTCCTTCAAATTTATTTGCCCGCATACGTAAAACAATCAATTGATGAAGATGATGGCCTATCCACATAGGTAATGCTCCTTGAAGATTGTTATCTCCAACATCAATTAATTTTAAGTTGGGACAAAGAATCAAAGATGGAATTTCCCCGGAGAAGTTGTTATTATTTAAATGAAGCGATTCAATTTTTTGTAAAGTACCAACTGAGTTGGGCAATTTTCCTAATAAATTATTTTCGGCCAAATTTAGAACTACTAGAGATTGAAACTTTCCCCAACAATCTGAAAGCTGCCCCTCTAGTAAATTACTAGAGATGTCCAAATGTAATAAACTTTGAGATGATGATGTGCAAAAAGAAGATAGGGACCCTATAAACATATTATTTGAGAGAAATAGACCACGCAGTTCTGGAAAAGCAGGCAATGAACCGCTCAGATTATTGAAACTAAAATCCCATACATCCCACTCATGATCATAATCGTAATATACTTTTGTTTTTGTAAATGATTTTGGAAACATTCCTTTAAGTAAGTTATGTGAAACATTCAAGTATTGCAAACTCAAAGATAGCTTCCAAAACCATTTAGGAAATGAATCTGAAATACCACAATTAGAGATGTCGAGATCCATAAGCTCTCTTTGATGTTTGAGCCATACTGGAAATTGAGGACCTAATGTGCATGATGATGCATGTAGTGTTTCTAGTTTGAAAGGAGGAACCCAATCTGAACTCAAGTTGAATGAAAGTGAATTTTGAGACATGTCCAAACGTTTCAATTGAGATAAGTTTGATAGATGTGTTTCATGAATCACACCGTTCAACTTATTTGAAGAGAGATACAACCATTTTAGACCAGAAAGCTGGGCAATTGTATTTGGAATTTGCCCACTCAACTGATTATGGGATAGATCAAGTGTCTGTAACGAAACAAGTTTAGTAATCTCAAATAGTGGTTGTGATCCATTCAATTGGTTAAAACTGAGATCTAGCAATGCAAGGGAAGATAAATGAACAAGTGATTTCGGAAGTGGACCGACAACATTGGTATTTCGAAGAGTTAATGTCTCCAAAAATGGAAAACATGAAAAATTGGGAAGTGGCCTCGCATTGAATGGGTTATTGCTTAGATCCAAACTCTTTAAATCATTTTTCACATAGCACAACTGTTGTATGTTGTCACTAAGTTTGCCAGACAATTTATTGGAGTCTAGTTGTAACTCTTGCAGTTTAGACATATTCCTAAAGGATTTAAGTGTGTAGCTTTGCAATTGATTTGATGAGAGATCAAGATGTGTGAGGACTTTGCTAACATTAATCACCCATGGCAAAATGGAGGAGTCTAAACCATTAGATGAGAGATCGAGAGATCTCAGAGATATAGAGGTATTCAGGTGGGGAATAGATTTAGGAGTGACTTGATGGAGCCCACAACTAAATAATTCAAGTTCAGATAAAGAATTAATGTTGTTTATTGATGACAACCAATCAACAGCTAGGGTAAGATTAACATCTGATAGATAAAGGTATCTCAAATTAGAGAGATGAGAAAGCCATTCAAGGTCATTTGAAATCATATCATCATTATATGAAAGGTCAAGATTTTGCAAATTGGAAAGGTTTCCAAGACTAGGAGGAATGACACTAACAAGTTTATTACCACGAAGATCTAACTCTATCAAGTTACCAAGTGACCCGATGCTTTTTGGTATCTTTCCATCTAAGAAATTAAAATTAAGATTCAACTCTATCAGTTGACCAAGTGAACCAATGCACTTTGGAATCTTTCCTTCTAAGTTATTTTGACCAAGATTTAAAGAAGTAAGATGTTTCAGTTTACATATTGAAGAATCTAACTTACCGCTCAATCTGAGAGCAAAGAGATCCAAACTGGTTACATGATGAGTTAAATTGTCACATGAAATACCTTCCCATTTGCAGCATTCTTCACCTTTCCATGACGTAAAGTTGGCATTTCTATGAATAAGAGCATCTTTGAACTTGAGGAGAGCACTCCTCTCTGTCTCCACGCACTTGTTCATATGGATACTTTCAGCACATAACAACCCGATGCATAAAATGGCCACCATACAATAGAGAAAATGGAACACACAACGAATCATTGTGATGTACTCAACTCCCTTGAAAATATTTTTGGTTATTCCAATAAAAGATATAGAGTATTTAACTGAATTGTAAGGTGGAATGAAGAATTGAGGACTAGGCTCATATTTGTAGACGGCAAAATCACATATCTATTGAAAATATCTAGCTACTTTCCTTGTTGTTTCTTCGGTTTCTATAATTCACACATTTTAAGTCAATCAAACTTGTGTGATGGACAAGACTTTTGCCTTATGATAATAAGTTAAATGTTTGATGTGTCATTTTATAATAATATTACTAATATATTTTTTAGCAAATTTATTAGAAATATAATTTAACATGTCTTCATAAAAAAATAAAAAAAACTAATACTATACCTTTGTCAATTAAATATGAGAAATGATATTTGAAACACTATTTTTTGTCAACTTTATCTCTTATACTCACATTATGTTTTTACTTTCTCTCTCTGCTACTTTAGATTTTATGTCAATATCTCATTTTCTTTATAAACTTTTGATTGTCTAAAAAATTATCATATAAATAGATATTCAAATAACACAACTCATTAAATATTGTTTGAAGTCAACGAGTCTTGCTCACAGGTAAGGTAGTTAGCTTCCTCCCATGTGGATCCCACCCTTAAAATTCTAAACTTTATAGAAATTTCTTTGCATCGTGACAACCTATCTTTAACTTTTTAGCTCTTGAGTGGATTATTCTTGTATGATCACATGATCAAACAAGATTGGTCTAAAGGTAAGGTCATCAAAGCAATTGTTTTATACCTAAAATAATGAAATAAAAAAAATAAATTGATTAAAGACCTCATTCATATTTCTACTATTGATAAAAAAATTACTTATAAAAGCCTCATACTCTACAAAAATTAATAAAATATTATTTAAAATTAATACTATCTCATCTCAATAAAGATTAAATCACTTGATTTTTCTGTAAATCCAGTAGAATTGTCAAATGAAGTTGATTACCTTAGTATAATATATGATTATGTATCTAAAACTTATGAACTATTTAATTTAATTAAAATAATGTAATTTTACTGAAGTACTATTATGAAATTCAAAAAAGTCTCATCTTCCTTAAAAAAAAGTCTCATTTTCCTTTAAAAAAAAGTTTCATATTAAAATTTATCTTGTTGGTTCGTTTCTTAGACCATATATAAATCTTTTTGACATATTCACAAAATCTTGATAAAAATAAGATATTCTCATAACATATTAATTCTATATTTTATTCTTTTAATCATTTCAAAAATCAAGAAAAAGTTAGTTTTAAACTAACTTAAACTAACTTTTTCTTGATTTTTGAAATGATTAAAAGAATAAAATATATTTTGCTTTTTTATGAATGTGCCCGAAACAATTTTCAGGTAAATGTGCCCAAAACTTATGACCATAATTTTGTGGACCATGAAAGATTTACTCCTTGGATTGGAAGTACAATTTTGTTTTCCGTTTTCTATTGCAGATAATGAGATCCTAAATACACTGGAATACACATATAGGTGGGGAGATTTTTACAATACGTATATGGTATTAGAAGTATTACAAATTGAATCCAACTAGGGACAAAAAAAAAAAATCAAAATTTGCCCCGAACTTATCTAACTTTTTGAAGCCTCGTTTAGAAAACTAGTGTCTGAAAATTTATAGTGTTTTAGGTACACCATTTTTCAAGCACATGACCTCTATTGTCTGAAAATTTATTAGTGTCGAGTAAGCAACTCAATTGGTTACTCTTGCTTTGAAGAATCAGATTCATTATTTCTCATATCTCTCTATAGAAGGTAATTATTGTGCAACAAGAATGCTTCTGTTGAACTCCATAATTGTATTTTTTTGCGAGATTTTATCCTTTCTTATGTTTCAGATTTATTTAACCGTGGTAGATTAGGGTATCCTGACCATAGTTTCTGATAGATGATTTTCATGGTCTCAAACTTGTCAAACAATATCAGATTTCTAACTCATCTTATACATGTCACAACACAAACAAATATTGATATTGCATAAGTATAATTCAAATTGTACAAAAATAGGTGCGCAGATTTTTATAGAAGAAAGCTCTTCAGTTGTTGGGAACTGATGTGTTTGGATGTGGGAATGTTTTGAAGGAATATAATGTTTTGAGAGAATTCAAATATTTTGAGGTGAATTCCATTGTTTGGATAATAATTTGAAGAATTTTCAAAATGATAAAAATTTTTGAAGTATTTTTTCAAGTCAAATTTAGAGAATTTGAAATGACACCTAAAACCTAAGAATTTCAAAATTCTTCATTGTTATAATTTTTCAAATTTTGCATTTTAGACCTCAAATTTTCCAAAATTTTCAATTTGACCCCAATAAATTTCCAAAAAATTGCAATTTGGCCCCTCAAAATTTACGAAAACTATAATTTGACCCCTCAAGTTTTTAAAATTTACAAATTGACCCCTAATTTCAATTTTCAAATTTGGCCCCTAAAAATTAAAATTTATAAAAGTCACCCAAAATTATGATAATGAAATTTTTTATTACTCCATCCAAACAAAAGTATTGAAAAATGAAAGCATTTTAATTGAATCAAATTGAATTGCCTAGAATTCTAAATTCTTTGAAATTTTCCAATCACCTCATCCAAACACAGAGTTTTAACTAACATTTTCTTATAGATAAAAGACATAATCTCCATTCAAAATCTAATTGGCGTTAAACAAATAAAAAATGATTTCATGTAACAAAAATATGATAAAAAGAAAAATAATACATCAATATACATATTTATTTTCCATAGTAGACGGGGATTTAAACAACAATACACATGAAAGTAGTTTAGTTAGTAAGAACCGAAAATATACTCCAAGAAAGATGTCTTCATGCACTCAAAATACTCTTGGATATTTTTTTTTTATAGGCAAACAAAAAGGTTAGGCATCAGGGAGAGGTTGTTGCATCCCAACTAGGTTGGCACCCAACAACAACTCCCATCCTCTACCGCCTTCTTAATACGTAATAATATTAATAACAAGGAGAAAGTATGTACGGGGGGGGGCTAGGCCAATACCCTCAAAACCAAACAGAAAAACAAAGCATGAAAAGTCAGAAATAGTTACGGAAACCTAAAGTTGGGCATCCCATTCCTGTCCCTAGTAAAATCAACCGACAGAGAAGACGGCATAATGTGGAACCAAGTAGTGTCGAGCAAGTCATGCCCCATAGTTGCTAAAGCGTCCGCACAACAATTTCCCTCCCTGTAAATGTGAGTACAAATAATAGATAATCCAAGCTGCACGCAGTTATGCCAACGGTTTCGGAAGCGAATTGGAATGGCCTCGTGATTTTTGAAAGCAAGAACCGCACTGGAAGAGTCACTTTCTAACCATAATTTGGACCAATTGTGGCTAGTAGCATATTCTATAGCAAGCATAAGACCTGTGAGCTCCGCCTCAAAAACAATCCCTACACCGATGTTACTAGAAAAACCGCCTAGAAAGGGACCGGTGTGATCTCTAAAAATTCCGCCACAAGAAGAATTAGAACCAATAACAGAACCATCAATGTTCGCCTTCACCCAAGTGATGGAAGGGGGATTCCAAATGACTGGAACAATATCTCTGACACGACGGTAGCATGGGGGAATCCGTAGACTGTTCAGAAGTGCGACATCGTCGACAACACAATTGCCAGTAGAATGTAGACCAGACATAGTCACCAAAGTGGAAATTTTCTCCAAAGTGTTATGCAAGTTAATTGTTGAGGAGCTGAACCGGATTGTATTTCTAGCCAACCAAATAGTGTGCACCATGTGGATTATAGCGGCTACGAAAACATCCGACACTTGCGAGCTGCATCTGTGCGGTATGCAAGCAAGAAGGGAAGAGAATGACAGCAGCGAGAAGGAGCAATTTAATTTCACACCCAGCCATCTCCAAACTGAAACCGCAAATGGACAATCAAGGAATAAATGAGAGGGTGTTTCAGCATGTTTGTAACAGAGAACACAAACTGAAACTATAGTGCAGCCACGCGTCCGTAAGTTATCATCCGTGGGTAGCTTGGATAACATTAAATGCCAGAAAACAAAGGAGTGCGGCGGTGGGATGCAAGTGCGCCAAATAACAGCCGGCCAATCAAGTCTAACAAGGGGAGGCCGCAAGAACATATGCGCCATCCTAGCCGTGAGAATGCCATCTGCTCAATGCTTCCAAACTCGCTTATCCGGCAAAGGAGTGACCGGAAGTGTAATATTCAAAGTCTGCTCGGCGACGGTTGGGAAGTCAATTAAAGGTTTAGGAATCTGCCATTTTCCATTAACCATCAAGGAAGAAAGCTTAGCCGTGAGTGAAGAATACATGTGCACCGGTGTATTTAACAACGAGACTAAAGGAGTTCCCATCCAATTGTCCAACCACAAATTAATATCGTTTCCATTCCCAACGATCCAAACAGAATTTTCGTTCACCGTACTCAAGTATTCCCTCACACCTGGCCAAATAGAGGACTTGAAATAGCGAGTGCGAGGGATACCAAAGGAGAGGAACCTTTGCTGAAAGAGCCAGGAGCATTGCGAGTCTTGCGTGAACAATTTCCAACTAAGATGTAATAGCAAAGAAGAGTTTATGGTACGGGTGGATTTAAGGTCGAGGCCACCAAACTCCCATGGAAGACAAACTTGATTCCATGAGACCGTGCAAATTTTCCGAGTAAATATATCTCCGCTCCAAACAAAGTTCTTATCCAACGATCTAGCACTCAAAATACTCTTGGATATGAATCATGCATATTCCAATTAAAGATATAGAGTATTTAACTGAATTGTAAAGTGGAATGAAGAATTGAGGACTAGGCTCATATTTGTAGACGGCAAAATCACATATCTATTGAAAATATCTAGCTACTTTCCTTGTTGTTTCTTCGGTTTATATAATTCACACATTTTAAGTCAATCAAACTTGCGTGATGGACAAGACTTTTGCGTTATGATAATAAGTTAAATGTTTGATGTGTCATTTTATAATAATATTTTTTTAGCAAATTTATTAATAATATTCTAATATTTTTTTAGCAAATTTATTAGAAATATTATTTAACATGTCTTGATAAAAAAAAAACTAATACTATACCTTTGTCAATTAAATATGAGAAATGATATTTGAAAAACTATTTTTTGTCAACTTTATCTCTTATACCCCATTATGTTTTTACTTTCTCTCTCTGCAACTTTGGATTTTATGTCAATATCTCATTTTCTTTATAAACTTTTGATTGTCTAAAAAATTATCATATAAATAGATATTCAAATAACACAACTCATTAAATATTGTTTGAAGTCAACGAGTCTTGCTCACAAGTAAGGTAGTTAGCTTCCTCCCATGTGGATCCCACCCTTAAAATTCTAAACTTTATAGAAATTTCTTTGCATCGTGACAACCTATTTTTAACTTTTTAGCTCTTGAGTGGATTATTCTTGTATGATCACATGATCAAACAAGATTGGTCTAAAGATAAGGTCATCAAAGCAATTGTTTTATACCTAAAATAATGAAATAAAAAAAATAAATTGATTAAAGACCTCATTCATATTTCTACTATTGATAAAAAAAATTACTTGATATAAAAGCCTCATACTCTACAAAAATTAGTAAAATATTATTTAAAATTAATACTATCTCATCTCAATAAAGATTAAATCACTTGATTTTTCTATAAATCGCAGAGAATTGTCAAATAAAGTTGATTACCTTAGTTTAATATATGATTATGTATATAAAACTTATGAAAAGTTTAATTTAATTAAAATAATGTAATTTTACTGAAGTACTATTATGAGTTTCAAAAAAGTCTCATCTTCCTTAAAAAAAAGTCTCATCTTAAAATTTATCTTAAAAAAGTACAATTTTGTTTTCCGTTTTCTATTGAAGATAATGAGATCCTAAATACACTGGAATACACATATAGGTGGGGAGATTTTTACAATACGTATATGGTATTAGAAGTATTACAAATTGAATCCAATTAGGGACAAAAAAAAAATTCAAAATCTGCCCCGAACTTATCTAACTTTTAGAAGCCTCGTTTATAATACTAGTGTCTGAAAATTTAGTGTTTGTGCAATAAGATTGCTTCCGTTGAACTCCAAAATTGTATATTTTTTGGCGAAACTTTATCCTTTCTTGTGTTTCACATTTATTTAACCGTGATAGATTAGGGTATCCTGACTATCGTTTCTGATGATGATTTTCAAGGGCTCAAACTTGTCAAACAATATGAGATTTCTAACTCATCTTATACTTGTCTCAACACAATCAAATATTGATATTGCATAAGTATAAATCAAATTGTACAAAAATAGGTGCGCATACTTATATCGAGTATTTGCTTCGATAACTTTCCAATCTTACCGTTGATTGTTGTGGTAATAACATTAACCACAGTAGCACTGCTTCCCCAGTTAGTTTTATAGTACAAAGCTCAATTGTTGAACTAAAAGATAATTAAAGAGTTTTAACTAACATTTTCTTATAGATATAAAACATAATCTCCATTCAAAATCTAATGTGCGTTAAACAAATATAAAATGATTTCATGTAACAAACAATATGATAAAAAGAAAAATAATACATCAACAGGCATATTTATTTTCCATAGAAGATTTAAACAACAATATACATGAAAGTAGTTTAGTTAGTAAGAATCGAAAATATACCCCAAGAAAGATGCCTTCATGCACTCAAAATACTCTTGGATATGAACCATGCATATTTTAATTAAAACATATATTGATGAAGAAATTGTAACATATCACTCTCTTAATTGTAACATATGTGCGCAAATAATAAATAAACTTACCTTTTTTTTAAAAAAAATATGTGATATATATATATGATAATATACACTAATTAATGTGCTTCTGTGTTATTGAAAAATAAAATATAAGGCATATCATAAGGAATTTACCAGTGAATTTTCAAGTTGGAATCTCTTCTTCAACCTATTTGCAAAAACTGCTAGTTAGAAATGGATCCAATCATTCATGTTGTTGAAGAATTTGAAATAAGCATGTATCCATAATGTTTTTATCACTAGAGTTCCACAAACTCTCCAATTATGAAACCAAGCTAACATAATGAGCTTATCTTCATCTTCATTAGGGACATGTTTGTCTTGATTTCTAGTTGGAGAAATCACATCCCTATGGCAAAGATTTATGAGCGGTTGTCCACAAAATCGATGATTCCTCACTTATGAAGAGGAATCAAAAGTTTTTAGATTTCTTCCTCAAACAAAATTCATCTCTTTCTCTTTGCAATGTAACATACTAACATGTATATGGCTTAAGCATGATATTATGAAATGAAAAATGATTCCTTTGGGTTTTATGTTAGCTTGGTGATTGGTTTTTTTGTTAGATTTTGGGGAGTTTGTGGAACTCTAGTGTTAAAAACATCATGGAGACTCTAGTGTTCCCTTTCCTTTTCACCTCCTCTGTTTTTTTGGTGCTGTTTGTGTTAGATAACTGCCATTTTAGTGTGATTTATATCCCTTTTAGTGGAGCTGCAAACACCAAGCTTTGATCTCATATCTTCAAACCTAATAGTTGATAAGGGCTTTGTTAAGATATCAGCTTTTTGCTCTTCTGTTTTGCAATAAACAAGAGTAATAACACCATCCTTCTGCACTTCCCTCAAGAAAAACAATTTGATGTTGAAATGCTTGGTTTTTCCGTGAAAAACTGGATTATGAGAAATAGCTATTGCAGCTTGATTATCAACAAAGATCTTAGTGGCTTCTTTGTGGTCAAGATGAAGGTCACTCAATATCTTTCTCAGCCACATATCTTGATTAACAGCAGTCGTTGCAATAATAAACTCCGCTTCAGCAGTTGATTGAGCCACTGTTTCTTTTTTTTCGAACTCCAAGAGAAAACACTAGAACCAAGTGTGAAACAATAGCCAGAAGTGCTTTTCATATCATCAGCAGAACCTCCCCAATGGCTGTCTGAAAAACCAATCAGCTTGAATTCATTGCTTTTGGTAAATTTAATGCCAAAATCACATGTTCCTTTCACATATCTAAGCACCCTCTTTGCTGCCTTGAGATGACATTCACTTGCACAATGCATAAACCGAGACAAAATGCTTACCACATTCAAAATATCAGGCCACGTGGCTGTGAGATACATCAAACAACCAATCAGACTTCTAAAATATGCTTGATCAATCTTTTCAGTTCCATCTTCTTTGCAAAGCTTCTCCTTTGAATTCATTGGAGTGCTTATTTCTCTGCATTCTTCAAGTTTAAACTTTTTCAAAATTTCTTTTGCGTATTTCTTTTGACAAATGAAAATTTCATCCTTGCTTTGCTTGATTTCCATTCCAAGAAAATAAGTCATTAATCCAAGATCTGTCATCTCAAATTCCTTCATCATTTCCAATTTAAATTCATCAATCAATGCTGCATTATTTCCTGTCACCAAAATATCATCAACATAGAGAGAAACAACAAGAATATCAACCTCATTGTGTTTGATGTAAAGAGTAGACTCAGACAAGCTTTTCACAAAGCCCAAAGTCAACAAATGATTATCAATTCTGTTGTACCAAGCTCTTGGTGCCTGCTTCAATCCATAAAGATCCTTCTTAAAAAGATAAACCTTGTCTTCTTCCCTTTCTTTATAAAGCCTTCAGGCTGTTCAACATAAATTTCTTCTTGCAAGAAACCATTTAAAAAAGCTGATTTAACATCCAACTGGTATACTTCCCAACCCTTTTGGGCTGCAACAGCAAGTAGCATCCTGATGGTGTCTAGCCTAGCCACTGGCGCAAATGTATCAGAGTAGTCGACTCCAAAAATCTGAGCATATTTAGCAACTAGCCTTTCCTTGAACTTGTTGATAGAGCCATCACCATTGAGCTTAGTTTTGAAAACCCACTTGACGCCAATGATTTTCCTATCTTGAGGTCTGTCAACAAACTGCCATATATTATTTTTCTCAATCATGTGCAACTCCTCCTTCATTGCAACCATCCAATTTGCATCAACTTTGCATCTTCAAAACTAGCAGGCTCCCAAACAACAATGTTACATCTTTGATAAACATCAGAAAGTAATCTTGTGCCCCTGACAGGAACGTCATCTACCATTTCCTTTTCCCAATCTTCAATGTTCTCATCAATTTTTTCTAAGGTAAGATCCATGGAGTTTTGGATTTTTGGAAATTACCTCCATCTCCTTTGTGTCATCCCAATTCTACTCTTCATCTTCCATAAAATGCACATCTCTACTTACAATAATTTTACCATTTTGTGGTTGGAAAATTTTATAAGCTTTTGCAATGGAGCTGTAGCCAATAAAAATACCTAGAAGAGCTTTTTTTTGTCTAGTTTATCTCTCTTGATTTTTGGAACATGAGTAAAGCACAAACATCCAAATATTTTAAGGAAAATCAAGAACGATTTATAACCATACCAAGCCTCAAATGGTGTCTTATCCTTTACTGCTCTTGTAGGAAGCTGTCATACCCCATTTTTGACCGTTTAAATCTCATTTTATTCGTCTTTTAAAGTCGGGAATTTTCGTCGTTTCAGACGAAATTTCAGCAGAGAGGTTACTTTGAAGTACCTCATTCCGAAGGGACAGTTTTAATTTTTATTATTATTTATTATTATTTCCTTTTTTATTTTCTTTTTATTTTATTTTCTTATTATTCTTCTTTTTATTTTTAAATTGTTTTTTATTATTTATTTCGTTTTTTAATGAATTATTTAGTTTTTTCTGTTTTTAACTCTTTAGGTCCAGGGTCCTTTTTGTCCAGTCAAATTGTCCTTTTTACCCTTTTCAACACTGTCCAATGATTGAGGCATTGACACCAAGAAGAACAATTTCATGAAACCCTAGAAAAAAATTCCAGAAACAGGGCATAATCACAAACAACAAACAACAGCCTTTGTTTCAGATTTTATCATCATTACAAAAAACTTCAAATTATCAACAACATAAACTCATATCACAATCACAGCAACTACAGAACACCACCAGAAACGCATAATCCTTTTAAAAGTTTCGAAAATCATAAACACAACATACATAAACCGAAACTTCCAACAAAACAAACCCTGAGCTAATAAAGTTTTTTTGAAACCGAATAGAAGAAGACAGTAGTAGAAGGTGGGATTCGTTTTTTCCAAGTAATCTTTGTAGATTTACGCTTACCTTGCATTTTTTTCAAAAATCTGAACTTAGATTCGAACTCGGAGTAGAAAAGGATGTTTGAAACTTCAAAGTTTTTTTAGAAAAGTGTGTTTGGGTGTTCCGGCACGATGGTGAACCACCGGTCACCGTGCCATAATTCGTTTTTGGCCGGAGAAGAAGGAGGTGTAGCGGCGGAGAGAATAGAGAGAAGTTTCTTTCTCGCTCTCTCTAAAAAAGGAAACAGGTTTCAAAAAAAGAAGGAAGGGGTTGTGTTTTTTTTTCCGGATCTAGCCTTTTATATGCTTAGTCCAAAAATAAACCGACCCACTCATGGGTCCGATCCAGCTTTGCTGGAGCCCTAACCCATTTGGGTTGGGTGTCTTTCGGCCCTGTTCCTTCTTCTACTGGGTTCTATTTTTTTTTTCTACTCTTACTACCATACTCCCTCTTCTTATTCTGCCCGCCCCTTTTCCCTATAAAATTTTTTTCTCTTGTTTTAAAAACCCTTAGTTAATATTATTTGTTTTATTTATTTTCTGTTTTTCTTTTTCTTTTTAAGCACACATAATTGTGTGCAACATTACTTTTTAGTTTATTTTTTTGCTTTTATCATTTTTTATTTATCTTAGTTGCTTTATTTTCTTTTTAGTTTATTTTATTGCATATTTATTTAGTTTTAGTTTGTTTAATGTTTTATTTTCCTTTTTATATATAGCTTAGTTTATTTTAATGCATTTTACTCATTTTTAGGGTTTTTAGGTTAGTTTATTTAATGCTTCATTTTTATTTATTTAGTCTTTATTTGTAATTTATTTAGTTTTTTTTTTTTACTTTCTTTTAGTCTATTTAGGTTAACAACATCTCATGCATTTTTATTTCTTTTATTTTCTTTTTTAGCATATTTATTTCATGCCTTAATCATCTCATGCATTTTATTTCTTTTATTTTGCTTTATTTAGCTTATTTATCCATTCCATTGCACTTGTAATTTTATTTAATTACTGTGATTTAGAATGTACTTAGGGACAATGTAAATATAAATGAGAATCTTGCATTGCATGCATATTTATTTATTTATTCCGCTTTATGTCAATACCTAAATCAAGAAAAATCAAGGACAAAAATTAAAATCAAATTAATTAGTATAGTTTAATCCAAGAAAAAGGGGACTTCCATTTTGATTCAACGTCCTTATGAAACCCCTCGCGCTTTAATTTATTTTGTCACTCTTAGTTTTAGTTAGAATAACCAAAAATATCAAAAACATTCAAATATCAAAAATCACAAAAATATCTTTTATTAACAAACCTTGGATTTCAAACCAAGTGATTCCTCATCTTTTTAAATCAAACTTCAATCAATTTTAATCATATTTAGACTTTTATTTTCAAACTTTAAAATCAATCAAATCAAATTTTATTCTTCTATGCCATTTCGGCCTCTTATCTTCTCAAAAACATTTTCAAACATTAAAATTAATCAAACAAATCACTCGGCTTTTTACTCCGAACTACGTGATTTTGATCCCGCTCGGGTACGTAGGAAAAAGACTTTGTCTTTCCAAATCAACAAAATACAAAAAAAAACATTTTCTTTCTTTTCACTCATCACTTAACTTTTTTACAAACAAGAAATCATTTTAGCACAAGATAAATAAAAGCAAGAGGTTCCTATAGAGTACTATAGACGTTTAGGGTGCTAACATCTTCCATTTACGTAACCAACCTCCGAACCTATAATCTCTAAAATATAGGGTTTATTCGAACTTTTCCCCTTTTCATTGGAAAAATAAAAGCTCGATGGTGAACTTAAATTTGCGAGTCAATGCTAATCAATAGCTTGACATCAAAAAAAATCACTGCGACAGAAGCCTATTTTGCAAACAAATAGCAGTGTTTGGCGATTCCGCCCAAAATTGCTTTGGTAAGTTTTTCTCATGCAACATACATCGGGTCATCTCCAATATAAATCCATTTCTTCTTTCACTAACTCCATTTTGTTGTGGAGTGTATGGAACAGTCAACTGATGATGAATGCCAGCATCATCACAGAATCGATAAAATGCTTCAAAAGTATACTCTTTGCCATTGTCTGATCTGAGAGCTTGAATTTTACAACCACTTTCATTTTCCACTCTTGCTTTGAATTTCCAAAATACTTGTGCTACCTCTGACTTGTTCTTCAGAAAGAAGATCCAACACATACGAGTAAAATCATCAATGAATATAGCATAATAAAGACTACCATTCAAAGAAGATGTTCTTTGTGGGCCTGCAATGTCAGTATGAATTAATTGCAACTTCTTTGTTGCTCTCCAAGTTGTCTTTGAAAATGGCTTCCTGCTTTGCTTTCCAAACTGACAAGCCTTGCAATTTGAAATATGGTCATCAAGTTCTGGAATGTCATTTGCCATCTCCTTGGATTTCAATTGCAGCAAACCTTGATGATGATAATGC
>Ga0228710_1001569_pt1 | contig 34563 bp, 17 predicted proteins | sample MedpolnodulmetaG_FD_177995 | JGI IMG/M metagenome (GOLD analysis project Ga0228710, IMG submission 177995) | Root nodule microbial communities from Medicago polymorpha collected in Santa Monica, California, United States - pink nodules | ecosystem: Host-associated > Plants > Roots > Nodule... | reverse complement strand
TGCTAATTGATTGCAATTGAGTGAAGTTAACACTGTTTGTTGGTATGATCCTTGTGGAAAATTGCAAAGTTTAGAATAAAATTCAAGTGGAGTGCAAAAGAGGAAATAAGAGTTGATAAATTGTGTTCTGTCTTATATAACTGTCGTGTCTTATATAATAACTGCTGTTGAACACCGCAATTACCGCAACACGCGATTCTGAAGTTATCTCCCTAACGAATCCGGATTATATCTACCTGATTGTGTAATTGAGAATCCTGTAGCTATTTCCCTAACAAGTTCAGTATATATCTAACATATGTTGTATAAAGGGCAAATTCGGTATTTTAGGGGCCTTTGGAGATTTTGGGGGGGCTTAAAAAGCAATTACCATTAAAAATTGTTCACTCCCAACTAAACTTGCCAAAATCCCCACATGACTTAATTCACGCAGGTGTTAAACCCATCGTGACTTAAGTCACGTTGGAATACAACCTACATGATTCAAGTATGTTCGATCACGTTCTGAACACCAGTGTGAGTTAACTCACGCGGGTGGAAAAGGAATGTTTTGACACCAACGTGAGTTAACTCACGTTGATGTTCGAAACATAACCGAACGTGACTTAAGTCACGTAAATTGTATTCCAACGTGACTTAAGTCACACAAGGTTTAACACCTGTATGAGTTAAGTCATATGAAGAGTATTTTGAAAAGTTTAGTTGAAAGTGAGCAATTTTTGATGAGAGAAGAGCAATTTTCTAATACCAAAAGCCCTAATAAATCTGATTGTACTGCAATAGCTACCGATACAAAGCCCATTAACAACTGTCATTCCTGTTTTTCTTTTTAATCGTCTTAATTAATTAGATAGATTGTACTATTTAAACCTATCATCAATCAATACTTAAATTGACTGTATCACATTTGATTATTTCATACATTCTATTGTATAATTTTGATTTTTAATATATTTAATTATCTGTTAGTAGAAATTATGAAAAATTGTTATTTGGAAAATATTTGTTGAGACAAATCTAACATCTGATACAAAATAATTTATCTTTACATACAAACCGCAATATAAGAAAAACACTAATTAAACATGTCACCTAGGATAATATTTATAGAAACTCAATGAAAACTTTTATAAAATGACATGTTTTTTCTTTTGTTAAATTTCTTCTTTACTTATTATTTCAAAAATGTTTTTATGTGTTACTTGAACTTTTAGAGAACGTTAAAATTTAACCCACCTAGGTTGACTTGGTGTTATTGGCTTGGGGATCTGAGAGTGTGTTCCACCTCAATGTTTCAGGTTCGATTCCCCTAGTGTTAATTTGGGTGGACTAATTTAGCTTTTTTAAAAAAAAAGAGAATGTTAAAATTTTAGTATTTGCATTTCTTACAAAATATTTTTTTTTTCACACGTTTTTAATTTGGTTTATGTTGTTGGGAATATTGTTAGATGAAAAAGAAATTTAAAACACTATTGTAAATATGCTGTGTTTTAGGTTTTTAACTTGATTTTAATGTTGAAAACATAAATTGTATTGTCTTAATAAAAATCTCACAAACCGATCCAATCCAAACCACATTGTTTTGGTTTGGTTTGAATTTTATTTTAAAAGTCCACCGAACCAAACCAAACCAAAACCTATGTTTTTTTTTTATCTTGTGATTTAGATGACTTTTAACCTCAAACCATTTTTTTAATTAAGAATCTAATTTTCTACTACTATTCAAATTTTGCTCTTTCATTTTAATTTTAAATAAACAATTGACTATGCATTCCCAATGATTGCACTAATGCACTTCCATTATTAGTTTTTAAATCAAATGAGTATTCCATAGTGTACCTCGTTATAATAAATAAATAAATAAATAACTTTATCTAAAAGACAAATATAATAAATAAATAAAGATCCATAATACTCGCTTTTGCTAATTGCCAGTGTTATTTGGAGTGGAGATACTGACTATAAGTTGATTGAATTTCAAAGATTTTGGGAATATAGAAATCATTTTTCATACACGTTATTTCGGTGAGCTTTTAAACTAAAAAATAATAGTATTTGTAGTGGATAATCAAGAGAGGGTAATTATTTTCCTAAAAAAAAAGACTGTTATTTTTATATTTTTGAAGGTTCGTCCATTAATTGCATCGGCTAAAAGCATGCATGCTAAGCACATAAGGGGGGATGATGATGACTCAAAAGAAGTATCATAAAAGAATCACTTTTTGCACTCCCAACTTTTGGCCCGAATATTTTAGATTTTTTAAAAGTCACTCAAAAACTATTTTTTTTTGTACAAAAATAAATTATATATCTAGTAATTTAAAATACACTAACATTTATAGATAAAATAGTTTTTCAAATAAGGCTTATATTTAGAGTACTAGGAGTATTTTAGAAGTTAGCGACCTAGATGACAGGTAAAAACATATATAGGCCATTTTTGGTAAAATGTACTGCACAGGAAGCTAGCAATATACTACTATCATTGCTATTTTCATTCATTTTAATTATTAGGACCTACATATTAAAAATGCATGGAATATATATTGAGAATTAAACTACTTCCAACCAAATTCATAATTGCATTGGATAATCTCTGTCCTTTGCTATCACCATTGTTGAATACATCTATGGATTTAGGTGTATATTTAATAGCAGGGATCCCTGGGATAGACGATAACGACACGACATCACTGAGTTCAGTCAAATGATAGCTTGATATAGTAAAACTAGTAGCACTCCTAGTATAAGTTTACAATCTTCATTGTTTCATTTATTTATATTAAGTCAAACCCTAATAGAAGAGAACCACTAAATGGTTAAACCATACTATTCTTTCTTTTTAAAGACGATTGGAATAAAGGAAACTATTATTAGAATTAATTAAAGTGACACTGATATTTTTACGTGAGATTTGAAACATTGTTAATCAAGGATGCTAGGTTAAACTAAACCTCATGGACAAACCCCAACCATACTACGTGAGATCACAATTCATTCGACTTGAAGATTAATATGTGGTTTTTGGATTGAATTGATTCATTGTGGTGCACTACATAGTTAAGTCATCACAATATTTTCAACACGGGAAAAGGAGGATAGATATTCAAGGTCTTTGAATTCTTTTTTTGAAATAATTAGGCAAGTCAACCAGTAGGGTTCATATGCACTTAGCCTATGTCATGCTCATGTAAGATCAGATAAATAAAATAGATTAGTGATTTCTTTAAAAGTCTATTTAACTAAAAAAATCTAGAAATCTAGACTTTCCGCCACCAAAAAAGTCTTTTAGATTTATTAGTCTGTCATACTTAAGTAAATATATGTCATACTTTTTCTATTACTATTATTATTGTATATATATTTTGTACTTAAAGTTAAATCATAAATTTTCTAAACTAAGCATACCAGGTTCACTCAGTTTTCGACATATTTTGTACTTTTATAGCTTGATAATCAGCGGCGGAGCCAGACAAAAAAAATTGGGGTGGCCGCTATCAAAAGTAAAATATATAAATCATATTGAATACAACACATTTAAGTTGTAATAAACTAAAAATAAAATTTAAACTACATGATATATAAAGTTGATCATTAAATATTTAAGTGATACTTTACGCTTTTCGAGTGACTTGAAATCATCAATAATTGACTTGGAATTAATACATGTACTGATTTCCCTTTCAATACAAACTGACATACTATCTGGTAGATACCCATGTTCCATCTTGTTTCTCAATTTAACAATATGTAATTAACAAGAATGATTAAAATGGCAAAGGAAACAAAGTTAAGTGTACTAGACAAGAAAAGTGAGTTTATTAAGGTATCAATTACAATTCTACCAAATTAATTCTGCCAAATTTCAAGGTATAAAAAAAATTAAGATGGGGTGGTCGTGGCTCCCCCTTGCCACCCCCTGGTCACTGTTGATAATTAACACCGTTTTTTTCATGGTTTTTATTTTATTTTTATGCTTATTGAAATTAATCTAGTACGATTTCATATTAACCCTATGGCGTCAGCGTTTTTTGGTGATTAATTCATCTCACTTTTTTAAGTCTGACATTCTTTGGTTTCTTCTTTAAAATTTCCTCTTCATCATCGTGCTTTGTCCTTAAGGCTGAAGGTATATATACAATTTGATGCCTTTGTCTCTCAACGCAGATGATTGGAATTAAATTAGTTAAGTAGTCGCAATGAGCATCCAATGTTATAGTATATTTTAATCTAACTTATGCCTAGAAGAATTTTGTAAACTTAAATTTTATACTATGGTTTTCTTAAATAAATAAGTAAAGATCAAGTAAATTATATATCCCCTAAAAAAAATCATATGATACTTTTGTTTTTGTTTACATGTAAATATAAAGTACGATTTAATACGGAATTTTTTAATCCAATTTATATCTTTCACCTTTAGTCAATTGCGTCTTTTTCGAGCTAAACTAATTTTTGCTTTATAATTAACAATTATTTATTTTTTAATTACAAATAATACAAGTGTGTTACATTTTCTTGCTTCTAACCTATTTTAACGACCCTTTCGAAAAGAAGAAAACCTATTCTAATGATAGACAATGCTTGTAAAGTTGTACTAACAAGCTATTAATTACTATAAATATACATGAATGTTGACTATAGATATAGTATAGTGCAAACCGGTTACAATGTATTCAAATTGTTTGGAGAGTTAAACAATTTTTGGTCATGTTATATTTATGTTATGGTCGAACTTCAAATTACAAGATTTATTATCTTTAGAAATCAGAAGGTTAAAAAAAAAAATAGTATGTCATTGTTAGTACCTACATCACTAATTTTATCTTTTGATTCACGATATCTCCACACGTCTACTCATTTAATATAATGTATTTGTCACTCACAAATTTTGTTTTACTTTAATTTATTTAAGAATTTAAAGGCAATTAAAATATTTAAACTTGTCTTTATATATCAATATCTTTATAATTGAAATGAAAGCAACTTAATTCAATGTTTTGGTGAAGAGGTCATTGAAATTAAAGCAACTTAATTCAATATATTTAATGAATTTGAAATGAAAGCCAATATTTTCTATTTATGCTGTTGCTCCTTTTGTTTTCTGTGTAGTATGTTGGTTCATTGTTGGAAGGGCTCAAAATTAATTTTAGAGGTTGTAGAATTGACTTTATAATGTTTGGATTATTTAACTAAGAATTAATTTTCTTTTGTAGAATTGATAATAGTAGAAGCTAGAATTTATAGCTTTTTGACTTCTACAATTGATTTTAGACTAATTTTTGTAACGATTTAGGCTTTAAATTTATTGTTAAATCATTTTACTTTCGATTGACTTTTATCCATGGTCGATTTTACAAAATCAATTCATTAAAAATAGAATTATGTTATGGCATAACCAAACACATCTTGAATCACTTTTCCATTCCATGTTAAGTAAAGTAGTAATTGGAGTGAAAGTATTAAATTCTTGATTCGAAAAATGAAATGGAAACAATATTGTTTACAAGAGAATTATTACATTAAGTAGTAGAACATTAAAATTTATATAGCCAATTTGATAAACTCTTGAAAAAACTAAATCCTAACTAATCTAACTAGGTGATAAAAAGAGAAAGAAAAGTAGGTTTTAGTTAATGCAAAAACGTGATGTGGGTTGCTGGTGTAAATGTGAAAAAATGAAAGAAAACGACATAGATAAGAAAACAAAATTGATTTGAGCCCTAAAAAATGCACTTTTATGTGGAAGTGTTTGGGACCTAAATCTAAATCTACTCGTAACTGTTGTTTGCGCGTACTATATCATGTCACGGCTGTGATTGGCACATGGATGATTGATCACTACATGTTGCGTTCACATTCAACGAATTTTAATTTTAATTTTAAATTTGAAATGTTTATTTGTTTCTGCATCACCAGACATGATATGGCCAGTAGCTTTTATTTTCTTTAAGAATATGATTACTAGTCTGAAATTAATCTAACTATGCATGCATATGCACGAAATAATACTTGACTCATGGGTGATACTTCTAAGGTCATATGCATATGCACCAATCGAGTTCCCACTAACAAGTCGATATGTTTTAGTTTAGAGTTTTAAAAAAAATATATTTTAATTTGGCTTCTAAAAAAAAATTAGTCAATGAGTTTATCGAGTGGGCGGACAAGAAGTAATATGAACAACAAACCAATAGGTCAGGTGTAAATAATATTTATTAAACTCGTAGCGAACGAATATAAGTTGCCAAGCTAGAAACCAGTTCATCTATATCCATGATTTCATTGGACTTTTTTTGGACAAACTTCTCTTTAACTACTCTATTCTTGATAAGACAAATCATCTACATTCAAATGATTGTGGATTTGAGTTATGAAGGGGAAGAATGGAGAACATTATTGACCCCCTTTAAAAAAATTGATCAAAATTTGAAGTTAAATTTGCATCATAATTTTGTGGAGTGTCTAAGTAGCAGTGTGTGGTTGCTTCTGTTAAGAACGTTGGCTTAAATTTAATGGAGATGGCGCAGTTACCGATTTTGGAGGTCGTGCAACATGTGGTGGGGGTTGTCCGTGATCAAGACGAAAATTACCTGTCTGGTTTGTCATCTAATTTTGGTGCTTGTTCTATCACAGTGGCTGAACTTTGGGCTATTGATTTTGGCTTTAAGCGCTCTAGAGTATAAATTTAGAAAGGTAGTGTTTGAATCAGATTCATCAGATTTTCAAGCTGTTCTTTCGCTCATTTTGAAGGGTGTGGAAGAAGTCGTCTTTGCTTGTTGGTTTCTCAAAATCACCGGTTGCGTTAGAGATTTGTCGAGTTATAAGGTGCAACATATTTTTCGCAAGGCTAACCAAGTTGCAGATGCTTTTGCAAAGTTTGATTTGTGGTTGTCCGAAAGTTTCTTGTTATTCCTAACATTGTGTCGCAAACCTTGTTGGCTGATCGTAATTTGGTAACCTTGTTGGCTTCTAGTTTTTCGTCTTTCTTTTTGTTGGGGATTACCCCCTTTTCATTCACAAAAAAAGGCCATATATGAATTGCATGCATAAATTGTCTAGTTTTCTATGCTTCTGTCTGAAAAATCAAGTTGGTCTGCATCACCTTGGCCTAAGAATAACGTGCTGTCCAAATAAAAACAAGGAAAAAAGTTAGTCAAATCAATTATAAAAAAAATGCACACCAGCATTTTTACAGAATGATGCTAATGTCATCAAAAGAAGAAAGTGTAACTGCCATGTACATAATATATATACCTTAATTTGAGTCCTATTATATGTATAGGTGACATGGACTCTCCCATCACTAGCTTGGATAACAGCAGGATATGAAAATTCCATTCCCACAGTATCCTCTAATGTAAGTGCCTGGTGCCATGAATCACCATCATCCTCAGAGAGAGCAAGTTTAAGCACACCCCTTGAAATTGTATTATATGCAATCAATAGACGGCCATCTTTCAGCTTAATCCCATCAATACCTAATACAATAAAAGGAAATTTATATTATAAGCTATGAATGCAAGTCGGTCCAGTAGCAACAACGAGCGAGTCACCCTCTTATATATCTTTCATTTAGGTCATTTTCAGGTAACGTGGGACTAACTACGTTGTCTGACACCAACGCCAAACTAACTTTAAAACATCAAGTATATGAATCACATCTACTTTGTTATTTGTAAATCACCTCTCTTATATATGACTCGTTTAGTCAATTCTTAGTCGATGTAAGACTGACTATTCACATTTTCCAACACATGAGGTTATAAAAAAATACACATCTAAGTGTAGCACAAAACACATAGGAAAACTCACTTAAGAATTTTTACTTGTCATATGATGATAACTTCAACGATATAAATACAAGCAACATAAATATATTGGAAAAACTTTACCCGAGTTTGGGTTATGAAGCTGTGTAGGTTCTGCATACCCCCAAGTTTTGCCTCCATCAAAGGATTCTGACATATAAACTCTACCAATTCCAGTAAAGGATCGAAGCAAGACGCGCAGCGTCCCCTTAGCAGTCTGGTATGGTACAGGTTGAATCACACCTAGAGGATTATTCTTGATATAAATTGGACCATACTTTCTCCATGTCTTTCCAAAATCTGTTGTCACCTGTTATAATGCAACAACTAATGAATATAGTTATATTACGAGCTTATATCAGTATTAATTTAATGATTAAGATCAGTTCTATTAGAAACCTCTGCCCATGATCCCCATGAGTTCCAGCTTTCGACAGAAGATCCACAAAGTAAGTCACCATTTTCCAGCAAGATAGGCTAAACAAAAACAAATTGAATTCACTACTAAGATCATAAATTTTTTCATGACTATGAATTCAATACTCCTAGCTAAAAATTACTATTCTATGTGGTTTTTGTTATACCTTATTCTTTATAGGTCCTAATATACCAGGTGGAAGTTGTTCTCTTTCTGTCCAGGTAATTCCTTTATCATATGAGCGTTTTATGAATCCACTCCATCTAAAATAAAATAAGCCAATTTCTTTAGGTTCATATTGAATCCTCAATTGCATTAATTCAAAAGCATCTCCCTACCATAGATTGCAAAATACACACAAACACATGCATACATATATGAAGAATGTAAGGATAGAAACATTACTTTTGAAAATCTAGGCCTATTTTGTAGAACAAGAGTAACTCATTTGATGGAAGTTTGAACAGTACAGGATTCCACATAGGAACATTTGGTTCTTCATCGCCAATTACAGGTGCTTGCCATATTCCATTCTGCCAACCAAATTTCCATTAAACAATATTGAAACAAGCAGTCAAAAACTTAGATTCAAGTAACAATTCCTCCCTCCAATGTTCTAAACTGCAAAGACAGGAACAAGAGACGATATTGGGCCTACTCGAATTGGCTCATCTGAGCTTATCCACTGACATAAGTATTTGTGAGACTCTGTTGGGAGAACTTATGAAAACAGTTTGACACGATGATAAGTTGTTTTCAGCTTATTTTCATAAAGTCTCCAAGATAGTTTATGCACAAGTGCTTATCACGATAAGCTTTTATCCTATAAGCTGGAAATTAAGTTATTTATGTCAAATCTCTATCGGGTAATTTATTGAGCACACACCGAGAGTCCTCCCCTCTCAACCAAGTTTTTTCCACATAGTCATAATTCGAATCTATGACTAATTGCTTAAGTTGCTCGAGTCCCTTACCACTTTGACCAACCAAATGTTGGTTAATTACATGCTTATATACGTGTAGAGACACAACCATGTAAATTTAACTGTTTATATGTACCTTGTAAGTCTGCAACCATATCTTCACATCAGGTGCACCCTCAGATGTGCCTCCAAAATAGGCAACCAAAAAATGACCCTTCCCAGCCTAGTGAAATAAAAATAAAAAAAGTTATTTTATATTATTTACCTTAAAAATGATTGAAAATGGACGGAAAAAAAAACACTTTGTGATGTATGACCTCAACAATGGTAGAAGCATGACAATTATTGAAGGGAACTGATTTTGCAGGAAAAGTGAATTCTTCCACAACAAGCCCTTGTATGTAGCCTTTACCATGAGCTTCTGTAGAGTTTAGCCTGCAGAAATTTGAAAACTTAATTTAGAGGAATTTAACTGCTTCTTATAGACAGTGTCAAGCACCTAGGTTAGTGAATACGAAGAAGAAAAATGTATAGATATAATAATGGATCGGCAATGTAAAATATATACCCAGAAAACGAGTAAGCAGTGTGAATGATAGAAGAGATTAAGAATGCTATATGGAGAAAGGAAAGAAACAGAGACATGGTTGATGATTGGTTTGGTTTCACAATCACAGTTCAGCTCACTGAAAAACTCAGCACCCGTGAGATAAACATGTGCAACGTGTACAACATGGGAGTGAAACATAGTCAAATAACTCATTTGTTCGTTTCCTATGCATATAAAGACACATTTCTAGAAAATATAACATAGTATTAAACATTATATCTACTCTATATATACAAACAAATAGGCAATTACCCCAGTTTCGTCAATTACCCCTTGATGTTAACAAAACTTCAATTATCTCTCTGAAATTGTACAACGTTAATCAATTTACCCCTTCCGTCAAATTTTTCTGTTAGTCAACATGACGTTTTGCAATTACCCCCTTGAAGTTTTGCACTTATGTGCAAAATGCCCTCTGAACTTGAAAATTTATATATATTTTTTCTTATCCATGACTCAAACTTGAAGAAATAAAAATCTACAATTTATTTTAAGGTATAGATTTCATACATTCAAAATAAAGCAAGTAATTAAGATTTAATTACTACCCCCTCCATTTCTTTTCTTTTGATGTTTTAAAACTTCAACTATATTCCAAAACTTTTGATGTTTTAGTGAATTTATTACTGTTTTCTCAAGTTTACCCTTGTTGGAAAACACCATAAACTATTAAAGTAGTTGTGACCTTTGATTTATCACATGTGAATTTAATGATAAATAAGGATATTTTAGTCAAAAACACACAAATATTTATATACTTTAATTACTCCTTAAAACTTGTGTCAAGAGGTAAAACATCAAAAAAAAAGAAATGTAGGGAGTATTATCAAAGGAAAAAATTAATTTGTACATAACAAGATAATTTGGTAATTAGTTTGCCTTTGAAAAAAATGATATTTGAAAATTAATTGCAGATGATTAACCATGGAGTCAACACTTCATTGGTTGAAAATATGAAGATTGATGTTGAACAATTCTTCAACCTTCCAATGGATGAGAAGAAGAAGAAATTTTGGCAAACACCAAATGATATACAAGGATTTGGTCGGTTGTTTGTTGTATCTGATGAACAAAGCTAGAATGGGCAAACATGTTCTACATTAACGCTTTGTCATTAGACTCAAGGCATCCACATCTAATTCCTAGTATTCCCACACCATTCAAGTATCTAACAACAATCTCAATTTATGTGTTTCCTTAATTAAACATTATTGACGTAATGATGTTGGTGATTATAAATTAGATTTTGTTTCATTGATGGTGATTTTTATTTCTTCAAGTTAGAGTCAAGGATAAGAAAAAAATATATAAATTTTCAAGTTTGAGGGGCATTTTGCACATAAGTGCAAAACTTCAGGGGGTAATTGCAAAACGTCATGTTGACTAACAGAAGAATTTGACGGAGGGAGTAAATTGATTAACGTTGTACAATTTCAGGGGGTAATTGAAGTTTTGTTAACGTCAGATGGGTAATTAACGAAACTTACAATTTCAGGGGGTAATTGCCTATTTCCTCCAAACAAAACACTAAATACCTTTTCTTCATTGTATTTAGCCTGGCTTTGCGTTATTTTATTTTATTTATATTGAAGTACTTTTTTAGGAGACACAAACATTATTTCTTGGAAAAAGACTTTCCATGTCTTGTTCATGGTGTTGAAGAGATTGCCAATATGAAAATAACAAGCTAGGGCAGCGAGGTTTTAAATTATTGAGTGAAAACTTTAATGAGAAAAGAAAATGCAGAAACTAGTTTAGTCTATAAAAAATAACTATAATTACTCCTTAGAATTAAAAAATTAGACACAAAAGCTCTTATGGCAGAGTCTATAAAAAAAATCTATAATTACTCCTTAGAATTACCAACTTGGAACACATTCGTCCTTACTCAAGGATTGCTAGCGGGCCTTTTTCTTTACAATGACTACAATGAATCTTTACTTTCTATTACCTTTTGTGTTAGAAGATATTTATTAGAGATATATTAACTTACACAATGCACGTGGAATTAAAATTAGAATTATTGTGGCATACCAACATGGTCCCAAAATGTGAAGCAACTCTTCAAATCAAATCTATAAACCCTTGTCAAAGGATTAACCAAAACAAAAGACACCCTATTTTACATCAAAATTTGATCTCAAAGTATCAATTCTCAAAATATACCCTTATGTCACAATGATTAAATTGATATACCACAAACAATTCTCTCATACAATTAAGTACGAAGAAGGTTCAAGTAAATGGATTCTACTGACATGATGCTGAATTTTTTTCTTTCGATACAAGACTTTTTTTTTTTTTAAATGTTAACTAGCCAAGGGGTCAAATATAATAGCATTTGCATTGAGAGGTGTGTAATCAATGCATTAAAAGCTGAAAAAATATTATTATTTTTTTATTAAAATTTCCTCTTTTAACTTCCTTAACAAGTGCCTGGAGTACTGGTTAACATGATTTTTTTTTTTTATTTTTAAATAAATTGATAGAGGACAATACATGTTGATTGTTGCAGAATTTCATTTCTATAAAGCTACTTAAATTTGATAGTTTAGGCAAATTATGGGTACTCTTATACCCTTATAAAACTATACAACAGCGTAGAGAAACATGTATGTAACTGGTATTAACTGTAGGACGAAAAGTCAGTCATATACTACCACGGTGACACTACAATCAAATGAAGCATAAAGACGAACAATTCTTTGCAACATAGCTCAATTAGCCAAAATATAAAGGATATGCTAAAGATCGGTGAATTTATTATTTTCGGGGTGAAAAACACCAAGTCTCCACGTTTTTAAACTAAATGGGTTGACGTACAAATGAGTTATACCCACAAGAAAATAGATATTGTATTTTGATTTTTCAGCAACACTTGATTAGTAAATTCCTTCTTGTATCACAAGATTTTAAATTCCCCAAAATGAGATTTTTTACAAAGAAAATAAAGTAACTAGCAAGACCAAATTAATATCTCTAATTTTATGCTTAAAAATAATTAACTTAATACTAAAAAACCAACTCACAAATTACTACACGACCAAATTTCATTCTAAACTTCATTAAATAATTATTCTATAATCCACCCAGCTCAAGAGTTGTAGACAAGTTACTGGCTGGTTTAACTTTGGTAGCTGTAGCTCAAATTCAACCTTCAAAATTGCATCTCCAGACACATTGTGAAGGGCCTATAATAATGTCCATACTTTCATCAGAACAATACCACATAGCTTGATGGATTCTCTTTGTCCCAGTTTTCTCCACTAAGTGGTGGCTAGTCACACATCTTTGCTACCCTGCAAACTAAGCAAAAGATAATTTTTTTAGAACAAATGCATAAATCCGATCATATATCTAGTTGTGTTACGCTACACCAATGTAACCGGTTGAACTAGGAACCGGCCAATTCAATAGGTGATTTGATCTCGAATGTATTGTAATCAGATTGAATCGGGGTTGAGCCATACTGATTTGTTTGAATCAGTTAGTCAAATCGATTCTCATTTTTGCATTTTTTATTTATTTTGCTAAAGGTCTCACCGGTTTTATATCTGCTATGCTACTGTTTTTAAAACATTGATTTATAACATGTTAACAGAAAAAGAAATATTTAAGACTATAAATGAGAGAGGAGCAAGACACAAACATATAAAAAGGGCAGCATCTATAGTAGACAGCATAACATTAATAAGAGGTTGATTTCAGAACTCCAACTTGTGATATAGTTTAAGTAAATATATATTGTAAAATGAGCACTGTAAAAATTATCGTTTTGCTCTAAAGCCATTTAGTACAAAGTGGTGTCAAATAGCAGCTATTGCAACGCTAAAATGTTATAGCGTAGCGGAGTTTAAAAAACCACTATTTTCTGTGATCTGTAATTGACAACACTGATCCATAATACCAGTTGGCAAACAGATCTATGTCACAACTCACAAAGCATGGAGAGATAAAAGAACAAAACAACATCTGAAACATAATTAAGTATGAGTGCATACCTTCAGGAGGAGGGGAAATCTCAACTGCAAAATCCAGACCATGGACCAGAACAGTTTAACCTATATCAATGTTTACATCATGTGTTATTAACAGGGGACAAATATAAGTATTGTTATATATACTAAATCATAACATGATATCTAATTCTAATGAAGATGAAGGGATAACAGATATATAAGAAAGAGATTAAAAAAAAAAGATAAAGGAAGCCAGCAATGAAGTCTTTATAACTAATTCCCTAAAGCAAAGATGCCAACAACAAACAATAGACAATGCTTCCAAAACTTCCATCAAATGACACCATTGAGATTACAAATATGTAAGGAAATGAATAAGGCCCAACATCTCTTGAATCCAATCAAATTCTGGTTATCAACCCCTAGGAGTACTCATATCATATCCAAACCGATCCAAATAAAAACTGCAAACCTTGTGAATGCATCTTTAAAAACAAATCTATTCAATTCAAAGATTGTCAAATAGGTAACAATAGATAATCATTCAGAATTACAATAACCAAGGACATTATAAAACAAAACAGACAAAAGATCAATCAAAAAACATGACTTCAAATAAATTCCAACAAGACAGTCCGTAGAAAATCAGAACTTACTTTCCATTAGTCGAAACCAAACTTTCAACATAATTGTTGACAAAGAACCACAATTTGTCTCCAGAAATTCTAGTTAGCTCTACCTTATTAAGTCTCCAATTATAGCAAATCACATGTTCTTCAAAACAGTTTACCAATACCAATGTATCGCCGTTCTCAGAAAGACACAGTGGCACCAACAGAGGATTGTAATAATATATTTCAATATTATGATAACTAATTTCAAGGAATTGAACCCAAGACTCTTGAACTCCGAATTCCATCATCTTCCATATAAACAAATTTGGTTCCCTTGAAATCATGAGAAAAACAAAGGCAATTTGTCAACACGCTAATAGTTGGCTCAATCAGTGGCACTTCATCAAAGCCTCGAGGGAGCAACAATTGTGTGTATGTTTCTGTCCCTAAATTAAGTGAGATGATAAAAAATTGCTCATCAGTACGATTCTTCCGATCATTATTATGTTGAATCATCAATCAATTAAGAGTACCACACAAATACACACCATTATTAAATTGACTAAATTGAGAAGGAAGACAAACTACAGGTAAACTTTGAATATTTCTCCAAATATTATCACCCAAACAGAAAACTCTGACAACCTTACTCTCTTGACACAAGACCACTACCTTATAAGTGTTGGTTGAATTATCATAACCAAACCCAAACATTAAAGAGCTACATGAACCGTAAAAGATCCCATTTTTTCAGATATTATTTTTGTGGCTGGATTCCAAAAATAAAGCCAATTTTGTGTTTGAGAAGAACTAGAAATCAAACATAACAATCCATTGCATGAACCAACAACCTTGATGAAACAGCCTTCCCTTAATCGGGAAACATTGGCAAGGGTGATCAATGGATTCTCTAGAGGTAATCGATGGAGTACAATTAATATATCTTGAATAATCTTGAGAAATATGTTTGGTAAATAGCATGATGTTTCGTTCAGATTTGTTAAGGTGGTTATTTATGAAACTAGGGTTACAATTTAGAGCATTCCAAGACTTGCAAACGCACCTCAGTGCATAAGGGATTTGACGGGAAGGAAAGACAGGACTGTGATGGTAGGGTTTAAGATTAAAGAATTCCATGACTTGCAAACGCATCTGAATCGCATAAGGGATTTCACCGGAAGTAGTGAGAAGATTTCAATGATAAGTTCGTTGGGAAGAATTATCCCTGGTGATGATGGTGAGGCGTCAGGCTCACGCCGTGAACTTGGTGGAGGGATATTCATCGGAACAACTATACTTTTTTCTTTTGGAACTCAAAATTGAACCCTAATCTCTAGTGTAAGCAGATAGTGAGTTATATCATAAACACTATCATATGAGCAGTCAACAAAGTAATTTCAGAGATCCTATAAGCAGTCAACAAAACCATGATATCATTTTGTCAAAAAGAAAAATAAAAAAAAATAAAAAAAGACCAGTGAAGAATGAATGAATATGTTGAAGCATGCTAGACTATTTATAGTCGTAACCCTATCATAGATTGTAACTATAATCAATGGAAACATTTACAATGTTCGAAGAGACCAAAAATACATTAAACACACCATTAACCATCGAAATTTTTTATGTAACGCCACCATCCACAATTTGGGATGCTTCAAATTATATATGCCGAAACCTCAGACACATTTCGGATTATATAATCCGAACTATCCCATATTGTGGTTAACCTTGATCTTTGGAGGGGTCTAATGGTGAATAACATAAGAAAACAAAGTACAAAACATAATTCGACGGTGTAAAACAACATAATAACATATGTGATGGTGAAAAGGAATATGTTTCAAGAGGTTTTTTTTAGTTAGATCTTACCGTCGTACCAACTAACATATTTTTATTGTCAAGACAACAAGATCTAGCTCATAATAATCTCTGGGTGTTCATATCTGTAACGCCCCAATTTATTATTTAATTATTTTTGGTTGAGTTTAGAGTTTTTTATATGACTTATGTGATTTATGTTGATTTATGACGTGTTGTGATGTTTTAATATTTTATTATATGACTTATATGATTTATGATTGATTTACGTTGAATACTCTGATTATTTGTACTATTTACATTGTTGGGAAAACGGGGTGTTACAATATCTACCCGATAACTTTTCATAGTTCTTTGTTGTGTTTTACAGCAAATGAACCAAACACACTAGTTTATATAAGTTTATGTGCGTCGTGAACTACATAAATTGTCGGTGCAATGTGGACCAAAAAAAATCCTATACTTGACAGGTTCAGGTTATATAAACTGAATTGTCCTTTACCCTACATAGTACGAGTTTTAACAATGGAAATTTAATTACAATGTACATTAAATATAATAAGCTCAAATACATTAAATGACATAATTCAACAACGTAAAAAACGCAATAAACCAAAACATAACATATCACAGATCAGGCAAACTAACTTCTACGTCTGGTGCCTCCAGCAAAGGTCTGATCTCTTTGTAGTTCTTGGGTCGGATTAAACTTTTCTGAATTTCTGCAACAGATATGACAATGAAGCGTCCAACTCGATCAGTCCTTTAGTGTTGTATTGATGAAATATTGTGAACATAATTCTCACCTCGTGTCGTTCTCGGGCTTCATCTGGCTAAACCGCACTCTTTCGGCTGAGTCGGTCAATGGACGTCGATATTTAACACCGTCCACCCTTCTAATGTCTCCGTGTTTGAGTTGGCGGTTGATTTGATCCATCTGATTCTTCAACCCCAGGGAGCGTAACATCATTTTGAAACCAGAAGAGATGCGGATTCCCTCTGTTGTAGTAAATTACAACTAGTTTTGTGTTGAGATCAATGATCAAAATGTCCATGATTATTTGGTGTGATTTACAGTATATGAAACAAGTACACCAATTTATAGAAGGTTATGTGCGTTGTGGACCACAGAAACTGTCAGTGTAATGTGGACCACATAAAAAAAATCTTGTACAAAACATGTTCGGATTTTAAAATCTGAATACTCCCTGACCCTACAAAGTACGAACTTTAAGACATCCTTGAACCTTTTTGGATTATATAATCCAAACATTTACGGGATGTGTTCGGATTATATAATCTGAACCAACTCAGAGTTTGGACAGTTACTTGTTTAACAAGAGTACCATCAAAGTCTCCTTTGTCCTAGACAAGAAACAAAGTTTATCGCAACCTCCTTCCCCCTCTATCTTCTTCTCTCCTTCCCCCTTCATCTTTTTGCACCACATGTTTAGCATTATACGTTTAATAAAATAGTCATTAGGTGTTTAACAATCTTGTGCAATAAGTTTCAATTTTAATGTTAATGTACTATAAAATTATTTATATATATTAATAAAATGAGAGTTCATTTCATCTTTGATCTTTACTTTTCTGTCTATATCATTTATTTTATGTTTTTGTCAATTTTAATTATATCATTGCCAAATTTTTAAGACGATCGTAAATTGGACGGTAAGGTAGTGAATCTATGGATATGTTGAATGGGGTTTGTTTCAATAATTATTGGTGGAGTTTTAGGCATAAGGGTTGAGTTTCTGAAATGATCAATTTGGTGTTTACCCATTACTGATAGTAAAAATACTTCCAGGATACTATCATTTAGAATTAATTGAAAATATTACTTTGTAAATCATTAAAATAATTGCATATGATTGCAAAGTCGTTGGATATATAAAATTTAATTTATGAATTAGGGAAAATGGAAAACACGTTAAACTAAATTGAATTGTTGTTGTGGCTAATCAAGATTTATCTTTGGTGAGTACAAACACCGGTGTGTGATTCAGTAATTGAGATTGTCTTTGCTGTGTTTAAGTATATCAAGTTGAAAATAAAAATAGTATGCCGTTGAGAAGAAGGATGTGCAGGAAATAGAGACATAGCCAATAATAAGAGTCTTTGATTAAATATAATGTACGGTTGAGATTTGGTGTCAACGGATCTTGACTCTTATAATAATATGCATCATTGTTGTTTTAAAAATATGAGCAATACTCAACTTTAGATTAAATAATCTAAAAGTCACTACAATATGATTTAGATTTCATAATTCAAACAATATTATTTAAAAAATATAGAACGCATGAGAAAGTAATAGAATAGAAAAAGTAATAGTCATAATAGAATTGAAAAAGTAATAGTCCTATTTATGTTATGATGGAAAAAAATTCCCGGCCTCAATTTTCTTTGAAGAAAATTCTTTTTCCAAGTTGACAAACTACTTTTTTTGTCAAAAAAGTTGACAAACTACTTTTAATAGATAAATTCTCATAACTTTCTTTTAGCAGATGGATAAACTCTCATTACTAATAATTAATCGAAAGAGTGGTGATACATAGACCACCTTAGGTGATATGTACCACTTGTACATCCACACACAATTGTGACATGTGTCCATATAGTTCCCACACACACAAAAAACTCATATTTTGTGTCTCTCACACACTCTCACATGTGAGTGGTACAATGTGTATATGATAAAAGGGTGTCTATGAAACATTATCCTAATTGAAAACGGGTACAAAAGTCAGAATTTCATACATACCTCAACTTGTAGATCTAATATATTATCATGTAGGATAATAATTACCTATTAAGAGCAAATCGATTGGCAATTGTAAGTAACACCTTAAAAATGTATTTAGTTAATTGTTCGATAGTGTTATTGAAAAAGACGAATTTATATTGTTATGTTGTTGGTGTCATTAAAAAATTAATGTAGTTTGTTAAAATTTGAAAGTCACATATATCTATCCTATAATTTTAATCAAAATGAAAATTTAATAAAAAAACAACATTCATAATTTATATATGTTAGCTCAATAAAAAATATATGATAAAAGTACATAGAAGTGCTCGTTTGAACGCTAGTTTATATCAAATTTATATAGCCAAACAATTTGGCTCAAATGGGGTAATGAGTTATGAATGACGAATTGTAAACAATACATTATTAAAGATAACTACTTAGTTGAATTCCTGGATCAAACAATTATTTGTAAGATAATATTATTGTACAAATTAAACCATAAATAACTAGGCACCTAGGGTGAACATTTGTTTAGTTTATTAAAACAACCCCCGAGACACCAAAGTCACAAGACACCTAAAAAAAGTAGAATGCTGATGCAATAAAATGAGAAATTCTAATATGGTCACATGATCAAATAAAAAGTGTTTGGTCACACACATATAAAGAAATATTTTTTTAATAGTAAAGAGGAAATTGATAAAAAAAATGATTGAATATTTTAAAAACCATCTTTTTATGTGTGTGTCCAAACACTATTGATTTGGTCTTGTGATCATGCAAGAATATCTCCAATAAAATCAACTAGGCACAACTTAAATCTGACTTCGTCTTCTCCTAGTATAAATAGTGCTAATGAGTGCTCTTCATAATGTTGAATGTATGCAAACAATTAAGCAATGATAATAACCCCCTCTACTACTCCAAAACGCCATTCTGAGATAACTACAGACCAAATCCTGAAACAATTGAGATTCACGCTTAGAGGTGAGTGTTTGGTTACACGTTTGAATGCTCAAAGTCAAGTTCACCACACTTACAAGTAAATCATCATAAAGGAACTTCCTTTCAATGAATTGAAGCCAAACTTTCAACATAATCCTTGGCGAAAGACCATATCCTTCCAAGATCTTTAGTTTGCTCTACTCTATTACGTCTCAAATTATAAAGAATTACTTGGCATAGGCCTGATAGAGAGCTTGCCAATATCAGTGTCTCACCATTCTCAGAAAGACACAATGGGAACATAAACGTCTGATATTGATTCCAGTCACTAAACTCATTATCTACTTGAAGATTCTGAAAACTAATTTTAAGAAATTGAGTCCAAGATTGTTCAACTCCAAATTTTGTCATCTTCCATATAATAAAATGTGTTCTCTTAACATAGTGAGAAAAACACAAACAATCCATTAACACAGCAATAATTGGCTCAAAACGTGGCACTACTACATCAACACCATCACCACGAGGAGGCTGCAATTGTTTGTATGTCTCCGTACCAAGATCAAGCGAGATAATCATGTATTGCTCAAGAGGAGTATCCCTCTGCATCCTAGAATAAGTACTACAACTCAAATCATCTTGAAAGGCAATCCAGTTAACAGTTCCATTCAAATACACTCCATTATTTACACGATCAGAGCCAAGAGAAACATCGTGGTCAAAACGAGGAAAACTTGAAATTTCAGTCCAAATATTATCACCTATATCGAAAATTTTCACCTTGCCAGAACATATTAACACTACCTTATAAGATCCAGTGAAGTTATCATAACCAAATGTGTACCTATGTCTATCATGTGCATGATAGTTAGATTGTTGAAAAGATCCTAATTCTTTTGATATTACCCTTGTGGCTGGGTTCCAGAAACGGAAATGAATGTTTGTATGGTCAGATGTGTAAGACTTACCGAGCAAACAGATCAAGCCATGGCAGGAACCAATGACTTGGAATTCGATATTAGCCATGCATATCAATTGGTCGGCGGGAATGGTGGTCGACGGGTTATGCAGTAAGTGATTCAGTGGGAAGGTTAAGACACGGCAATCCGAACGATCATAGTGGACTAATGCTAGGTTCCTGTTCGGGGTTGATCACTGAAGGTGCAATTTGACGAATGTGGGATCGGAGATGAGGGAATTCCAAGACTTATTCACACACTTGAATTGCAACAAAGATTTCCCCGGAAGCAACGATAGAACTTCCGCGATCAGGTCATCGGGGAGGTCTATGCCCCGCATTCTGATTTCTGAGTGCCTTTGGAGGAATGCCGTGATCCATTTGAACTGGGAGAAATAGAGATGCAGAAACAAAAAAACTGCCATTCAAAATATTGATGAAGAAACCAACTTACCCCCGTAAAAATTGAAAACAAAGGAGGAAGAAACTAGTGTTGTTGATGGACACGGCGGAACCTGAGTTTAGCGTTGGAATCCTTATGACAATAAAACGGCGCATAAAGACAGGGAGATGTATTAGGGTTTTTGTTTTCTTCTCGTGAAAAAAGATGTAGTTGTGTAGTTTTTTTCTTTGAGGGATGCTATATATCCCAATGAAATATATCCCGAAAGCTTCACGATTGAAAATTGCTTTGATTCCAAAAAAAAAAAACTGCTTCCACTTACCAAACATGATGTCAGTAGCAATAAATGTATTTGTGTTTTAAACGGTCGGGACACTTTCGTGATTCAAGTTGTCGGGATATACATCATTTTCCTTTTTCTTTTCTTTTCCGTTTTGATTATAACACCCTAATTCTTAGGCTTAGCAACAGTAAAACAACTTTTTTTTTATCCTTATAAATATGTCAATTTTTCTTTTTAGTCCCTTTGAAAAATTTCTTCAACTTTTAGTTCTCCAAATTTTTCCCATATTCACTTTTGGTCCATCGTTTAAAGTAAACTCATATGTAAAATTTATATTTTCGAATAAAATTTTGCAGGAAAATTTATATATTATAAGGGTCTCTCCCAAAAAAAATTGAATTTTTTACCAAAACATGAATTAAATATAAATTTTTATATGTTTGACGGTAAAACCTCATATTTAATTTATGTTTTGTTAAAAAATTCTAAAAAAAAATTGGAGTGATTTTTATAATATTCTATACATTTCTGCACAATTTCATGAAAAAATACAAAAAATTAATTAAAAATAGGGACCAATAGTAGTGATTGAAAATTTTATAGAGACTAAAAGTTGAAGGAAATTTTTAGAGGGACTAAAACGAAAAATTTGGTATATTTATAAAGACCAAAAACATATTTAACCCTTTTTTCTGACTTTTGTTTGTAGACAAAGTGACAAGTATTAACTGAAACTTACACGCACAGTTAAGGTCTCGAGCTTAAATTCAGCCAGAGGTATCAAACCTAACACTATTGACATTGTCAATTGAGCTAGATTTTACACATATATATTAAAATAGCCCCTAAAAATTGAAAATATGTACTCAATGTTCTTGCATAATGTAATGATTTTTTTTAGTGTGTGTGAACTTATTTAATAATTTATTTTGCATATTTTTTATGGATTTTTTAATATATTTATTTGAGAATTTATTTATTAAAGACATGAGCAAACAAATAGAAAATAATGATGTAGTCTTATGAAATGAGAGAAGTATAGTGGAATAATAGAATGAAAAAGAAGACAACAATCAAATGACATAGTATGGTATTGATGAATCATACAAAAAGGCCTAGATGTGTGGGTGGAACGAATGTGAAAGGAGATTCAAAAGTGTTGGGTCACGTGGAGGATGATCCTCCGGACTCCTCATCTTACACGATGATTTAATAAGGATTTGATCGGTTCTTGTGTGAAAGTCTTTCACTCATAGTGTTCTGACGCGTGTTCCTTGTGTAAGTAAGTGTATGTAGATAAAAAACTTCTTTCAGTTGAGCATAATGAATTGACAGACTTAGATTACATTTGAGATAAAGATTTTTGTGTAGTAAAGGTGAGTTAAAAGTTTCACGTTACTTAAAAAAATGGAGATTAATTTTTATAAATTATAAGACCCATAAATCCAATGTTTTAAGATTTTAAGTTAAAGTGTGATGTTCAACTCACTTATATTATGATCCCCTGTTCTCACACTTCACATCATAGCAAAGATAGAGTGAGTGGGTACCATTACTCACCACGGTTTCTTAGCCAAAGTTCAACTCTGTTAGTTTAAGATGATGAATTAAACACTACAATACAACTGAGTACTTGCTAGCAAATAATACTAACGTATTTCCATGGATTTGAGAGTGGGTTTTTGTCTTTTTAGTTCCACCCCTTAACGAGATTGTAATGGAAGAGAATCTCAAATTGAATCAAGATGCCGGAAGTGATTACATATTGGAAATACTGAAATAATGGAACCGGTTGATTTTCCCAACAAGTCACAAGCATTTGCAAATGAGTTTAACGAAGTCCTGGATGGAAGGAATGTCTGTAGTGATTGTTGTTGGAATTTTACTAATAGACCAAGATCATAGATACAAACTATAACATATTATAATGTTAAAATTCAGGTAAATGTGTACGTCGAATCCATTGCGTTCGGAGTCCAAAGGTGTGAGGAGTTTACGGCCCTCCTTAAGTAAATATAAAATTATTTGATAGAGTGATACTATTCATCCCGATAGAGTTGAAATGCTAGAAGAATGAATATGCAGAATTTGTTTTCTTTGTTGTCCGAGGTCACTCACCTCCGAAGGAGTTCCCTCCCTTTTCTTTTGTTCCTTACAAATAGTAAAATGAGATTTTAGAACTTGCGATGTAATGATATTTGTCAAAGTGATACAAATAGGTTTGAAAGACCTTAGCATATGCATTTCAATAAACCCTAATTTTTATTTTTATTCAAGGAACTATTAAGTGCTCCCTTGGATAACACTGAAAGTCTGAAACGAGAGTTTTTTTTTTAGAAACAGCAAATTTATTACGGCGTGAGTGTGCAAGGAGCACAACAAAACACGCAAGCAGGAGCACAATTACACAGGGTTCTGATATACCAGAAACCCCTTCCAAAAACAGCAAAAACACAAGGCGCAACGCAAAAAAAACAACCAAAAACCAGAAGCCCAACTGCTACTGTCATGTGAATGAGGCTGCCATATACCAAAAAGCCAGCAAACCTGAAAAACGCAGGAAGCCGCAACCAGAGCATACCCCAGCCTCAACCTCCTAAGCACAGCAACAGCACACTAGCGCATGAGGCACCATTCCTAAAACAAACAAGCCGGCACCTTCAACCGAGTCAAAGTCCATCTCCAAGACAAAACCTTGATATTTTCCACAATCTCCTCCACCGTGCAAACTGAATTGTTGAAAATGCGGTCATTTCTCGCCTTCTAAATGCTCCACACCGCCGCATGCCAAATTAACTGATAGCCCTTACGCACTCTATTATTGTTAGATGAATCATCCCAACACTCCCAATGATTAAACATATTAGCAGGTGACAGAAAATGAAATCCCAGCCAGCTAAATAAGCCATCTCACACCCCTTTAGTATACTCATAGTGAATGAACAGATGGTTAGACGATTCCAAAAACCCCTCACAAAGCAGACAGTTTAAGGACGACTCCGGAGGTAAGGCATGCCTATTCGATAAATTAACCCTTGTCTGAAACGAGAGTTAACAGTGAAAATAGTTACGTTAGTGAGTAGCGTGTAATTCGGGTACACTTGAAAAAGGAAAAAAAAAATTGTTGTAAGTTTAATTGATTTCGTTGTGGTGACACCTTAACTAATTTAGGATGTGTTATAGTTTACCATTGATTGTTTATTACTTGTGAGCTACTCCCTGTCACATTTATAATTTTTTTTTTTCTTTCACATTTATGTTTTTTTTAAACATACACACATGAGCTATCTTGTTAAAATCCCATAGGCACCCGCCGTGTAGCGCAAAATCCCAAATATGGTATAGCGGATAGCAGGATGACCGCTATTGTGAAGACTTAAAAACAATATACAAAGTTAACATAAATTCCAATATGGTACATAAATATTTGTCATTTCCCATCAGAAAATATTATAATTGTAATCAAAACGACATCCCATCAAAATTGCAAAATAAGGATCTAAAAGTAATCAAAACCATGCTTTCCTATGTGTCTGCCTCATCTTCACTTCTATTCCAAGTTCCACCACATCAATATTATCTTGTTTATCACTTGATTCATAACTCTTGTTCTTCCACATCCAACTCCACATTTCCATTAGGCACAACTTTAGTGAGTCTAGATTGCTATAGCAGGATAGCAGAAGCAGGATTATCGCAATTCACAGTCTAGAAGGCGGCTTGTGGGGAGATGGCGTTGCTCCAAAAACTACCACTGCTATGCTATTCTGCTATAGTGCACTATTGATAACATAGCTTATAAGGAGCCTTGTCTAGTTTGCTTTGCTTGCCAATTAAACAAGAGCTGCTACTGTTTAATTTTTGTTTGGTTTTTTTTTTTTTACTCTGGATGTGAAACCTATGAGTTACATTTTAAAAATGATAATACCTGTAGTTCTATTTATAAGGAAAACATAATACAAATGTATACTTATTGAAATTCTTTTTATATTACTTTATTTTGAGGCCTATATTTTACTTTTGTCAAAAAGAAAAATGAAAAAAAAATCCAAATTCTTACACAAGTGAGTTTCATTTAATGAGTGTTAAGGATATCTCGGCGAAAAACTAATTAGCATTAACTCACTTGAAAGTACTCTTTTGGTCTTTGTGAGTTTGCAAATAGGAATTGAGGGAGTACTATTTTATCATTTAACCAGAATCAGCTCTTCTAATCTCATTTACAGTAAGAAAAAACTCTTCTAAACTCACTTTAAATTATTCTCAAACACATTAGTTTTTCAATCACAACTCTTTCAGAATATAAATAAAGTTAATAGTTAGGGGGGAAAAAATCCACTTTTGCAACTATATCCATGTCTGTGTTCTGTGTAAGGATAATTTTTTGCTTCCGTATGAAATATTAGAAACAAACATATGTGAAGAATGATGCACAAATGTTCTGCAAATATAACATAAATTTAAGAGTTTGTAGTAAATAAACAGTACCAGTAGGATAGTTCTTTTTTTGGTAGTGACCAGTAGGATAGTTCTGATAATGAATTAAAATACTGAAGAAATAAAAAGCCATGTAATTAGAGACAGACAACATTACTTGTCACTGCTTACTTGAGAAAATTTACTCCACATCAATTTGGCTGAAGAATAACATGCTGCCAAATAAAATATTAGGGGGTTAATATTATCAGGAAATAGATGAAAGGAATCTCACATTAATTTATAGAAAAACACTCAACTATCTCCAAACTGAAACCTACAATTTAAAGACAGCTGCTACATAAATTTTAAGTGTGTACCTTAATTTGTGTCCTTTTATATGTATAGGTGATATGTATTTGCCCATCACTAGCTTGGATGACAGCAGGATATGAGAATTCCATTCCAGAAGAATCCTCCAATGTGAGAGCCTCATACCAAGAATCACCATCATCATTAGAAAGTGCAACTTTAAGTACGCCCCTCGATGTAGTATTATAAACAAGCAATATACGGCCATCTCGAAGCTTAACCCCATCAATACCTAGTAAACGAGAGTAGGTGGATGCACCATTAATACTCGAAACAGATTAAGTAGCAAAGAATTATAAACGGATACATATGGTGAAGTAAAGAACGTCAAAATTAATCAAATCCATGATCAACCTAGTTCTCATAGTTATAGTTAAATACAACTGTCATAATTATGCAGCAAAAATAGCATGTAATATACAGCTAGCGAAATTGACCTGAATTTGGATTAGGAAGCTGAGTAGGTTCCGCATGTCTCCAAGTCTGGCCACCATCTGATGATTCTGATATACATACTCTACCAATGCCATCAAAGGATCGTAGTAAGACACGTAGTTTCCCGTCTGCAGTCTGATAAGGTACTGGTTGAATCACACTTAGAGGTTCATTTTCAATGTAAATCGGGCCATGCTTACTCCATGACCTGCCAAAATCTGACGTGACCTATAGCCCACCAAAAACAAAAAAAGTCACCCCGCTAACATTTCAGAGCATCTTTGGAACAACCACTTAATTAGGATCAGTAAAGTTACAACCTCAACCCAGGCGCCCCAAGAGTTCCAGCTTTCAACAGACGATCCGCAAATTAAATGGCCATTTTCTAACAAAATGGGCTGAGAAATAGTAATTAAATTCAGAACTAGTAAGTATTGCTATAAATTCCAAAACTCTTGCTATAGATAAAATAGAAGGAAATAGACCTTATTCTTTATAGGTCCTAATATACCAGGAGGAAGTTGCTCTCTTTCTGTCCAAGTATTTCCTTTATCATACGAGCGTTTGACGAATCCACTCCATCTGAAATTGAACAAACTAGGTATGCTGATGCGAAAGGGAGACAAATAACAAACTCAAAATAACATGGTGCTATTACAGCGGGTGTGGGGAGGGAGGTAAGGAGGCTTTTATTTAGAGATAAACAACTTCATTCTAGCCAAAGCCCTTATTCAAATTGAGGTGTATTTTACTTACAAATATGAAATTACGTGCCGAAACTGTTCTGATATCAGTATTCTATGAATGTTATCATTCTAACTACTCAGTTAACCACATTTCGGAAAGTAGAAGTAATAAGAGGCAAGTAACCGTGAACTGAGAAAGCTAATAAGATACAGTATTGCAGAGTTTTATCTAGAGCCAAAGTCAGTATCATTAATAATCTCACTCAGGTGACCAAATTATCTTTGTCATATCACAAGATTTGCTAGCTGATTCATAATTTATAAATATGGATGTTTTCATGAAATCTCAAATAAACATAAAAATATTTGGAAGAAAATGGTCTAATGAAGAAAGCTACAAATAGAAATCTCACGTATGCATTTAAGTCTATAATCCAATGCAGGATAATGAAATTGAAGTATTGAACAAAAAATATCATAAATGTATGACAAAGGAAATAGAGCAAACCCAGCCCAGTTGTCTCAACTACCATACATAAAAGCATTGGAACATAAAATTCTTGCACAAGAGAAAAATAGATGTAATAAGAGGACAAAAAATGTAAACTTTACTTCTGAACTTCTTGGCCTATCTTGTAAAATAGAAGTAGCTCATCTGACGGAAGTTTGAATAGTACAGGGTTCCACATAGGAACATTTGGTTGTTCATCAGCAATTACAGGTGATTCCCATCTTCCGTTCTAAGCACAAAATTTGTGTTCAGAAAGTTAATGAAGCATTCAAAACGTCAGAGCTTAGTACTCTCCTCCTATACATATTGAAGGTACAAAGACATCATAGTTTATGACCGACTAATAACAAATAAAAATTTGTCTCCAATTTTTCAAAGCACATTTGGCATTTATAAAACTATTCACAGATTAACATATCTATATGAGAATGCCTACATTCGTATGATTGTAAAGACATGGAGCGTAGGGCATATAAATTTATTTACTTTGTAAGTCTGCAACCATATCTTGACATCAGGTGCCCCCTCTGATGTACCCCCAAAATAGGCAACCAAAAAATGGTCCTTATCAACCTGCAGAAATCAAAGTTTTATTGATTCCAATTTCCAATATAACATATTTTGAAGGGAAAATTTAATTTTTGATTCCATAACCTCAACAATGGTAGAAGCATGACAGCTATTGAAGGGAGCTGAGCCTTCAAGAAAAGTTAACTCCACTGTCAGTGGTCCCTCTATTGGACATTTATTCTCCATTCCTAATAGTTATACAATCTCCTGCAAAAAAATATTGCTTCTAGTTTTAAGCCATATACTTGTTTTAGTGGTGGAAAATTGAGAATGTGAAAATTGAGTGAGATAGTGATGTTTTGATTTGGATATGGATTCCTTCTTGTTTGATAAGGAGACCAAAACCACTTCCAAATCATATTTACTGTGAAGTAATCTATGTTTGAATATAGGCTTATTCCGAGTTGAAAGATATATTTGAGTGGTTTGAAATCAAAATCTACAAATCCTAACTTCAAATTAGAATTAATTCTACTCGAAAAAATCGAAACATCAAGATCAGTTCTACACCTTCAAGTACTCGTAGGTTTGAATAGTAGTAGTGTTGAAATGCATTGACTTCAAAAAATGGTGTTATAGAGATAAAAGAAAAAGAGAAAAACATTGAAAAAGACAAGAAAGTGAAATGCGAAAACAATGGAGAAGTGTGTAACTAAACTAACCACACCGCACGGAATAGCGAAGTAGGAAGCTCCGTTTCAGATGGATCCGGTGATCTAGATTGTCGGGTCAAACTCACTGAGATGGGAAAAATATATCTGTTAGAAAGTGTGTTTTTTTTGTTTGGGGATTACATGTGGAAAGATGTCGAGTAGCAAATACTTGATGCCTCTCGACTATACTTCTCCTCCTTCATAAATATATATTGCAATTTTATGATATATTTTCTTTTTTTAAAGAATGATATATATGGTTCACATAGTTTATTTTTCTAGCAAATATATAAATATAAATGTTAGCATTTTAAGATGTTTGATTTATTTTAATGAATATTTTTAAAATAAATTTTTTAGTTAAGATATTAATAGGCAAAGTTGTGTATTTACATGTATACCGTGATTGACTACAATGTGTATTTTAAAACAGATAGAGTAATTTCGCACATATTAAAAAATGCTTAATTGCTATTTTAGTCCCTAAACTAATTTGTTGGTATCACTTTGGTCCTATAACTAAAATTTGGTCCGTTTTGGTATTTTAACTTTTGTATTGTTACATGTTTTGGTCATTTCTGTTAGTTTTATTAAAAAAACGTTAGCGTTTGTTAGGTCATCATCTTCATTCAACTTCTTCATCATCTTCTCGTCCACCTTCATAAAAACATTCAACATAAAACACATAAGAAGAAAAAACCCAAAAAAAAAAAAAAAACCAATAAAACTCTTTCTCTCTATCTCTCCTCTCACATGGCCTCTCTCTAATGCTACGAAAATCTTCACTCACCCCCAATTCCATTCCATCCAATTTCGATTCACCCCCAAATTCGATTTTACATATTTTTAAGATCCAGAGATATTGATTTCTTAGGAAATGCAACACCATTTGGGTTAGCCTCCCTATATCCATGAACAATCAATTGACACTACATACAACCCCAACCAAAATTCACACAATTTTTACTTGGGTATAATTTTTTCGATAGAATAACATTTTTAAGATCTAGTGTTTCAGCAGATGCTACAAAGAAATTTAGAGAACTTCAACTCTATTTCTCAATCGATTTGGGTTGATATCTCAATTTCTCTCAAACTACTTCTTCTTCTTCTTCTTTTGACCCTCTAACTTTCACAAACCCTAATCTGTTGTTTTTGCTACTCATTTTTCTAGTTGTTGTTGCTACTGGGTTGTTGTTGTTATTGATTGTCATTGTTGGGTTATTGTTATTGTTTGTTGTTGTTGTTAGATTGTTGTTGTAGGTTGCTATTGTTGGGTTGTTGATGAGTTTTGTTCTTATTGTTTGCTCTTGCTGTTGGGTTTTGTTTTTGTTGTTGTTGATGGTGTTCTTCCTATTTTTCAGAAATTGATGAACCCTAACGTTTTGTTTAATAAAACTAGCAGAAAGGACCAAAACATGTAACGGCGTAAAAGTTAAAATACCAAAACGGACCAAATTTTAGTTATGAGACCAAAGCGATACCAACAAATTAGTTAAGGGACTAAAATAGCAATTAAGCCAATATTTTTAGCTCGGAGTATTCTTTCAAAAAAAAAATAGCTTGGAGTATTGAATTCATAATCATCAAAAAATTCTTAGTAGTATTAAATTTAATTTGCTTTTGTTCAACCTCTCTTGCTTGAAAATGGTTACTTACTTTGCGGATCTTCCGATGAAAGCTGGAGCTCTTGAGGAGGCAGAGATTCCTAAACGAATTGATACTTAGTCATCTAATCAATATTAATCAACTGGTTATTTTTATTATGAATAGGAGGATTTTATGGTCTAGATCTAATGTAATGGAAATCTAGATTGTGTATTGCTCTCTGGGAGTCATCACAAAGATATAAATGGATAAAATTAAAATGATGAAATGGAAGGGAATGTTCTTATATATATAGAGATTAGTTGGGGTAACCAACTCTAACTAACTCTTGACCAAACTACTAACTCTAGATAACCCATCAACTAACTATAATGTAATAGTCTCTTCAAACTCAATATAGAAAAATTCATCAATTTGTGTTTGAAATACAATGATCAATGTCGGATCCGCCACTCATGAGCTAGGGTGGGTCACGGCCCAAGCAAACCCTTAAAAAACTCATTTTTAATACGTATGTATACACATATTAGAGTATAAAATTATATTATATATAAACTATGTTGCAGTTGAAATTATAACTATATAGTTTGTTTCAGCAGTAAAGTTAAGTGAACCCATGCCTTAATATATATATCAAGTTCAAATCTCTCCTGTGATTTTTTTTTTTTTAATTTCTTATGCGTTTTTGTTAGAAATTTATCTAAAAAAACCTTCAACTTAGAGACTAAAAAATATTCCTAGACACCAGTGCAACAACCTTCTAATCGTATAACTTGATTTTTTATGTCAAATAGTTTAGTGGTTGGAGCTCACACATTTTAAATGTGGAAAAATGAGGTGTCCGGAATTTGAACCTGAACCCCTGCATATAGTACGCATTGTCTTTGCCAACTGAATTATGTTCACGGGGAAATATAAACTTAATTTTAATCATTATATATTTAATGTTATATCTCTCACATCATATTGTGTGAATAAAACATAATTCTTTTTTCAATTAAAAGTGTATATATAGTATAACTAGACTCTTGACCCGTGCTATCGCACGGGTCCTACCGCGTAGAAGTTAATCGAATAAGCTGCAATAATGTAAACAAATATAGTTAATAGAGATTTTATAAAAATTTAAAAATATGTTCCCTTCTACGACAATAATACCAACAAAATGAAATGGTAGCATACCTAACAAAAAGGTTGAACTTTAACTATCAAGATACATTACGAAAGACTTTGTGATAAACAACATTTGAGGTCGTATTAGTATTCTCTCCATCTCCATCAACGATTAGTATTTTCAATCCTTGTTTTGAAGTGACTCTGAAAATTGCAACGTACAACTGACCATGCGAGAACACAAGACTCGGCAAATAAATTCCAACATTTTTAAGTGACTGCTCTTGACTCTTGTTGATTGTCATGGCAAATGAAACAGATAATGGAAATTGTCTTCTTTGAAATTTGAAAGAAATTTTAACATTAGGCGGTGAAAGAGATAACTTGGGAATGAAAACTTTTTCGTCCGTGTTACTTCCAGATATAACCTTTCCTTCAAGTATAAATTTTCCCATTCTGGTTTTGAAAAATCGAAATTAACGTGCATAGACATTTACCAATATTAGCACGCTAGTTAATTGATTGGTGGTAGGTGAAAAAGCAATACAATTGATATTTGAACTCACTATTAAAGCATATGGGATTGTGACACACTTGATAAATGATTAATTGAAAAACCTGAAGCATTTATGACTGTGTAAGTAACTGTGTAAGTTGTATGCACGCTACAAGATTTAGTTTTGGTTTCTCAACCATTACACGCGCATTACTAACCTTATATTGGGCCACACAATCATCAATGCTTGTCTAGTGACCTTTTAGATTATAATAGCTGAGCAATAAATACACAAAACACCTGCACCAAATGGGATATTAATTAAGGTGACTATGTATATACTGACAATACTAATACCAATACAATTTATGTGACTCTTCAAAAGACATGCAAGCACGTCCACCAGCATCAAAATGGTATCCACTACGTGGAAGAAGATATGCACAAATCCTTTCATGTTCTTTGATACTAAATTACTACATAAGACAAATGGAGAGAATTAAAAAAGCGACATCATAATTTTCTATGGAAAACAAAAAATTCATAAAAAAGATCTTGATCATTATTTTGTTAAACAAAGTTACTTATTTGAAATTACCTTTATAATATGATTTTCATGATATATACAATATGCATTGCTGAAGGAGTGTTAGAATGAAACAACGTGCACCCTGAAAAACATACATAACCGATATTAGTAAGTGAGAAAATTGAGCAAATTGCAAATGAACTTTTAATTTGAAATGTCGCAACTATAAAAACACAGTATCAGTAATCTTGCACTCACATCTGTTACACGTAACTCAAGGTTAAGAGTTCTATATTGAACTCGTGATAGGATTTTGATCTAATGGAACTAAAAAAGATCAAAGATTCAAAGAAATTAGTGCAATAAGGAAAATATATATCAAACAAAACATAAGAGATCAAGAAAGAAGAAGAAACATAGTTAGATTTTGTTGTGTTATTCGTACCCTTCAAGCAGTGCAATGCTAAGAGAGTTTGTGCATCACTTTCCATTGTTAAGTTGAAATTGTTTTGATGTAAAAATGATGAATGCAGAGGTTATGGGCATGCAATCGTTTACATAAATGGGGAAGTGTAAAACGTAAGATTCTGATTGGTTTATTGGTTTATCTAGGAACATGAAAGGTTATGAGATCCATGGCTGAGATTTAGGGAGTGGTTGACAGATGTGATTAACATTAAATACATGTTAGGGAGGGAAAATGAGGAGTGATTAGGGCAACACTGCCAACGTGGCAAGTGTGGCTTTTATAATAAAGGATAAAAATTATATCATATATATGTTAAAATATCTGTATAACACCATATTAAATTATGTTCCATAAACAAATAAATTAATAGCCACTCAAATTAAATAATAAAATAAATTTAAATTTACACATATTAAAATAATTGGCCCACTAAAAAAATTATTTCTGGCTCCGCCAGGGACAATGATAAACTAGCGTAGAAACTAAATAAAATGAGGGTAAACTAAGTAAAACAAAAACTGATAGGAAAACAAGAGAAGCTCAAATTGCAGTCCAACAAGCGGACGAGGCCTAGACCCAATTGGAGAAGAAGATTGCTTTTTTGACATTCATAAATTCACAATGACACAAGTAAATTACCATAAAGCTCCCAGCGGTAGTCAACTACCGCTGAAACAGGCTTCTTTGTTCAAAATAGACTCATCAGTTAACTCCAAAAGAGTGTGTATCTCTGTAGAAGCAGACTCAACATAAGTCTTATTCACAAATTCTTCATCACAATCCAAAATCCCACGAATTTCTCAATTTCTGATCATAAAACTCAATTCTTTCTCCATCGTCACAACCTCACACCTTCAATTTCCGTTTTTTCATCAGTTTTCTCACTTCAACACAACCCAATAATTTTCTCCCAAAAGGGTTTCTCTTGATTTCATTGTTTCTTCTTAATTTGCCTCTTTCGCGTGTTATTTTCTTGATCAAATTCAAAGGTGTGATTTTTGAACGCGTTGGAGTTAAATCATAATGGGAAAACACATGTTACTTAATTCTGTTTCATGGCTCTCATGCTTCCTTTGTTAAATACATAAGAAAATTGATTGATTCAACAAAGGTGAGTTTTACAGGAGAAGAATATATGTTGGAACCCATGTGTGAGGAAAGAAAAGGAGGATGAAAGAGAGAGGGGAAGAAGAACAGAGTGTGATAAA
>Ga0228710_1001568_pt1 | contig 34565 bp, 21 predicted proteins | sample MedpolnodulmetaG_FD_177995 | JGI IMG/M metagenome (GOLD analysis project Ga0228710, IMG submission 177995) | Root nodule microbial communities from Medicago polymorpha collected in Santa Monica, California, United States - pink nodules | ecosystem: Host-associated > Plants > Roots > Nodule... | reverse complement strand
GTTTGTTTTTAAAGAAGGAAAACCTTATGGTGTTTATGATGAAATTTTATTTTAAGAATTAAAAATTATTAGAGAATTTCAATATTCAAATCAATAAAAAAAACTATTTTCCTAACGCATGCCCAACTTATAGAATAATATTAATTATTATTTTTACTAAAAAATACTCATGGAAATTTACTAATATAATATGAGAAATACAATACAAAATCTCATAAAAACTGATGTGAGTAAGATACTTGTACCAAACTCAAGAGCACCAAACTATTTCAAAGTGCAGAACTAAAGACTAGACGCCCATTGAGGGGCATCATATTCTAAGTGCGGGCTACACACAAAAAAAATTAGATACTTGTACTTTGACTTCTATTAAAAATATGGATTATGTTAACAAGTTTCATAATCATAAATTTTAGCATTTTTTTATAATCTTAAATTCGAATGAAAAAAATAATAATCTAACAATTAATTACTGACATTTACCATTAAAAAAACCTTCGAGTATCAAAATATTATATTACTTTTAGAAAAAAAGATACATAACTGATTTTAGAGTAATTGAGGACATAGTTTTCTCAATTCACTAGAATTTCTAAAATTGTAGGATCAACCGTGGTGTTTTTTTTTCTTCTTTTGTTAATCTTCCGATTTTCAGAGAAATATAAAAAAAAGCTGTCACTTATTGAAATATACATGTCATATATCCACTAACTTGAATAAAAATGTACAATGATATACAAGAAAATACAGGAAGAATTCTAGATTCAAACTTCAATCAAAGTTTGTGCATATGTCAAAGGTCAAGCCACTTGAGCTCACCTAGCCTTTTGATTCATTTATGCTCAAGAATCTTATTTATTATCCGGATCATTATCGTAAAATAGCTAACGTTAAACATAGATTTCTTTTTTTTTTGGTACAAATTAAACATAGATTTCTAAACTACCAAAAAAATAAAAAGTTTTCTTGTGTCTTGAATGATTGCTACAAGAACCAAACAAAAGATGAGAAAATGAGTCACACATAACATGATCGGTCCTGCTTTTTTAAACACTAATTAAAAGGCTAACAATTATGTGGCAATATTTTTATTTTTTTTGAAAGAATTATGTGGCAATATTTAATAAGCAAAATAATAATAGAATACAAAAAAAGGGACCTGGTTAAGAATAGGAGTTTAATTATACACGGTGTCATATTGATGTGTTTGATAATTTGGTTTCTTAGTTAATGGCATCTACAACTTTTTGTGTTTCATGATGAAGCTTCCGTGACATATAAATTTCATACCTATAAATTTCAACTTTTGAAACCTAGAAACAATGTTCATCATTCGATATGAATACGATGAAGGTAAATATAGCTGTTTTAAGTGTTATATTATTACTCAAAGTTTGTTATTTAGTTATATTCAACACTTAAAAATCCCACATCTAGTAAGCTCTCCCATTGTTCCGCTCATTATTTAGTACTCATGTTTTGAGCTAAGAGTATTTGGAGTGACACCGAAATTCAATTTGATCATACAAGAACTAGTCACGATGGTTATGCAAATAGATATCATATGAATCCTTTTATTACTAACATCGCTTTGCAAGCCTTTAATCAACAAATAGATGATAGTAACCACGAAATGATGAATATGATTACCATTCAAATGGCCAATGTTTTTAATCCAATGATTGAAAACATTATTGCCTTTTATCAGGCATTAGCCAGACAACTGGATTGAATAACATGTGTTTGGAGTACCTAATGAAAGTAACATTAACCTATATGTAAATATTAACCTGGTTAATGAAGAAAATTGTCACGAGAATTCAAATCCACCAAATGTTTGAGTTCCAAGAATAGATCCTCGATTAACAATAGTTAATTAGAATCAAAATGCAGATAATGCTGTCCACCAAATTAGACAAAACATTGAGGGGCACACAATCAAAAGTATAATTGAAAATACCTTAAATAGACACGACTTTAATATGGGATGTGTGAGTATATCATGCATTGCGTCTCTATTCCCTCAAGGATAAAAAGTTCATAAGTTTACCAAAATTTCTAGTGAATTGGGAGAATCAACAATATAACATTTGGTTAGGTATCAAATGGAGTATGGGGATATTCCAAATGATGAATTTCTAAAAATGAAACACTTCACTAAGGATGCTTTTACTTGGTTCATCACCCTACTACCCAATTCGATCCTAAATTGGAGGGCAATTAGAAACCGTTTTTCATGAATAATTCTTTACAAGAGAATTGAAAGTGAATGTCATTGATTTCACCAAATAGGACAAAGAGGAATTCATAGATGATGTTTTGAATGAGACAAACTATAGCGGTATAAACCTTCCAAAATTAAAACTAGAGCCCTATTTTACATGTCACAATTTTAAACCCCCTGAGTCAAGAAACTTTTCGAATGCCGCTCGAAAAACATATGCTTTTGATATAAGTAATCAAATTTTCATTATCCTTTTGAAGGATCATCAAATATATTGTTAAGTGGAGGTCATAAAATGCCTTCTCCAGAACAAATTATTGCAAAGTTCATAATAATTTTGGCCATCATACTAACTCTTATGTTCGTTTTACCATTCACTTTTTTATTAGATGAAAATAAAGTGGGCTTCACACGAGGAAATAAATCCCAAAAAATTGATGAAACTCCATAGATTTCACCCAATAAAATAGTCGGTGTTAGATTCTTAAAAAAAAAACAGTCGGTGTTAGAAAGAAAATGCTTCGAATACTACTCTTTTAAAATAACTAACAATGTTGACTTTGGATAATTAGAAAAATTTGTACAAGTTCATTCAATATCATTTTGAAGTTATTAACATTTTTCGAATTAGATAATTCAAAGCTTGAATTTAAGAATATAATTAATTTCTGAAGTTTGTTTTTTAAAAAATTAATTCATGCATATACATTTTGTGGCCTAACAAGTAACAACTTCATGATTCTAGTCTTCTTGGCACCTTCTAAAGATAAAAAGAAAAGTAAAAAGGAAAAGAAATTCGTTTATGCATGTAACTGGGAATCTGATTTGGTTTATGTTTCTCATCTATGGTTTTTGTTCTTTAAATTGCTTTAGATGGTGAATTTAGAATCCTGCTTAACTTTATCTTTTACCTTTATCAAATTCTTAAACCAACTAACACTTCGAGGATGAAAAAAATGTAACTAATAAACCACACAAATTGTCCAATAGATAGTGGAAAATTGTTTGGATTCGCTTTAATTAGCATGTCGAAGGTGGAAGCAACATAATTATATTTATGGTCAAATTAAAGAACCTTATGTCATCATAATGATAACTATAGGAGTTTGTTATCTTACTATAAAATGATGGTGGGGTACCTTCAATGATGGAGCTAGTACAAATGAATCTTCCAACTAGGTTATAGTACCTTCAAAAAATAAGTCAATTTCCAAAGTTATGTGTATCTTAGGAATAGGAAAGGCATGTTTTCTTATAGAAGTTTCAATATTGCAACATGATTATATAAGATCCCTCATGTCTAGGCATTTTTTACAGCGGAGTTAATCACTTGATTTTGTTGAATAGAACATGAATTTCTTTGCTAAGCTGCATGTTGAATATGCACATTTAATATTGAAATCATAAATTGCAAGTATGAATGCACTTTTTTTAAAGTAAATTTGCATTGAAAAATAGATTTTTTTTTTGCAGGACTAGGGTTTTGCTCCTCCTTCCATTTTTAAGTAGCATGCAGACTGTTTTTTTTTTTTTTTTTTTTTTGTCAGGTTAGAATTCACCTTATAATGTGAATAAGTGGGGTGTCCGGGGTTCGAACTCCGACCCCTGCATATAATAATACATTGTCCTACCAACTGAACTATGCTCATGGGACAGACTGATTATATATATATATATATACAAATTTTCTTCTTCTTTTAAGATCATCAAGATGATTAAAATAATATTAACCAACTCAATAAAAGTTAACCATTGTACTTCTGTATGAGGTAAACAGCTTTGCATGTTAATCTTTATTATTATCGGCTGACTTTGTTAATAAATAACTTAATGGGAAATGTTAACGAGTGCCTCGCACACTCTTTAAGTATCCAAAATGGTAGGTAAGATTTTATGATAGTTTGTGCATTTATTGAATTGGAAATTGAAGTCTTTATTTTTTTAAAGAATAATTTCTTCATTAGAAATGCTTAAAGAGTATTCCGGGGGTACTCGTTAACAAGACCCAATAATAATTTTGCCTTGGTACCTTCCTAGCTGTACAATGAACTATAACCTCTATTAGGAGATAGAGCTGTGAAATAAGTCTTAGATAATCTTCATTAAAGAACCCCCCTATTGACAGATTTTTTTTGGACCCCAGTGCATTATATTTTTTTGTGGGCCTAATTCAAAATCTTCATGGCCCCATATTTTTTTTGTAAGCTGATAATTTGATTTTCAGAAGTTTTTGTTATTTATCCCCTAAATATTACTCCTACCCCCACAAACCTCCTAAATTTCAAGTTTCCCCTGATAGATGTGTGCAAGAGAGATGCAATGTCATTCCACAAGTCATCTCACCAAATGACATGTATGTGGAAGAGATAATACCTATCCATTCTCATTTCTCATTTCTCATCCCAATCCTTCCTCTTATTACAAACTGAATGAATGTTTAAGGTGCGAAATAATCAATATTTAATAATAAAAATGTTTGACTCCATGAGCATAGCTCAGTTGGTGGAGACATGCATTGTTATATGTAGAGGCCGGGGTTCGAATCTCGGACATTCCACTTATTCACATTGAATAAAGGTGAATTCTAACCACTAAGCTACTTGACAAAAAAAAATGTTTGACTCAACCAATAGAGGTTGGTCCACTAAAAGAGGTTAGACTCTCGAAATATGACGAATTTATATTTTAATCATAGTTAGAAGAGAGATACACATTTAGTATATGACAAATACCTAGTAAGATTTATTCCGATCGATAGAACCTACTACCTCCGTCCTTAAATATAAGACATTTTTGTCAAAATCACGGGAATTAAGAAATTTGATATTTGTATTAAAATTGTTTGTAATTAGTCGGTTTGTAGATAGTTGAGTGCTTTGGAAGATTAATTTGTCTCCGGAGACACACTGACCGCGGCTAAATTGCGTCCTTATTCATCAAAACTGAGAAATCTTGGTTATGAAGAGATAATAACACAGCCAACCTATGTGTCTTACTTTATCAGATAGATTTTAAATTAAATATGTGTATATAATATAATTCACGTATACTCCAAAAAATAAAATATGTGGGTTGTGACCTGTCTTATGATTCTCTGTTGGTTTGGTTATAGACAGAAATGTTCTTTTAAGTAATTGCATGTTACACGAAGAGGAACGAATGATTTATAACCCTTGGATGAATCATGTACAACACTGTCATTGTAATTTGTAATATTGTTTAAGACTTTAAGTAATCAAAAGATGTCATTTATAGAAAAATGGGTAATTATAATTTTGACAAACATTTGATTTATATTTTTAAGATATAATTTCTTTTTTTAGTTCCTTAAACATTGCCCTTAAAAGACTTGTTAGAATGACCTTATTTTATTCAATCTATGTTTGTTATAACTACAAAAAATGTAGGTTAAGAAGGAGTGATATGAACATTATTTCTTACACTCTTTCTATCTAATACTCATTCTTTTATTGAATGAAATCTATAAGAACACCACACTTTGAAAATGAGTCTCACATAAAATATTAGAATCCACATGAGTTTCACCAAATAACATAATGAATGTTAGAATTGAAGTGTTTCTAACATTTCTTGTAGGTTAAAATATGTAATGTGTGGCTACAAATATACCACTTTTTGGTTTATCTATGTAATTTTTTTAGTTTGGTTCTTGTAAATACTTTTTATTTTGCTTTTGGTCATTGTTCTTTTGTTTTAATCCCAGCAAAATTGATTTATATTGAAGCTGATGTTTGTAATATGCAGAATATTTGATGTTGTTGAAGTTGGTTTTGAATTTGTTTGTAGTTTGTTATTTGTCCCACATTGTTTAGGTTCTCCCGCTTTGAACATATAAATATGTTTAAGTATCTCATCATTTGAGTTAGTTTTTGGGATGAGATTCAAACCTATTTAACATGGTATCAGAGTCGGCTTAAAGATTGCAATGTGGGAATTGGACCCTAGCCCACGCTAGGCGTGAGGATGGATGTGTGTTATTTGTCCCATATTGCTCTGGTTCCCAGATTGTTGAACATATATATGTTTGAGTACCATCTATGAGCTAGCTTTTGGGATGAGATCCAAACCTACTTAGAAGATGCAAAGACTAAAATAAGAACCAAAAGCAAAATAAAAAGTATTTGCAAGGCACTACTAAAAAAACAGTGTTTTCGGACGGAATTTTCGGACGGATACATTTTTGTCTGAATTGTTCAGACGAATTTGGGACAATTTTAACGGAGCGAAATTTTCGTCCCAAATCCGTCCCAAAATCGTGTGAAATTTTTATGACATGTCCAAACAGAGTTTTTTCCCACAAATTTCGCACGGATTTCCTTAGAAAAAACAAATCCATCCCAAATCACTTGTATCAACTCATTTGTAAGAATAATAATCTTAAAAAGTCATAAAAAACAGAAGAAATTTTTTTGTTCAAATCTGAATTAAAAACACCCAAAATAAAATATATTATTTAATTTTGGAAATTTAAGGAAATTTAAACTTAATTCCGTCCGAAAACCGTAGGAAATTAAAATAAATTCCGTCTGAAGTTTAGTCTAATATCCCACGTGAAAACTGTACGAAATCCGTCTGAAATATATTTCGGACGGAATTTGGGACGAAATTACAATTTGCGACGCGGCTTTTTCGGACAACGCGCTATTTGTCCGAATTCCGTGCGAAAACGGATTTTCGTCCGAAATCCGTGGGAAATTTCCGTAAATTCTGTCCCAAAACCGTCTGAAATTCCGTTCGAAAATGACATTTTTTTAGTAGTGAGGACCAAAACGAAAGAAAAAAAACTACATGTACTAAAATCGAAAGCAAAACAAGTACATATGTAAATAAAAAATATATTTGAAGTTAAGAACAACTCACACTACAAGAATTTTAATCATTAATGGCAGAAAAATTCAGCCAATAATCTAGCAAATGCACTCCTTTCACAAAATCTAAGAAATGCACACAAGTGTTATCATTTTTTTTTTTTTTAATGAATCTTAGTGAATTCTTGTTTCCTCTAGTGGTCAAAGTGGTGGTGGTTGTAGTGGCAATGAGAATAGTAATCGATGGTGGTTGAATTTATGATCAGAGGTGAATGAAGTGGTGATTGAAAGTTGTCATAGTGGTTGATTAACATGGTGATTGGAGGTGAGCGAAGTGGTGGTCAAATATGTGAGAGTAGAGATAGTTATAGTGTTGGTCAACGGTGGTCGGAGTGGTGGTCAGTTGTGGTTGAAGTGTGGTTCGATTGGTGATCAGAGATAGATGAAATTGTGATCAACAATGGTCTGACTAATACAATTGTGGTTGAGTGGTGACTGATGATGGTTAAAGTGGTGGTTGGATGTGAACAGAGTGTTGGTCGGTGGTGCCAAAATGATGATCAGATGGGTGGTCGGAGTTGTGGCAATGACCACCGATGATGACATGTTAGCGTAAAACAAAAATTATAAAATCATTTTTTGTGTTTTGGAAATTTAAGTGAAGAAGTCTTTTAAATTAACTAAAAATAATTATTCAACCTTGTTTTACCAAAAATATGTAGTTTTTAATTAAATTTAATTTTGAAACAATAAACCAAATACTTGTCACTGTTCTCAACAAACTCTTAAAAGGTATGGGTAGAGAGGCAATTTTTTGAGGGATGAACTTATGGAAAAAAAACATATATCTTCAAATATTTTGCGTTTTGAACAAGTGATTTTTTTTTTCACCATTCTGCGTTTTGAACAAGTGATTTTTTTTTTCACCACGAGTCCAGGAGAGTGATAAACTCAAAAGTTTGAACACTTGAACTTGGATCTTAGATCTGCCACTGCTTAAATGCTAGTTTAAATTGAAGCTATAGTCTATGATGCAGCGAGTACTTTTTATTTGAACAACCATTTGATGATAACTTTTGCGACAACAATATTTTTCCATATTTTTTATCGATAAAAACCAATAGAGAGAGATAGAGAAAAAAATAGAGGATAAATATATATTGTGAGTATGAGAGAAAGATAGTTGTTCAAAAGTTATCATAAAACAATTGTTCGAATATCAATTTTTGTAATAATATTCATCCTTGGTATTATTAAAAAGTAATCTTAGGTTTTAGTATTTTTTAAGACAGACGCATCATCATTTTCATTTAATTTACTAATAAAAAGTGATCCTAGGTTTTATTTTTCAAAGAAGTTTGTGCTTCCCTCCATTTCGTTGACTTGAAGTGATCTTACCATGTTAATCCCTTATATGCCAACTCAAATCACATTGGAGTTGCTTGTATGAATAGTTTGTAATGGAACACGCAAATGTAAAAAATGTCAAATCTCACTACTATATATATATGTACCATAATAACGAACTATATACATCCAAACAAGTACACATTACATAATTTTATTTTAGAGAAAAGTTTTCTATATATATCTTCAATCTTCTCCTAGTTATAGATTCCTACTAAATTAAACATGAAGCTATTCTTGTTTTTGCTAGCATGGGCTTTTGCCCTTCTAGCTTCTTCACTAGTTTTTGCTGGTACCGTGGAACACACTTTCAAAGTAATTAATTGGCAACCTTATTTGATTTTCTTTTGCTCCACAAGTTGTGGAATCAATCATTTATAACTTATGTTGTTTTGTTTGTTTCTATAAGCAATTTAGTGCATGATTGGTATTACGGTGACCAAATCAGAGTGTCACTTTGATTTTCTTTGAAGTTATAAAGTGTAGATTTGCCAAAACCACATAAATAAGTTCAACCATGCCCTTGTTTGCAACACAAGTACAAAACTACTCAACAAATTACGTACAACTCATTTAATGTTGAGACATATATTTTGCCTCTAATTTATACGGTCATTAAAATTTTCCTAGCTAGTTATTTTTTGTTTTTTGACAGAAGCCTAGTTAGAACTTAATAATTACATTGTTACATTATTGCAGGTTCAAAACATGACTATCAAACGCTTGTGCAATAAGAGAGAAATTGTTGCGGTTAATGGAAAATTCCCTGGACCAAAGATAAATATCCATGAAGGTGACACTGTGATCGTCCATGTGATCAACAATTCACCCTACAATATTACAATTCACTGGTAAACTCTTCTTCATATAAAGGTTAAACATGAGTTGATATACTTTATATTATTCTACACATTTCTCAACAATTTTATTATGAGAGATTTTTATACAAAATTTTATTAAAAAAATATAAAGACTAAACATAAGTTAACAATTAAAAGTAGGGAATAAAGTGGTGATTAGAAATTTTACAGGACTAAAAGCTGAAAGAAAATTTTAGGGAGACTAAAACAAAAAATTAATATATTTATATGGAAAAAAATAACATATTTAACTCAATTGTTTTTACCTCCTAATAAAGTCTTTTCAGATGTAAATATTTAAAAAACAAAAAAGTTTTTGTTTCATCTGGATGTATACGTCCATACATTGAAACATTTTTGCCACATTTCGAAGTACACTTCCAAAAATATTATAGAAATACAAGGGATGGACAAAGTTGTCATATTTTTCTGTAGTTTATGTCTTCAATTAATTCTATTTTTCCTAATAGTAAAGCTGAATTTTGTGTAAAAATAAGATTTTTTTTTTGAATAATGTGTAAAAATAAGATAAAAATAGTAACCCTGAATTTGTAAATTATTGCTGAATTTGTACCATTACCTTTTCACCTCTTCAGAAAATTTATATTTAATATTTATTTGCAATGTCCTTTGCATCATTTGGATTAGGCGATTAGCTCAATCTGTTTAGAAATATTGGACTTAATTTATGCAGGCATGGAGTGTTTCAACTGTTTAGTGCTTGGGCAGATGGTCCTGAATATGCAACTCAATGCCCTATTAGTACAGGAAACAAGTACACATATAAGTTCAAAGTAACACAACAAGAAGGAACTTTATTTTGGCATGCTCATACATCAGTTTTGCGTTCCACAGTTTATGGTGCTTTCATCATACAACCTCGTTCAAATCGATTTCCATTTCCTAAACCCTACAAGCAAGTTCCTATTCTATTAGGTATAAAATTTAGCATTTGATAATTGATATACACGTTCCTCTACTCGTTTTTGACATCTACCAAAAGGTCTAGCGCAAGTGTTTGAAGCACAGAGTGTATGAGTGTTGTACGCCCACTACAACATGATTGAGATTTAGTAACAATTGAAAATTGTAACTAAATCAAGAAAATTGTTACTAATTAAATTTAGTAACATTTGAGCATGTTTTTTCTTACTAATTAAATCAAGAAAAATGTAGTAGTGGCTCTAGAATACCGAGATTGATTCCTACTAATAAAATAAATTGTTTTTGACATGTTTTTTCTTTAATTTATACATCTATCTTCTTTAATGACAATGTTTTTCTTATATGAATCCTAGGAATATAATTATAAAATTTGCAATTATTTGAAATTTGAAATATTTTCCATAACAACAAATGTTGTCTTTAAATATAGGTGACTGGTATGATGCTAATGTTGTTGACGTTGAGAATGAAGCACTCGTCACCGGTGGTGCTCCAAATTCATCTGATGCTTACACAATCAATGGATTGCCTGGTGATCTCTATAATTGTTCCGAAAATCGTAAGTGATCACTTTGTCAGAAACAACACATGAGCTAGATTTTGAGATTGAGTTAGTCACGGAAACTCGATCCATACTTCATAGGTTTAAATTGATATTGTTGAGTTTGTTAGTCCTTGATCCAAACTCGCTTAATGCCTTTTCAACTGTCGTATTTGTTAGGAAAGTGTCGTTCCAATATAAATTTATTTGTCATTTTCAAATTTCAATGTAAAATTAACGACATAATTAAAAATACATAATCTTTTTTTAACATAATTCAGATATGTTCGAGATGAAGGTAAAACCAGGGATGACATACTTACTACGGATAATCAATGTTGCACTCAATAACCATCTTTTCTTCAAAGTAGCAAATCACAATTTCACAGTTGTTGCATTGGATGCTGACTACACCGATCCATTCGAGACTGACATCATTGTTATCGCCCCTGGCCAAACAGTTGATGCTTTGTTCACAACAAACCAACCTATAGGCTCATACTACATGGCTGCCTCTCCTTACGAAGTTGGTGTCCGCGACTTCGCCAACATCATAACTCATGGCATTGTCATTTATGATGCCTTATTATCACCACAACTACCTATCATGCCTTCCCTACCACCTTTCAATGACACACCAACGGCTCATAGATTTTATAGCAACATAACCGGCTCGGTGAGGGCACCACATTGGGTTCCAGTCCCCCTTGATGTTGATGAACACATGTTTATTACCGCTGGATTAAGCCTTGCAAGGTGTGATCCTTCGAACGTCGCCAATGCCACGTGTCTTGGTCCACTCAACCAGCGACTGTCTTCTAGCATGAACAACGAGTCTTTCGTTATTCCTAAAGGGAGAGGACTTTCTATGTTGGAAGCATTTTTCAACAATGTGAGCGGAGTTTACACTGCCGATTTCCCTAACAATCCTCCGGTTATATTTGACTTCACTAACCCTAACCCGAATTTTAATACAAACCTTTTATTTGCCCCGAAATCAACCAAGGTAAAGAGACTCAAGTTCAATTCAACGGTGGAGATTGTTTTCCAAAGTACATCACTTGTTAGTGCACAAAACCATCCTATGCATATTCATGGTTTTAGCTTCCACATTTTGGCTCAAGGGTTTGGAAATTTCAATTCCACCACCGATCATGCCAAGTTTAATCTAGTAAACCCTCAAAGACGTAACACAATTGCTGTTCCTGTGGGAGGATGGGCAGTCATCAGATTTCAAGCAAATAATCCAGGTATTAATTAATTAAATCGCTATAAAAAAAAAAGTAAAAGAATTGTGACAAAAAATTAGGAATTTTTTTGTCTAATTATTTTGATTTTTTCCCTTGCTATTTAACGATCTTTATTATGTGTGTGCGCACGCCTGTTATACTTATGATGATGAGAATAACACATTCAAATTGATGTATAACCTTTGTTATGTTTACAGGAGTGTGGTTTGTACATTGTCACATGGAAGATCATGTGGCATTGGGACTAGACATGGCTTTTGAGGTTGAGAATGGACCAACTCCTTCAACTTCACTCCCTCCACCACCTGCTGATCTTCCTAAATGTTAACCAGGTTGCAATATGTTGGAAACAAATTAAAGTGGGTTCTCAATTTATAATGATATTATTTAGGAATTCAAATTCAGATTTATGTTGTTACCAAGCTTGTAAGTTTGTAGCAGTATTATAAATAAGACCAATTCTTCAAATTGTGTTAGAATAAATTGGAGTTTTATGTCATGTAGAAATGTAAGATTTCGAGTAAATTATGTGTGCATGTAATGCTATAACTATATTTTAATATTTTTTTTTCAGTTACTTTTGATTTAAGAAATCAGGACAAAAAGATGTGACTTGGTAACAATACATAAGACACTATGAAAGTAAATAACTAATTGTCTCATGTTTTATAGAAGGTATAATAGATGTTAGAATGAAAAAGTAAGCAGAGCTATGTGTCTTGATCTTATATCACCAGAAAGTTTTACATAGGCATAAATACAAATGAAAAATGCTCACACTCATATGAATGGAGAAAAATAAATGAGAAAAAAGTTTAGACACATTATTCAATTTTTTTTTCTTTGAATCGGAAAATATTATTAAACGCCATCCCCTCAAGACGCAAGGTATGGACGAAACAAGATACAAATGGTGCCGCATATAGACGGTACACCATAACCACCTAAAAACACCCCTGAAGATAAACCCACCAAAACACATCACCACCTAAAACAAACTCCAAAAAAACAAGCACTGTAAACGCGGTATCCACCACCGCCCATCGTCACTACTCACCCACAAAGAACACCCTCCAAATAAAACTCTCAGACCCCAACACCCAAGCTGAGCCACATTTCGAAGGATCATGTAGCTATCACAAACCTTGCAACCTCCAAACCATCGAAAGAGCACAACACAAAGCCTAAAAACCAACTTGAGTCAAAGAACCGACTCCCGACCTCGAATCAAAAGTGATCGGCCCACCAGACTATAACACCAAATTAACAGGGCACCCCTCGCCCCCGGTACACCAGAGAAAAACCAAATCAAGTCAAACAAAGATTGCAACTAGACCCTGACTCTCGATCTCGAAGCCAAATGAGCCGGCCCACCGAAAACCAGCACACAATATGTAAGACGAAAGACATGGCATGCGAAGTTTGAACAACAAACAAATCAAAAAGAAAAGGCTCAACACAACGTGACACGCACCCTCCTAACTCCGTAAACACCTAAACCACCCGAAAAACACAAACAAGAGCTAGTGACGACGAACATGTACCCGTGTAATAGAGGTTGCTTCTAACACCACACATCATCACCCCCACCACACAAACCAACACCACAGTTCAGCAGACACAAGCACAAGACAACAAGGTTGAAAGTCTCCAAGGAAAGCAGCAAGCATCCCTAAAGCATTCTGAAGAAGCAACCATAGAGAATAACCCACAAACCAACACAAGAGACAAGGACAATGCCTCCAAACCACCTCGCCAAGAAACAAGCATCGACCTAAACACAGACCAAAAGGAGATGAAACCTAACAACAAAACACGGGCAGAGACGCCGATTTGAAGTGGAAACTCAACCTAGATCGTAAACAGGCACCCGCCGATGACAAGGAGAAGGCGTCCGGCACCGAAGTAAACAACAACCAAACCAAAAAGCGACAAGAGCCCACCAACACGACCCAAAAAGGACCTTAAAGTATCTGAAGGTACACAAACGACAACTACCGCCAACACGGAGTGTCTACGCACCTAACCCTTTCGGGCACTATCTGGCGACTCGAAATCACACAGATGAAACATAGCAATTAAGGACCCACACCAAAGTTACCACCAGATTGAAACAAAAAAGGGAGAAAAACAACAACATTACACAAACGGCACAACAACACAAACGACACCAACAACACGACCAACAACAAACCCAACCACACCACTGGAAGAAATTGTGTTAGAATAAATTGGAGTTGTTCCTGTCATGTAGAAATGTAAGAATTCGAGTAAATTATGTGTGCACGTAAGTGAAGTGATGTTATTTATATATATATATATATATATATATATATATATATATATATATTTTCAGTCACTTTTGATTTAAGAAATCAGTACAAAAAGATGTGAGTTGGTAACAATACATAAGACACTATGAAAGTAAATAACTAATTGTCTCATGTTTTATAGAAGGTATAGTAGATGTTAGAATGAAAAAATAGTTAAAGCAGAGCTATGTGTCTTGATCTTATATCAGGTTTTGAAAAAACTGAGTGTTAATTGTAGTAATAAAAACAACAAGTGAGATTATGAAGGTTACTTGTAAAGCTTATCTATAAATATGTGCATTATAACACAAAGAACCTAGCTGGATTAATAAGTATAACTTATCTTTTCTGAAAGATACGATTAAAATTTCATACGTGTCATTATAACACTAACACAATGGGATGTTAACGAGGTGGATACGTTGAGCAATTTTGGATTGAAAATCGAGCCAAACCAAACCATTACATCCTACATTAATTTTTACTTTTATTTTTGAGTATTTTAGGTCAGAAAATGTAACCGAAGAAATGCGGGTAGGAGGTTAGTTAAGTGTTTTATATTAGTGTGGTTAAAATTCTATAATCTAAAGTGTATTTTAAGTTGCACATTATAAAATCCGAATAAGAACAAAATGCGAAAAACGAAAGGTGCATAAAAAACATAAAGAGTGCAATAAGAAATTGCCGAAAACAAAAGACAATAACGCTAGTAAAAAATATAATTCCTTAAAACACAGTTATCAATCGACCTAAAAAAAATTATTGCAATGACTTCAACAAAGGTCTCTAGGCAAATATTTATTTGATTGAAAACGGCTTTGAATAAAGCAAATGTCAATTTCTTTACCAACTTTCTTTAATAGAATTTTATTTACCTACTTTGATGAGACCATTTAGACGATTTCAATAATTTGATTTCTTTGCAGTAATATAAAATACAAATTTGATTTCTTTACGTTTTTTGTTTTGAAAAATATATCAAGTGTGAGCTCCTTATAAAATATGCTCCCTCGTAATTTGAATTATTTGATAGCCTTTTTCAAACACGTTATAAGCCTCAAAAGCTAATGATAATATGATATAGACCTTTTATTTTAATTAATTTTTTTTAATCTATAATTTCTTATTGTGGTGAACGGAAGCAGCTAATTTAATTTTATAAATTTATTATGATTAAATATATAAATGATAAAATTTAAGTGCATTTCGTATAATTTTTAGCTTAAATATTCATGATTTACTCAAATACACAATTTTCTGAATGTGGTATACTTGGCTAGAAGTTAAATTTGATTTTGAACTTATTTGTTGTCTTTACTTTAAAGAGTGTGTTGTTTTTATAGATTGCATGTTTCGTATTTCGGTGAATTTATCAAAATCATAGTAGCCATCATTTTAACAAATTCATCTAAAGATGGTGACAAGTAATTACAAATGATTTCAGATATACAAAATCATTTCTATCTTAATACATTTTTTTAAATATCCTTAAAAAGATAAGCCATTCTCCATATGAAAATCACTTATTCAACCATAATGCTAGGCCATGGGTTGAGCAGAGCACCTAAGCTTGTGATATCCATCTACTGACCAATTTGTAGAATATTTTACACCGTGCTGACATTTTTTTAGTTCAAATTATTGACTTTTGGATGTATTTCTTAATGTCTAAATATGTTTGTTAATGAACTAATACAACTCATCTGTTTCATTAGTCGTTTTGTTCGGTCAAAATTAAAATAATCATATATTTTTTTGACCAAATAAAATAATCATATATATTATCATGTAAAGAGTTACTTTCTCTTGTGAAATGGTGACAAAATATCGTGAAGAAGTACTCTTTCTGATGTTATAAAATATGAATTTTGTATATTTGAAAGTAGAGTGTTAGGGAGTTTGATGGAACACAAAAGTAACAACGAATCAATGATTCAAGATTAATAAGAGATCGAACACAATATCTCCGTTCAAATTTGATATAAGGTCACCATTCATATGTCTGGTATCTAATTTATTCATAATTAGAATGCGACATATTATTCCAATTTATTCTTGTTAATTGAATTTGTGACGCTTACAATTTTCTTATTTTATCTTGGTACACAATTTTCTTATTTTTTATATATTTTAAACAACCATGCAGTTGAAAAAATCATTTGGGTCATTAACAGACAAAATTAAATTGAAGAAATTCAAATCCCCATGCAAATTTTTTTATTTTGGTAAGACCAATCCTCATGCAAGTGACACTTGATTTATAAGTGCAGTTGATAGCAACCCTTTATTTTATTTTATATTTTCTTTATAGAAATCCTTTAAATGTCACAAATATCCCAAATTTTAGACAATTGTCTTCCTGTAGGCTGTAGTATTGACTTTCACAAATACATAAAAAAAGAGTAATGATTTTATATATAAACTTTCCATGAAAATTTATTATTCTTCCAACTTGTGAAGCTTATATTGTCTTCTATTGACTATTGCCAAACCATGTCAGTCAAGTGTGATAAAATAATCAACGAATTATGTACCCTACATTGCAAGATATGACCAGGAAAAATTCTAAACAATATAATTTCCTCTGTGTCAGAAAGATACATGAGAAACATTATACATAATGGAAATACAATATTAGTTAATGAGGAAAATTAAAATCAATATTATAATTTTTATATCTTCAACTCTCATTCCTATCCTCATTATACAAACTAGCGAAAAGGCGGGCACGTGAGTGCCCGTCTTTCCGTTCTTTTTATTACAAGAACATTTGAAATTCATAAACGATGTTTTTTTTTTATAAAATTTTAATCTTGATTAAAAGTAAAAATATAAATGTTTTTTGGTTTCAAACTAACCATGATTATCTATTTCAGTGAAACTAACAATATAACAAAAAAAATATAATTTAAATTCCATTTTCTTAATGACACCAACAACAATCTTTATTATAGAAAAAAATGTTGTTTAAGGGTATAATTGGGATAATGAAAAAGTAAGTATAAATACACTAATCTATTTTGTTAAATTTTTTAAATGATAATGGAAAAAACTGAACATTTGTGTTTGTTACACTTTTATTTTAATATTTAAATAAATTTATTTTTATCTATTTGTTATGTGTTATTTGTATTGATCATTACAGGTATTTTTGGAAAGAAAAGTCCAACCCAAAAATACTGAAAATGATAGTTTTCTTTATATATATATATAATATAAATGTAGTATCTTTTTCGATAAAAAAATTTAAGATGAGAAAACGATGATCTCAATTCAATTCAAAGCTGCTCAAAATACACTTACAAATAAATTTAAACTTATCTTCATTCAAATACAAAAGTGGAGCTCAAATTCAATAACTTTAGATCTAAAACATGTCTTTTTATCACTTAGACCAAACCCATTATGCAACAAGTAGTATTATGCTTAATTTTACCACCTCTAATTATAATAAAATATAGCACACTGCAGTCAAGAGGAATAAGAAGTAAAGATCAATTTGCCTAAAACCAATATTTTTTTATAAGAAAATTATTAACAGAGGAATTTTGTTGATTTAATCAATATGATGACTTCATTCTACATCATTGTTGGACTTGTCCAAAGATAGGACCTGACATGAAGCATACGATATGTTACCATTTTAATTAATGTTATATGATAAATTATATGTTTTAAATTCATCAAATAGTGTGAGAACACATATTTTTTTTTTTTTAAAACTAGTGATGCAAAGCATCACAAAATATCATATATAAAAGAGAAGAAGTACAAAAAGGATAGGTTGGAGGATTATACCAAAGCCAACCTCAAAAATTTACAAATCTGTAGTTAGGAAGTCCTAACTTGTTCCTAATCAATTCTTGTTTAATCTCAATTGGAGCTTCATCCCACCATATTGTATCATTGATAGATAATTCCATATTAGCCAAAATATCAGCACAAGTGTTTCTTTCTCTAAAGATGTGACTAACTATGAAGTTCATTTGTCTGGCCTTGATCAAACAGTTAGACCATCTGTTTCTTATGTGCCAAGGAACAATGAAGGATGAAGAAAATGCAAGCATAACAATCTTTGAATTTGTTTCTAACCAAAAATTCATCCAACCTTTTTCATGAGCAACCTCTATGGCTATCATTGCTGCACTAAATTCAGCCATAATGGCTAAGCCAGGTCCTAGGTTTTTTGCAAAGCAACCCATGCAGTCAGCATTAGAACTCGACTAAATGTATGTATAAAACTCGAATACACCAACTATGTATATGAATTAAACGTTTTCTAGCGGTCATCAGTAGTGGATCTAAACATTTGATACATGTGGAGTTAAAATTTAAAAGAAACAATAATGCAAACTATATTAAAAATAAAAAATAACATTATTTAATAGAATACTTCCTCCGTCCCATAATACATGACACAGTTGACTGATTTATTACGCATACCAATGCATAATTTTGAGCTTAAATATCTTGAATAATATATTAGAAAAAATTATGAAAATTTGATATTTTGAAAATACTCATCGAGACTAATCTAACGACATCTTATATGATATTATTTATCTTTGTATATTAATAGAAAAATATGGTCAAAGTAAGTTATGTCAAAATTACACATTTTCAAATGGGTCATCTATTGCGGAACGGAGAGAGTACATTACAATAAAAATCATCTTCTATCCATTTGTTGAAAACGAGTTAAAATGACATCATTGCTAATTGTTAAAGGAACATATCTTTCTGTATAAGTTACAAAACATTCATTTAGTCATTGATCACCCATTTTGTTACATAGTTGACTCTACACAACTTTCATAGCTGAAAAACAAATTCAACACTTGCAGTTGTTACCGGCAGCAACAAAGCCAACTTCAAATTCTTATAAACCATATTAAATGTGTTGTACTTAGTTGTTTCCATAAATTTTGCACAAAGATCTAAAAGCTCATTCAACTTAGCAAATTTTGTGTCAGATTGAACATTTATAACGTAATTCCTAAATTGATGGCGTAACGCCTCGTCCGACACATCTATAAAATTATTTGGATAAACTTAGTCATCTTTAATAATTTGTTCACATCAAAAGCTGCAAAAGACTTTGCGGGACTCAGACATGAAACACATTGTAAAAGTTCAGTATTCTCTTCACCAAACCTAGCATTGATCTCATGCAACTGCAAATTTAAAACACTAAACAAACAATCATTCTTAAAGTGATGCAAATTAAAAACACTAGAAGTTGAAGAGTGTTGTCTAAATTTCTTCCTTTACACATACGGTGCATCTATATCATGGCAATTGCAAAAAAAATTAAAACAAAAAAAATAGGGAAATTGGTTGTGTGGCATTAACCACACAAACACTAGGGTTTGAGGGTTGATTCGCCTTGGGAAACACTATTAGGATTGAGTCTCTTGGTCATGGGAAGAGATTGGGGCTTTGGGTAGAATTAGACGGGATACTTATTCTTGTAACCCATTGATATCTCTTTTGTAAAGTTACTCATCATTATAGTGAAACAGAGGGCTGCTCTCTCCCCAGACTAGGTCAATTTGGACCGAATTGGGTAAACAAATTCTTTTGTGTTCTCTCTTTTCTTTCTCTCGTTGTTTTCTACTTTTGCCTTGTGTTTAAAATTGTTCCATACACTTTATTTTGGTAGCTTAATTATCACTTGCTCCACACATCAAATTTGTTATTGGTATGATTTTTCATCAAATTTTCTGCCAAACAATTTTCTGCCAATTGATATCATCTGATTAACACCCTTATCTATTTGGCAGAGATGTTTGTTTGTCGAAATTGAATATTGAAATTTCTTGTAAAATACTATACACGAGCGTCTACCTGCTCATTACAAAAACACAAGCATCTACCACCATCTCTATAGTTAACAAAAAATTCAAAGACCATGACCTAATCATATCATATATAATAAGATATGTTCAAGTGGAATCATATTGAAATATTACATAACCATAACCATTTTTTTTTCTTTTTCGTGTTTTAATTTCATTTTCTTGTGTCCTATGCATTTGTTTATCGAATCCTATTGGATGTAACATATGATCATCAACATCACCATAGTCCAACCTCTAAAAAACAATCAAATAAAATTTCTTCAAGAAAAATTATAAAGAATTAAAATAACCAAAGTCCAAGATGAGGGAAGACATGGTCTGTCTAATGAAGCCAAAACTATATCAAATAAAATAGGGATGACGTATTCACAGTCAAAGAAGTCTGCCATGATAACTATACTCATAAGATACTTACTTATAAGGTTTTGACTTATAATTATAATTTTATTTGTAAGGGCTTGTGTAGACCAAATCTTCAATTGATAGAGGCATAAAAAAAAAAAATTAATTCCCAACAATTTGCATTATTTTATATCAATATTATTCAATAAGTAAACTGAAAGTGATTGATATGAAAACAAAGAGAACCACACTACCTATTAACACCATAAATATAGGTTCACTTTCTCAGAACTATATTAAGTGTAATCAATAATCATAAGCTATCTTCTTATTAGTCCCACAAGTTGGTCACTTCAATATGAAGATTTTGTTGTTGTGGCAAACATGGGCTTTTGCTCTAATTTTATCTTCATTTATGGCTTCTGCTGCTACAGTTGAACACACTTTCTTGGTAAGATTTAATGTGTGCTTAGTGTTGAATTTTTATTTATTTATTTTGTATTGACTAGTCTTAATTACATGACATTTAATTCAATCAATCTTTCACTTCAACTCAATTCTTCACTTAGTTTACCCAATATAACTAATTGCAATCATTTCTCATGGTGTATACTATGACATAAATTTTTGCAAGGTCGGTCTATAAGAAAGTGAGATTTAAAATAATATTTTATCTCATATCATGTAGTAAAAAGTTAGTTTTTGACTATTGCAAAGTGAAATTAAATATAACAAAAAAGAATTTTCTTTGGTCGTGAGTATCTGAGGTTTGAACTCCAACCTTATATATATCATGCACTATCACTATTAACTGAGTTAAACTCACAAGTAGTACGTGGTCAGGGTTTAATCTCTGATTTATCTAAACGGAAGGATTTCACTATTTTTTTTTTTGGGACAGCCAAGTAAAATTGTCTTCTAATGATTTTTTGGTACAATTTGTCTTTGAATATTAGTATACTTAATTTCATACTATTGAAATTGAATGAGTTACAGGTTCAGAACAAGACTATCAAACGATTGTGCCATGAACAAGTGATTGTTACAGTTAATGGACTTTACCCAGGTCCAGAGCTAGAAGTTACAGATGGTGACTCTGTGATTGTTCATGTAATCAACAATTCACCCTACAATATAACAATTCACTGGTAAGCAATTTGAATAACATAAATTTATATGATATTGTTACATTTTTCAATCCTTTCACCATTTAAAGGCATTTTTTGACAAATTTGGTTCGTCACAATCGAAAAATATGTCTAGTCTCTGCATGTTTGATCCATGAGAGGAGACTTTATTTTTTTATTCTTTTTGATCAAATATTTCAGTGAGTAGAAATTCACTGCTAAAGATGAACAAGGAGGTCTCCTGAGTTCGAACCCAACCCCTACATATATAATGCGATATCTCTGCTGAACTTCGCTCACGAGACAGACTATTATAAGCCAAAAAGTGAATTTAATTAGTCTTTGCTACAAAAATTGAAGCACATGATGTGACCAAGACTAGTAAATCCAAGAGAAAGAACTCATACATTCATTAAGTTGTAAACAAAAACAGAACACCACCATCAAAAACCAGAGAAATAATTCATATATAATCTTAGCTATATATAATTTCACTAGAATTTTGCTATTTCTTAAAAAATTAATGGCTAATTGTTTATTAATTTTTGAACAATGTAAAGGCATGGAGTGTTCCAGCTATATAGTGCATGGGCAGATGGTCCTGAATATATAACACAATGTTCAATTCGTCCTGAAAATAAATTTACATACAAATTTAATGTGACAAAACAAGAAGGAACATTATGGTGGCATGCTCATGCATCAGTTGTACGTGCAACGGTTCATGGTGCCATTATCATTCAACCCCGTTCGGGTCGATTTCCATTTCCTAAACCCTACAAGGAAGTACCAATAATACTAGGTGATTGGTATGATGGAAATGTTGAGGAGATTATCCAAAAAGAACTAGAAACAGGCGATAAAATACCATCTGATGCTTTCACTATCAACGGCTTTCCTGGCGATCTCTTCAATTGTTCAAAAAATCGTACGTTTCTATTTTGGCCTTCTCTAATTTAGTGTAAATTAGACTTGTATACTCTCATTCATGTGTTATGTGTGTATATAATTTGACTTGTATATTTCAGAGATGTATAAGCTGAAAGTGAAGCAAGGAAAGACCTATTTGTTCCGAATGGTCAACGCTGCACTCGCGAACAATCTTTTCTTCAAGATTGCCGATCACAAATTCACAGTTGTTGCCATGGATGCCGCATACACCGAGCCCTATACCACCGATATAATCGTCATCGCAGCAGGCCAAAGCGCCGATATACTTTTCACAGCAGACCAACCAAAAGGTTCATACTACATGGCTGCATCACCTTATGTTGTTGGTGAACCAGTAGGACTCTTCGACAATTCCACAACTCGTGCCGTTGTCTTTTACGAGGGTTACAAAAAATTAAAAACAAAACATATAGTACCTTTGATGCCAGCATTACCACTTCATAACAATACACCAATAGCTCACAAATTTTTCAGCAACATAACTGGTCTTGTTGGGGGACCTAATTGGGTCCCTGTCCCACTTGAAGTGGATGAACACATGTATATCACAATTAACATGGGTTTAGTACCTTGTCCTGTAAATGCCAAATGTACAGGTCCACTTGGACAAAAATTTGCATCTAGCATGAACAATGAGTCATTTTTGCTTCCTGTTGGAAAAGGATATTCCATAATGGAAGCATATTTTTACAATGTGAGTGGCATTTACACTACAGATTTTCCAGATAACCCTCCCAAATTTTTCGATTTCGTAAACCCGAAAATATTTTTGGATCCTAATGTTACATTTACGCCAAAATCGACTAAGGTGAAGCAATTCAAATACAACTCAACGGTCGAGATTGTGTTTCAAAATACAGCAATTTTGAATGCACAAAGTCATCCCATGCATCTTCATGGTATGAATTTTCATGTTTTGGCTCAAGACTTTGGGATTTTCAATCCTGCAACAGATAAACTCAAGTATAATTTGGTGAATCCTTCAATTCGCAACACGGTTGCTGTGCCGACAGGAGGATGGGCTGCTATTAGATTCCAAACAATCAATCCTGGTATGTATAAGTATTTTCTATTTATTTTTTGGATTACAAGAGGTCCGAAACCCGTATGTATAAGTATTTTATGTAACATTAGTTCATTTTCTAAAGAAATCATTAGTTACATATATAAATTTAGAAAAGAAAAATATAAAATCTCTCTAATTTTGCCTCTAAATAAATTTAGTGAAGAACACTAAAAATTTCTTGATTGTTTGTTTTGGCAGGGGTATGGTTTTTGCATTGTCATGTGGATGATCATAATCTTTGGGGACTAGTCACAGCTTTCATAGTTGAAAATGGACCAACACCTTCAACTTCACTTGGTCCACCACCTGCTGATTTGCCTAAATGTTAATTGGCTATATGCTAGAAAATTCAGCTGTATATGTTAGAAGTCAAAGTCTCCTCTTCCACATTTTTCTTTTGATTTTTCAGTCAAACGTTTTAATTTTAAATTTCAAGCAATAAGTACAACTTTTGGTCACGTGGTATGATGAAAATTGTACCCATATCTACAATATACAACTTTTGGTCATGTGGTAATCATATGCATTCAGAGTCTTACATTGATGCTATGATTGATTAGTAATCTGTGAACACTGAAAGCTGTTTTTTGTTGAATAGTGTAATGTTAAATTCTGCAATTATGCTCCAAATCTAGTGTCTCAATGTTATTTTTAACGCAATTTTAAGAAGCTAGAAATTGCAGCTTCTATTTTACTGTACGTCATTCATTTCATTCTAAGAATAATCAGGTACTAGCTAATCAACTACAAAAAAGAAAGAAGTACAAGGAAGACATTCCTCAATTCAGACACACATAATCAGTTGAGGAAAGTGCAAACTTAACTGATTGATGTGTAGATATATTACCAATTCTTATGAGTCATGACATCTCTCACATCACATTAAGCTTAAAGGAATCACTCTTAACTTTAAATTAATTAAAACCCAATTGAAGGGCTAACCTTTCAACCTTGTTTTTGAATACTAGCGTTTTCAATTAATAATTTATTATTCATAAAAACACATAAATCATTTTCCATCTCTAATCCTAAGAGCATCTACGATGCTAGAACCAAAATTTTGTTCTTCAACCATTTTTTGTGGGTCTATGGATGTCACATATGATTTAAGAACTATCACTCATTTCTACTCCAATGTAAAGAACCATATTTGTATTCTTATATTATTTTTTAGGTCTCACAATTCATAATTTTTGCTTTCCCTTTTTAACTTGCCTTTTTATGGTCCCCATAATTTTCGATTTTCCTTGTTCTTGAGCGTTCTTTAGGATAACTGTTCTCTAAAGTGACATCCACATCATTCCTCTCCAATGAGCTTGAAAGTAAGAACACGTTCGTATTGCCTCAAGGACTGTGCATGGAACAACGCTGGAGATGCTCTAAGGCTTATTAGACCATCTCCATTGGGAGGGTCTTAACTATTTAAGACCGTCCGGTACCTATTAGGTACCTCCAATTGGGAGAATCTTTTTCAGGGTCTTATAAGACTCGGGGTCTTACTTAAGACCCCCACTTTTAAGCGGGACCCGCACTCTTTTAATATTAAAAAATTGAAATATAATGATATAAAGTTATTGATAGTTGATTAATGAGTCTCATTTAAGAACTTTGTGTGAGATCTGGGTTGGAGTGATTGAGTGTTTATTAGGTACTGCTATTAAAAAATTATAAATGAGTGATGTGTACACATGAGACCTATTTAAGAACCCAAAAATGGATGTCTCCATTGTGGATGCTCTTATGAAACTATTTTAGATTCATGCCTACTTAAAAGAAATGCATTTGTTTTGTTTTATACATTAAATCAAATTGAATCTAATAGTATAATAAATTAAAGATTAAATTGTTCATTAATATGGTTCCGGATGGTTTAGGTAGAGATTAAGTTGTCTCCATTTTCATTTTAGCCTAAAGTGCAAATTAAGTTTGATTAAAAGAAGGGGGTGGCAAAACAAGTTTGGTCAATCAGACCGACCTGCTACCTGTTCTTTTAGGTGATATTGGCTGAAGTTCTAAGTCCACCTCCTTTAAATGGTCCACCATGTTTAGCCCATCAAAAATATAGATTGAGGTGAGATGGGCCGACATGAGAGCTTCTCAAAAACTATACATATATATTTTTTATGATAACAACCATATTTTTTGTAATAATAAATTGTAAAAGAAAGAGTATTTTTTAAGATGAACTAGTTCGCCAACCTCCAAAACGAGGCAAGGTGAGTGTTTGAACCCACCTATTGAGTTGGTTGCTCCACTTTTGGCAAATTAATTGTGGAATGGGTCTATATGGGACATATTGTCCCACTTTTCCATCCCTAATTAAAAGTAGGTTTACAAACTTTAATCCAAACATACACTTACTCTTCACTCATACTTTTATTATCCATTCTTTTATAAAAAAATAATAATTACATTCTCTATATGTTTAACCAATGATACACATATCAATGAAGATTACTCAATTGATAAAAAGTTGATTCATATGTAATATCGTGAATTCAACTTTTGTTATCAATGCGAGAATCTTTGATGGATGATACGTAAGAATATTGTGGATTCAACTCATCAATTTTTTTTATTTGATAAACTATTTTTGTAAGAATCCTAAATAGACATTTAAAAATAATAAATAGTGATTTGTTTTATATAAAATATATTTTGTTCAGATCTTAAACAAACACACCCATCACTATGTGAAAAACACTCACTCTAACGGTTACTTCTTCCACTCACTCTGTTTTCTGGGAATGGAATGGAAGCATCAGATCGACAACAACAACAGCAGCAATCATGGCGAATCCGAGTCACTGCCAAAGCCAAACATTTCAACTTCAGATTCAGATTCAGATTCGCAGCAGCAACTAACCCATCTCCCTCTCCTCAATCCCTCTCCTTCTTCCGCTTCTCCATTCTCCTCAACCTTCCTCATTTCCTTTTCACATTCACCTCACACCCCAAAAAACCCAAAACCAATAAATTTCTCCAGAAATTTCGACTCAGGAACAAACCCAACGTTGTTTCTAAAACAGAAACTTCATCAAATCTTTCAGATCAATTGCAATTGCAGGAAGCAATTCGTATTGTGAAGAAATATTGTGTGAGAATTGCGATGATGCTGTTTTTCGTCGCTTCAGTTCTGCTCAAGAAGTTCAAGATGGTTAAGGTTGTGAATTTTGCAGCATTTCTTTTTGTTGGGGCAGTAACAATGGTTTATTACCTCTTTTTATATTATAATTATTGGGAATTCATGGGTAGGTCTGTGTGGAATAAAATGAGTTGTCTCAAATATATAAGAGGATGATGAGTGTTGTTTCTGTTTCTTTGTTCTTTTTAAATGATATTTTATGTAATTTTAAACTGTTTCTGTTTTTCCTTTGTGTAGCAACTTATTTGATTGATTGAGAGACTTGAATTACTAAATCATGTTGTGATTCCAACAAACTTCTCGTCAATCCAAACACGCACTTAACGTTCCATGTAAAAAAAGTGAAAATAAGAGAGTAGTTTTAAACAATTTGAGATTAGGTAACATGATTGACTTGCAATTGAAAAATCAATGTCATTATAATCCATAAATTTAGTTGTATGCATACATCCTCCTAATCTCTTACTGCCAAAGTTGTCAACAAATAGGTTGCAAGTTTGCAACATGTTTCGAAATTCTGCAAACCGATCACCTTGTGTCATCAACTATTGGTTTAGTTTAAGCAAAAATGATTAGCTAAATGAATGAGCTGAGCAGGAGGAAAGGATGTCATGAAAATTGATTAGTTTAACCAACTCTGCTGCAAGGGAGAGGCTAGATATCATTGATAGTGAATGTGTAGTATAGAGGTTTAGCTGGAATACTTGAACAGATAAATGATAAGCTAAACCATTTGTTATCTTTGACCTTTGAATTTGCATACTACTCAATTTTTATGTTATGATTCTGGTAGTTTGGTTTGATATATGTCAGTAGCACATAACAGATTTCATAGGATGAGTATATTAAGCTCATAATCACTTACAGTGAGTGTATGTTTGGATTGGCAGGGAGATTTACAAAATTAGTCACTGATTTTTGCAAGAGCTATACTTTTGTAGCTTCAACGAAACAAAACATGTTTTTTTTAATTAAAATCACTCACTTCTCCTCCCTTTCACATTTTGAACCACACATATATTTAATTTAAATATCTATCTTCACTTTCTCTCCCCGTTAAAATCTCTCCCCTCTCATCGTTTGAACCAAAAGATTCTTCTTCCACCCATTCACCCTACACCACCATTGTCACACATTCATCTTCTTCTTCTTCCATGACTCATTCCCCCTACACTACCGTCGTTAACCTCTCCTAAGCTAACCCATCTTTATCCTTGAATTTTTCCACCACCACCATCCCTCCTTCGAATTCTTCATCCTCAAGTCACTGTAGCACAATCTTAAACCCCAGATGGGGCCGCCGTAACAGCCACTGCGGCTTGCCTCTGCTCCAACACTTTCTGTTGCTTCTGGATCGTACAAGAGGGCAAACTCGTCAAGGATGAGAATCCAAGAAAAACAAGTCCTCTCAGTTTTTGCCATTCCCAACTGAAATGACAATTTTACCCCTAAGTGAGTTGAGTTAAGTCACGCTGAAATTACAACACACTTGACTTAAGTCACGTTGAAACATGCTATTGAACAATAATGTGCAATTGAATCCAGAATTATTCCAGCTCTATGTTATATTCCAAAAAATTCCATTGCCATTATTATTCATATTGCTCTACACGTATCTATTTAATTCAATTGAATTGTCGTTGATTCAATTCAATTGAATTTGTTCCATGATGCCGTGCCACTTGCTGTTATTACGGGGATTATTGTGGTTGATTCAATTCAATTGAATTTGTTCCATTGCTTCTGCAACTCTTGCTGTTAAGGGATTATTGTTGTTGATTCCATTCAATTGAATTTGTTCCATTGTTGTCGTGCTTCTTGCTGTTATTAAGGGGATTATGAATTAGGGAGATTATTAATTGATGCAATAAAAAAGGAGGTGTGGGATGGAATTGAAAACGTATCAGTACTGAAGAGGGAGAATCGTGATGATTCATCTTGTTGTAGACTTGTTCAACAACAAGGTAGACACCAAAGGGAAGGAGAATGATACTGAGAAATTTGTGTTTTTTCAACGTGACTTAACTCACGCAGAGGCAATTTTGGAATTCAGTTGGGAGTGAGCAATTTTTGTTGGGTAAAGAGCAGAATTCTATAGCATTGATAGAGATGCATGCGTTAGGGTTTTTTCAGATTTGATTTCACATTGATAGAGTTGCATGCGTTAGGGTTTTTTCAGATTTGATTTCACATTGATAGAGTTGCACGCGTTAGGGTTTTTTTTCAGATTTGATTTCACATTGATAGAGTTGCATGTGTTAGGGTTTATTCAACTTCAATGTCACTATACTACATGGATATTCCTCCAATTAAGAAGCGACGAAGTCGATCTAGGCGATCCAATGCACCCTATCCGACCTTGCTCCTTCCAGATGAACTCATCATAGAAATCCTATCCTTGCTTTGCGTTAAAAACATCGTGCAACTCAAATGTGTGACCAAGTCATGGAACGCTATCATATCAGATCCAACCTTTGTCGAAATGCACCTTAAGAAGTCGTCTCAAAACCCACAACTCACGTTACTTTGGAACCAACGCATAGAGGGTTTTAACATAGCCTCCTTCCCCATGCATTGTTTACTCAAAGATCCATCATTCACCGTTTACAGCCGGAATTTTCATTGTTTGAAGAAGAATTGCATTTTTGTTGGTTCTTGTAACGGATTACTCTGCTTGGTTTTCCATTTTCAAACAGTAACACCAACAGATGTACATCATAAATACTGGCTCCGTTTCTTGAATCCTGCCACCAGAACAAGATCTAAAAAATTAGGGTCGTTATGTTATAGCACCCCTGTTTACGCTTATTTTTCATATTATTCTAAGTTCACTTTTGGTTATGATGCTTCAACGAGAACTCATAAGGTTGTAAAGGTTCATGCTGAAAAGAAGGAAGGTTTGTGGAAAAATGAGGTTAAAGTTTTCAGTCTAGGTAATAATTGTTGGAGAAATATTCAGAGCGTTCCTCTTAATTGGTTTAATGATCAGAGTAGACTCGGTCGCTTTAATGATGGTGTGCATTTTAGTGGCACTATTAATTGGATGACTTACAAGTCCATTATTCATGCTGATCAATTTCTGGTAGTTTCACTTGACCTTTCAACGGAGACATACAAGCAGTTTCTGCTGCCTTCTGATTTTAATGGGGTACCATCTTTTCGCATTCAGCAGCCAGTTCTTAGGGTTTTGATGGACAGACTCTGTTTTTCTCATGATTCCAATGAAACTGAACTTGTTTTATGGCATATGAAGGAGTACGGGGTTCAATAGTCTTGGACTCAATTATTTAAGATTAGTTACCAAAATCTTAAAATGCATAATATTCTTGATGGTTATCAATTGGCGTGCATTTATGTAAATGGTGATATGGTGATTTTTGCAAATGAATATGGCAACCGAGCATTTATCTATAATTTAAAAGATAAAACAACAGAGAAAATTAAAACTAGAAACTCCATACAGTGGTTCCATGGGGTAAAGGATTACGTAGAAAGTTTGGTTTCAGTTCATTGATTGAGAGTAAGTATATCTATAATTCACTGTTTTTGTAATAATAGATTGTGTGAAATTTTTTGTAGTTTGCGTTTGAATTTGTTTTTATATTTATATTTATTATTAAAAAAGATAGAAGTTGAGTATTTTTCAATGTAACCAGGTAGAACTTGATTCTCCTAAAGTGAAATTCATTGTCTGAGAAATATTCTCATATAAAAACTGAAAGATGAATGAAATAGTACTTGATCTGTAAGGACAATACATTACTCCAAATTGATCGATAGATAAATGATAATTCTTCTACTGATTCCATATTAGTCTTAAAGCATGTTCTGGTATTTCTCTAAAAAATATGATGTTGACCATATTAAATTTTTCAATTCTTGTTTGAATGAATGTTAGTACTAATTAGAAACTATCTGCATTTGTATAATGTTTGTTCTGACTTCAATATATTTAGATGCTTAGAAAATGTTGCCTTTGGTGGGTAGCCTAAACATTAAAATTTTACTTTGCAATGAGGAGGATGGTTACTAGGAAATTTTATCTCAGAAAGAAAAAAGTACCATTAAATCTAAATTGATTTCTTTACTTCAAATTTATAATAGATTGAATAACCAAAGTGATTCTCTCATTATCTTTATAATTAGATTCATGTCACCCTGGTTGTAGCTAAGATATTTATTTGTTTACATAATGATTCACTTTTGAATTTGTGGTTACATTTTTTTTTTGTGATTCGTGTTTTCACTTGTCTAATGGGTATTTTTTAAATATTAGATCTGCAACCCCAAGTCCAAGCACATTGGAGACTATCGATGTTACTTAGAAGTTTGGACGGAAAATCTTGGGAGAAAGGAAGAGGAAAAGCATTTGAAATGACAGGATGCGGATAAACTAAGCAACCTTGCTTAGGGGATGATCGATGAGGCAATCACTGAAAGTATTTTTCTAGGAAATAGTAATTTTCATTTTGTCATTTTCTTAAATTTATTTTGTGGGGACATGTGCATCTGATCTTTGAGCAGGAAGCCACTACTTTGTAATTATTTTTATGATTTGGATCTTGAATTACCTTGATGTTTATACATGATATGTCAACTTATATATCAGTTTATGCTAACATTTGATGTTTAATCATTTTTGTCCCAACATTGCTTCATTCATTCACACTGCTAAAGCTACTTGATTTAATGAGTAGTAACTGTAAATTTTTTGCAGTTTGCCTAAGTTTTTTGTATTACTAATTGGTTTCATATCAGTTGGCCAATGACAATGTTTTGACAATTAGAACTTGATTCTGCTATAAAGTGGAATTCAATGTATAACAAATATTCTCATAGAAAAATTGAATGATATATGAAATAGTACTTGTTCTGTAAGAACAATGCATTACTCCAAATTGAGGTGCCGGAGAAACATTAAATATAATAGAGTGAAAGGTGATAGTGGGAAAATGATTATTTTGGCTATTGATCGATCAATAAATGAGAATTCTTCTGCTGATTTCATATTAGTCTTAAAGCATGTTCTGGTTTTTCTCGAAAAAAAATGTCCTTGACCATGTTAAATTCTTCTATTCTTGTTTGAATGATTCTCCATTTGTATAATGTTTGTTGTGAATTCAATTTAGATGATTATAGCACATAGATTATAAGGTTACTGACTTAATGTTGTAGTATTTCAAATTTATCATATAAGAGTTGAAATTTAGTTAAAGTTTGCATTAACAAAGACAATAGTTTCTTACACTTTGTCTTTAAAATCTGGTTCCTATGAAACCGTCCATGGTGATTATGTTGATTTCTTTACTTCAAATTTATTATACTTTGTATAACCAAAGTGATTCTCTCATTATGTTTAGAATTGGATTTATATTATTGTGGTTGTAGCTAAAAGATTTATTTGTTTACATATGAATATTTCTTCGTTCATGAACATTATGACTTCATTTTTACTTTTGAGTTTGTATTTACATTTTATTTTTTGTGTTTTTTTGTATATTAGATCTGCGACCCCAATTCCAGGCACATTGGGGACTATCAATGTTACTTGGAAGTTTGGTGGGAAAAGCATTTGGAAGTTTGGATAGGGGATGATGGACGAGACAATCAGTTAATCAACTCTATTTTCGTGTTTTGATTCTGTTAATTTGGTTTGATCTATGTCAAAAACACATGACAGAATGCACAGCATGATTTGGTTTTTGTATGCTGCTTATTCATATTGATCAGAGAACAGGCCTTCACTTCAACAGTTAGCATTTTCGGCTGCTAATGTTACATTTACGATGAAATCGACTAAGGTGGAGAAATTCAAGTTCAATTCAACAGTGGAGATTGTTTTTTAAAATACAACAATTTTGAATGCACAAAGTCATCTCATGTACCACCAAGGATTTGACAAAAAAATTATAGACTTATAGCTTTCTGAGATATGGAGTTAGCCAGAATCAAAATATCAAGAAATATGATAATTTCACTTCAAAACTTAGCTATCTGCATAACTAAATCTTACAGGCTTCAAGCTAGCAATGCTCAAATACTTCAAACCTCATGCCACCAAATCCACCGACCCTCCAAATTCGCACCGTTAGCTAAAAATCAGCTACTATGATCTGCAAATAATCTACCATAGTTTGAGTTTCAAGAGTTTTGACAATAGGAGGCAATGAAATGTCCAGGTAGAGTGCCTAAAGCTGAAGTGGTCACCTGTAAACAATATATTAAAAGAGAGAGCCTAAAGGTCACCGGTAAATGATATCAATTTTTTACTATATTAGTTTCTAAAAATATGTTTCGCTTTTTTCAATTTTTTGACTTCCTAAACCTGAAAATATTATTGGATGCTAATGCTACATTTATTCCGAAATCGACTAAGGTAGCTGAAGAAATTCAAGTTCAATTCAACTGTGGAGATTGTGTTTCAAAATTCAGTAATTTTGAATGCACAAATTCATCCCATGCACCTTCATGGTTTGAATTTTCATGTTTTGGCTCAAGACTTGGCGATTTTCAAGATGAAGTAGAGTATAATTTGGTGAATCCTATAATTCTCAACACGGTTGCTGGGCCAGTGGGAGGATGGGATGCTATTAGATTCCCGGTATGTATAAGTATATAAATTAATTCTCTATCAGAAAAATTTATTTGGTGACAGAAATTTGGTGATGAATTTGTTTTTTTGTCTATAATTTTGGTCACAATTTTTTTTTCTTCTAGTTGTGAGTTTAATAATGTAATTTAGAGTCCAACTGAGATAGCACATGAATAATTTCTTCATTGTTTGTTTTGGCAGGGGTATGGTTTTTGCACTGTCACAGACTTCATAGTTGAGATAAAAGTTAATTGGCTGTATTTATGCTAGAATGTTGCAGTGTATTTGTATCACAAATAAAAGTCAAAGTCTTACGTTTCTCACTTTTCTTTTGATTATTCAATCAAACATTTGAATTAAATTTTAAGAAATAATTAAGCGTTTTTAGACGTGGTTATAACTTATACAGACATAAATTTGACCCATTTCGAGTTATCTACACATAAAACCTGCAACAGAATATACAATATGAGGACGAAACGTGAAAGTTCATACCATGAAGGTGTAAACTTGCATACTTCCTTTTCTGATAACGCCTATATCACATCCGAAATATACAAAATCAGGAATGGTACTTGGACAACTTTTAGCTGTCCGACACCGTACATGCTTTGAACACTGCGCTACAAAAATATACTAACACATACAAAACAATCCACACCTATGACCAGCTACACACACACCTTCACTTCACCAAGGCTTTGACATAAATTTTATAACCAACCAACACTAATAAGATATGAAGTTAGCCAGAATCAAAATATCAGGAAATATGAGAAATACCTCTTCAAAATTTTATCTTTCTGCATAATTAAATCTTGGGGGTTACAAGCGAGCAAAGCTCAAATACTTCGAACTTCAAGCCACCAAATCCACCGACCCTTCCTCATTCGCAAATGAGTTTCTTTCTCTCCATTACACTGTACTTCCGCAACTTCTATCGAGGCTATAGTACTGCGGAGTTTGGACAAAGAAAGAAGAGAAATTTTGGAAGAACAATGATTGAGAAAATATGAAAAAAGGAAGAGGACAATCTGTAGTAATGGCTTGCAAATAATAATGCACTAATTTGTATATTTTTTTTGTACAAGTAATTTCCCACTAAATTTCAAT
>Ga0228710_1001565_pt1 | contig 34591 bp, 15 predicted proteins | sample MedpolnodulmetaG_FD_177995 | JGI IMG/M metagenome (GOLD analysis project Ga0228710, IMG submission 177995) | Root nodule microbial communities from Medicago polymorpha collected in Santa Monica, California, United States - pink nodules | ecosystem: Host-associated > Plants > Roots > Nodule... | reverse complement strand
TATATATTACACTCTATTGAAATATGATTCAATAGTTGTCTGTTTTCCTTTAAAGTTCAAGTTTGTTTGGAGCTCATCTCTAACTTTTCTTATTGCATCCAATAGCTCAGGTGTTGTATTTTTGCATTGTATTTTTCCAATGCATATGAACACATTAGTTACTAATTTACGTTGAGTCTCAAGGTTCGCTGCAAGGTAATTCTAAGAGGCATAGACTAATTTGCCTTTTTGTTTGGTATGTAATGTATAATTACTTAAAAACTCTTTAAATTAATAATTATTAATTTATCGATAAATTAATAACTCTCTAAATTAATAAATTTCTCCGGTCTTGACATTATTAATTTATAGAGTTTCTACTGTATGCGTAATTTGTCCGGTCTTAGTTCATAACAACACGGCCGATTAGGATTGAATTAGAAGCATCAATTTTTTTTTAAAGAGTATGAAAACATCAATTTTTTTTTAAAGAGTATGAAAACATCATGTCTGATGTCGTAAACGTTTTATGGACTTTTCACCTCGATGTAAAATGGTCATATCAACACTTTTTAACAAAGTTGATGAAAAAAATGGATCAATTTGTAACAAAATAAAATAAAATAAAATAAAGGAATAACCTGTTCGCTTTTTCTAACATAAAAGACCAATTTAAAATTAAAAGACTAATTTGATACAAACGTTAAATTTAAAAGATTCCAAGATGGATTTGGCCATATATGTAAAGAGATGAGTAATGCTAACAGCATTCATTTTAACACATGTTTTCTTACACTTACTCTTCTATTGAATGAAATATATGTGGATCACACTACTTTGAAAATGGCTTTAACGGCGCTTCCTCTTTATGGTATCTTATTGGTACATGTGGAAGTGGCGTAACTTGGCTATTTTCGTACTTTGCTTGCATATTAGATCCTTAAGTATTCATCTTTTTACATTTACATTTCAGGATATGATATTGCTATGATCGAAGATGAAGGCCAGATAGGTGAGACGCAGTGAAGTACGATTGTTCTTCACCAGAGCAAAGTTATATACTCGGAAATACACTCTAACTAGGCATGACAACAAAATCTGTACACGTGGGTACCCAACCAAACCAAATCTAATTTGACGAGATTTTTCCGTTTTGATTGGGTTTGGGGTATGAATCAATTTATTACCCTTTATATAAATAGAAACCCAAACCCTATATCATTTCATTCACACAATTAGATTCTCAGTCTTAGATATGACACACACTTCTCAAATAGATTCTCAGTCTTAGATATGACACACACTTCTCAAAGTTCTCAGTCTTAGATATGACACACACTCTTGATCTCTCTCTTCTCCTTTCATATCTCACACTCTTGATCTCTCTCTTCTCCATCACCATAGCCATCAACCGTCATCATTTCTTTATTGGATAATGCATTACAACATCGCGTCATGGGATGAAAAATATATATTTTTAATTAAAAAAATTATCCATTACATGGATAGGAATGGTGTGGGGATACCCCAATCCGTCGGAGATGGGGATACAATTCAATTTCTCATCCCATTGAATATGGATAGTGTAACACGTTAGTATATGGGAGTAGGGTATAGAGATAGGGAAGGCAAAACCCGTCCTCACCCCGCCCCATTGCCATGTCTAACTCCAACATTAGTGTTTCCTTAGAGTACCTTCCATGAAAAATTAAGTTAAACATAAACATATTTTTATAAGCAAAACCTAATTATTGAATTCATAAAACATAGAAGTCAAGCACAAGATGTGCCTAAGCTCCTCAAACTAATAAAAACTCACAATGAGATGTCTGAAGACCAACCAAACACAACAATGCCAAAAGGAAGAAGAATTTGTTCTCATAAACAAAACATAAAAAATAAAAAATGAAAAACCCACCAAAGAAAATAACAAACAATAGTATTGTCCTGAAATATGCTTGTATCAATCTCTTATATATTTTCTAGCATCACAATGAATCCTTGATCAATATGGTTGATCTTCATATCTGGAGAAAAAGAGGCCAGAAGGACTATCCTTAATTAGGTAACAATGCCAGCCTCACAATTGGTTCAGCACCTTCATATGGTGTAAGAGTACCTGTAATACCTTTTATATCTGTTTTGATATAGCCAGGAGAAATTGCATTGATGCAAATTGTTGGATACTTTTTGGCCAAAATTCTTGTGTATACACTTAGAGCAACTTTTGAGACAGAATATGCACTTACATAAACAGGCCAACCTTTGGATTCTAATGAACCCTCTTTAAAATCCTTGAGAAATTCATTCAAAACTTTTTCAATTTTTTCTTCTGTAAGGCTTTGAATATCACTTAGTACTTCTTTAGGCCATCCATTTGACATGTTCTGCAAAACAAATAAAAATGCATTGAGTATGTCATGATCTTCAATTTCCAAATAAATTAATATGAAATAGCATAAAATTCAAAGAGATTAATTTTCATACATAGTTGGTGTAAAAGAAATTGTTTTTGTCATCGCATCATTACCAATCATGTGTGTGACGACTTTATAAGTTGTTATGGTAAAAGTAAAAATAAAATTATAATTTGACGATTATAATTGATTCACAATGTAAAAACATTTTAGGCTGATAATTGATATATATAAATTAAATTGTACTTCAAATCAAATTAATGAATCATTCAATATAAAATGTTACCAATTAAACTAAAAAAATGGGCAACAAAAGTTCCACTACTAGAAAATAAATAACTTATCATTAAACTTAGATATTGAAAGAAAAAAAATGTATGTCGCTACTTTTGTTGTCTCAACGTTTAACTACAAAACTAATTTGAGAAGGATTTTACATTTTCCGTCACTGATTTCATTTCTTTAATAGTGTTTTTAGTATATTTTATAGGCTTAATTGCAGTTTTAGCCCCCTAACTTTTCCAAAGTTGCGATTTTGGCCCCCTAAGAAAAAAAACTACAAAACAACCCCCTAAGTTTTGCAACTGTAACAGTTTTGACCCCCCAAGGCAAAAAATAAATAAATAAAAATAACACTTGACACCTCACTTGGGGTGCCACGTCAGCGTAGACCGAGTCAATATCAGCCTTGGGGGTCAAAACTGCTACAGTTGCAAAACTTAGGGGGCTGTTTTGTGGTTTTTTTTCTTTGGGGCCAAAATCGCAACTTTGGGAAAGTTAGGAGGCTAAAACTGCAATTAAAGCTATTTTATATACCACTTGTCTTCCCAAGGTTGAGGAAACATTAACAATTTTTGGTGAGCTGGAAAATTGGAGAAGAGGAATAAGTGCTTTGGTTAATTCCTTAACTCCATAATAGTTTGTTTTAATACATGCTTCATATAGTTCCTCATCATCAGTTAGTAGTCCTTTTGTCAAAAAAAAAATCAGTTAGTAGTCCTGCATTATTCACCTATACCAAATGCAAACATTAATTTCATACAATTAACTATATACTTTTTTTTGGTAATATAAGTTAATTAATGACATCATACCAAGATATCAAGTTTCCCAAAGTGGCTTTTTATGAAATTTGCAAGAGATTCTATGCTAATAGGGTCAGTAACATCAAGGTGATGAAAAAGCATATTGGCACTATGAGAGAAATTAAGATCAAGGTGTTCTTTGAGTTTGTCAAGAGCTTCAAGACCTCTTTTCTCATCTCTTGCTGTTACAATCACTGTTATTCCTTTATAAGCTAATTGTTTGCATATTTCAAATCCAATTCCTTTGTTTGCTCCTGTCACAACTGCATACCTATGTGTAAAACCATTAATGACATAAATATATGTACTTTATTTATTAGAAGTTGTATCCTTTATTATAAAAGTTAGACTTGATGAGCTAGCATGTTTGTCTTAATTCTTTGCATTTTTTCCTCCTAAACATGTAATTATTGCTAATCTAATCTCTCCACCACACACTTAATCACAACCGTTGATTCAAACTCCTCACTTCATCTCTCATACAGAAACTTCATAATGGCAATTTAAAACAGTGTTAATCATCCTTTTTTCTCTCCCTAATACGTAATTAATGCTAATCAACTCAGTCAACCACTCCCTTCATCTCAGCTGTAGATCTCATAACTTTTCATGTATTAATGTTCCATGATTTGAGTCAACCACCCCCTACATCTCAGCCGTAGATCTCATATCCTTCCATGTATATTAACAAATGCATTCCCATTATCCTCTCCTGCCATCATTTTTACGACAAAACAGTTTAGACTTAACAATGGAAAATGATGCACAAACTCTCTTCGCCTTGCACTGCTTGAAGAGTACAAATAACACTGCAAAATCTAACCATGTTTCATCTTCTTTCTTGATCTCTTATGTTTTGTTCCATATATATTTTTCAACTTGCACTAATTTCTTTGAATCTTTGATCTTTTTCAGCTCTATTAGATCCAAGTCAAGCGCCCAGCTATCGTGAGAGTTTGATGTCTGCAGTGCAATTGATGGAGTGTAGTTTTTAGGATTTATGTTTTTAGATCCATTTTGATGTTTTTGAATTTTCTTTACATTTTAATGCAATTTATGGTTTATCTTTCCAGTTTAATGTGCTCTCTTTTAATTTTAATGCAATAAAAAGTAATATATTTCCAATTCAATGTGCTCTCTTTTATATTTAATGCAATTTATGGTTTTAAAATGTTTCTTCGTTTGACTATTGAGCTTAAATGTAATTTATGGATGATTGTTTACCAACAATTAATATTGTATCATAATCCTTCATGGAGCCAAAATAATGGTTCTAAAATGTTTCTTCGTTTGAATAATACACTTTTAGTTTTAACTAGCATTCAACAAAAAATGTTGTATAGATCACGAAAATCATGCTATAAAGGACATTTGAAATAAGGATATCAAATGGTTAAAAAAATATTGATGACAATCAAAACTTCAGGTTAAGATTTAATGATATGCGAAAATTCAATTAATTTCTACGAGTGCAATTTAATGATTTGCAAAAAATATTGATGGAACTTAATGATTCGCGAAAAATATTGATGGCAATCGAAATTTCAGATCAACGATTACATGTTAGATTTGATGTCCGGTGAAGAGAAGACATATTTGAGCTATGATACTCCATTGACATAGAATGGAAATTGTGATGTTGTTGATGATGTCCACACTCTAGAATTTCTCAACACAATAAATGCTTCAGGACTCCCACATCAGAAGATAAGATTGAAGATTGGAGTTCCAATTATGCTTTTGAGATTATGTAATGGAACAAGGTTAATCATAACCAGAATGGGAAAATTTGTGCTTGAAGCAAAGGTTATATCTGAAAGTAACATCGGTGAAAAAGTTTTCATACCCAGGTTATCTCTTTCACCGTCTGATGTTAAAATTCCTTTTAAATTTCAAAGAAGACAATTTCCAATATCTGTTTCATTTGCTATGACAATCAACAAGAGTCAAGGGCAATCACTTAAAAATGTTGGAATTTATTTGCCGAGTCATGTGTTCTTGCATGGTCAGTTGTACGTTGTAATTTCCAGAGTCACTTCAGAACAAGGTTTGAAAATACTAATTGTTGATGGAGATGGAGAGAACATTAATACGACCTCAAATGTTGTTTATCACAAAGTCTTTTGTAATGTATTTTGATGTTCAATGTTCAAACCTTTTTGTTATGTATGCTACCATTTCATTTTGTTGCCATTGTTGTCTAAGAAGAGAACATATTTTTAAATTGTTAAAAATCTTCTATTAACTATATATGTTTACATTTTTGCGACTGATTTGATTAACTTCTACGTGGACGGGTCAAGAGTCTAGTGTATAGTTTTTTTTGAGTAAATGTATAGGTCTTTTTTTAAAGGAAATGTATATATTTTGTTGTTATGTCTACTTAATTCAAAACAAATAAAAATAAGGATTAAAAAACTACTTTTTTTAAAAAAGAATAAAAACAAAACGATTTAAAAAAAGATAAAGGAAAACTCTTTAAAAATAAAGATAAAGGATGATTAAAAGTTAAAACGAATTTTCAGTAAAATAAAGTGACAAAACTATATTAAAACGAATTTTCATTAAGATAAAGTAACAAAAATATATTTAAGCAAAAATTTTCTTTAAGTAGTATCAAACTTTAATAAAACAACATCCAACAGTCGAACATAGTTTCAAATCCAAACTTCACGATGTCAATCAAACACTCCCTTCTCTTCACCCTCTTCCTTCTCTTCCAAATCACTATATCCCTCGCCGGAACTCCCCACCTCATCAATTTCCGATCACAAAACCTCTATCCAGAATCCCTCGCTTGGGATTCAATAAATCAACACTTCCTCACCGGATCCCTTAACCATCGCACAATCTCATCCATCTCAGATGCCGGCATCGTTCAAACTCTAATCTCCGACACTTCTCTCCCCGAGAACGTCACTGTTTTAGGCATCACAGTTGATTCCGTTCACAACCGTGTCCTTGCTGTAATCCACGCTGTTCACCCTCTCCCTCCTTACAACGCTCTAGCCGCCTACGATCTCAACACCGGCAACCGTCTCTTCCTCTCTCTTCTCCCATCCGATGATCAACCTGCTCTCGCTAACGATGTTGCCGTTGATTTCAAAGGAAACGCTTATGTCACAAACTCAATCGGAAATTTCATCTGGAAAATCAATATTCAAGGAGAACCTTCAATCTTTTCGAAATCAGTAAGGTTCACGGAAAATCCCGTGGACCGCGATTCACTGTGTAATTTCTGTGGATTAAACGGTATTACTTACGTTAACAATGGTTATCTTTTGGTGACACAATCCAATACAGGGAAGATTTTCAAGGTTGATGCTGATGACGGAACAGTAAGACATGTTCTTCTTAACGAAGATCTCATGTCTTGTCCTGATGGTGTCGTTTTGAGAAGTGACGGTGTCGTTTTGGTGGTTTCACCAGAAGCAAAGAAATTATGGATGTTGAAAAGTAACAATGGATGGAGTGAGGGTGTGGTTTATGACAAAATTGACCTTGGTGATGAAGGGTACCCTACTTCTGTTGTTGCAAGGGAGAGGGATAGGATGTATGTGTTGTATGGTTATTTTAAGGAAGGTGTTTTGGGGAGTTTAGGGAGGGAGAGTTTTAGAATTGAGGAGGTTAGATCACCTAAAGAGAGTGAAGATGAGAATATTTGGATTTATGTTATGGTTGGATTTGGATTGGCTTATTTCTTTTATTGGAGGTTTCAAATGGGTCAGCTTGTGAAGAATATGGATAAAAAGATCAACTGATTAGTTTAAGTTTAGTGTTTGGTAGCTTAGGCTCGGGATTTGGGAGTGCCCTTAAGGTCTCACGTTCGATTTTCTTCGGTGTTAATTTGGATAGATTAATTTAGCTTCTTAAAAAAAAGTTTCAGGGTTTGATATAGCTTAATTCTGTTATTTATTTTGTTAGGTTCATAGGAGTGAAAATTGTATCATTTTTAAGTTTTATTTATACCACATTCTAAGGAAGAACATACTGTGATTTTAATGCTTTGTTTTGTTCCACATGAAAAACAAATGTTTTGTTTATATGGAAATAACTGCTGAATCATTTATATCTGTATTGTGGTTCTTGTATAATTTATGTGCTAGGTAGCCACATTGGTGTTAAACACTATTTCAGAATATGCTCATCAATGTTATGTTCTTCGTTCCATCTGTGTGCCGTGTGCGTGAGTTTTAATGATTATAAATTGGATTCAATAAAACTTTAAAGTTTGATGATTTAAAATTCTTCAAAGTGTGTACAATATCTGAGAGGCATATTCATTTCGCACCCCATGTTATAACTTCAAATTCAAATTCAGCACACATTGCTTCCCCTGTACCTCTCAACTTTGAAGTTTCATTACATGCCAAACTTTTTGCACACAGTTCAAAGTTACGACTTTAATTTAATCAACAAGGCTATAAAGTTTAATGTTTGATATTATTTACCCTCAATGAAAGTTAGTTTCTTTCATAAAAAGTCGACTCATACTCTACAAGAACATGAACTCAACTTTCTTTTATTGTTAACGTGATGACTTTTTTAGTGAATAATTTGTAAATATCTCTACAAACACTTATTTAGTCTTAAGATCTGCTTTGACATTGATGAATTTTCAAAACCCAACTTATCTAAACTAATATATCGGAAAAAAAATGAATTTTAATGAGCATAGATGAGCAACAAAAAATGATTTTCACTATTTTAAAAAACAGAAACTAGTTTTTGTATCACATAAAAATCTCTTAAAAATTCATACTATTATTTAATAACCACTTTAAACTTGCTCTTATACATAGGGATCCTTAATCTTGGAAGAAACAAAATGAAGACCAGAAATCAGAAGAAAAGGCTCAAGCTGACAGATTAATAAACCAATTCTAGCTAGGTAACAAAACAAAATGTTGGCTCGTTGAGTGAAAGATGAAACTAACAAAATAAATTCATAGTTTGATGAACATGTATGTATAATCACTAAACAAAGAAAATAACTTATTGAAACTTAAAACTAACATATGCTTAAGCTGATTTTGTCCACATAAATTGTAGGATCCAAGACACAAAAAGAATGACAATTACAAAATAACAGTTGTATGAAATAATCTTCGTCTCTTCTAACTTAACCAAAGGTCGTCTCTCTTAACTATATTACAGGTCTTCTGTTCCAATTCAGCTTTGGATATGCAGCAACATTAAAACTCTTGAGAAGAAAGAGTTTTGTCATTCGTTGTAGTCATACCTTGATTTATGAAGTAGTTTTTGTAGTTATGTGTAGAAGATACCCGATTTACCGAAAAAAGAATGAAACTAGATCCATATACATGATATATCTTCATTCACATGCTATGGACAAGCAATAAAGTAATCATCTGGAGATGAAACTTTGTTATCTTTGAAAGGGCTAAGCTTATTGTGGCATTGGGAAGGTGCAGATGGTGGAACTGGCCCTTTTGGTAATTGATTTTCAAATAAGCTTTTGAAGTCTCTAACTCTAATGCACTCAACTCTTGAAACAACTAGCAATGCTACAACAAAAATAACCAAACCTGAATTTAAACAGAAACTATGATAATATGACATAGCTGCTTTATTTCACTTCTCCTAAATGAGACAAACAAATTATATCACTGCTTTATAAAGGAGCTAGCTAGAATATATATATAATGTAATCAAATTATATATATAAGCATAGTTAATTAAATATGGCATTGGTGGATGTTGAATTTTGATTCCAACATTTGAAAACGAAATCTGTTATAGTATAATTTATTACATGTTTTCAACGCCGTATTAATGAAACTTATAAAACATCAAAAGATGTTTTTTTTCATTACTGGGATATAATTAGTTTTATTGAATAGAGTGTGTGAAAACATTGATTTAAGTTGAATATAAGATCAACAGCAGCCCTTTTAGAAAACATGACAAAATGGGACTTTTGAAATTCATGCCCACAGTCAGAACTTGATGAAATGAGACACATGTTTGTATACGATGAGATCATGGAGAATAACTAACAATTTGTTACGAACATTAACTTTTTTTCAATTCATTGATCATTAAAGTAAAAGTTCTTATTGAGTAAATCAAGCCTATAAATTTTAAAATTAAGTTTTGACAAGGTCATATCCTAATAAAGGAAGGGGTCGTGGTGGTAATGGAGTTGGTTGTGGTAATTGAATTTGGTATATACCACTAGTAAGCCAAATAAACGCCACAACATTAATCTACTGCCACATCATCATTTCTGTTAAAAATTGGATGACAAGTTTGATAGAGGACCAAAATATTTTTTTTTTAGGAAGATAGAGGACCAAAGTTATGAAATTTAGATATAAAGCAACAAAAATTGTGGAATACAAAATGAGGAATCAAAGTTGTTAATTGATCATAAAATATAAGGAAAGCAAAGCTGCATTAAAGCTTTGTCTTTAACATATGAATGGTTAAATAATCCACTTTTAGATGTCAACTTCTAAGCCCTAATCACGACTTGACTATAATCTTGTCTAAACTCTTCATTTTTCGTGATTTGAGCTTTGACAATGTAGGAGTATTTCTTGTTTAGAATTTTGTACATGTGAAATTCTGAATTTAGATACCGTTTGACAAAATACACTATTCATGTTGTTAATATGAACTCCTTTAAAAAAATGTTGTCAATATGAACTCGTTTTATGTACAAAGTAATTTTGAATTTAATTACTTATCTCAACGGGTAAAAATATTAAAATTGTTAAGTCGGACGTTATGATTGAGATTTAAACTCCAATCCTTTCACTTATGTGTAAATTGCTAATGATCATTGTCTTTTCGACTATCAACCAAATATTTATATAATTTTTTAATGCGTTCAATAAAGTTTAAGACTATCAAGTCCTTCATGAATTTGTAACAAAAAAAAGTCCTTCACGAATGCAATTTCTTTGAAAAAAAAGAATTATAATAAAAAAAAAATCAGCTAGAGCTTTTATGAAGGAAAAAAAAGAAGCATTTAGCTCTTACACTAAAAAAAATAACCAACGGACTTAATTTTACCATTAGTACTAAAGTAGCTTTAATGCCAAAACAAAGCTAGGCCAAACGGAGCCAAAGCGCTGCCTTAACAAACTTTGCTGTAATTTTTTTTTTTAAAGGAGGAGTTTGGGTGAAATTTTTCAATGACTAGTTTTTAAAGGAGGTGATAATCGAATTGTAATATGCACTCCTCATGTACTACCGTAGATTTTTTTTTTTACCATAATATGGGTACATAATGTTTCCATCATCATTTAATAATGACTAGTTTTTATTGGGGAACATGTGAGACACACAAAACAGATTATCACCTCTTAACCAATGTGGTATGCATAAGACAAGCATCGAACCTCTCACCACATAATTAAGGGCTCAAATCGTATACCATTTAAATTTTAAACGAACTTGGATTTCCTGCTGTTACAGCAGGACGCAGTAACAGATCAGGACCATCCGATTTAATCCAATGGTCAAGATCATAAAGCTGATGTGTAATTTGGACTGTTCGATGTCATATCAACGGCTGTGATTGATTACAATGTGAAACTATGTTTTTTTAAGCACCAAATCCGGATCCAATTTAAACCATTGTTTGAGGTTTGACATAGATAATTGTTCATAAGTAAATTCATCATTAACATTTACTTTGGTTCCTAAATTTTTGATTGGTGTGTCAATATAGTCTTGAAAATATCAAAATTACAAAATGATAATGTAATCCAATCTGCGGGTCGACTTGTTTAGTCCGTTATTTTTGTCGGACATGACTAAAGTTTTGAACTCGTTGCCTCTAATTGGCCTGCCCCACTTAGCTCGATGAAAAAACGGGGTCAGACAAGGATGGGGTGGGCCGACCCGCCAACTCGTCAACCAACTATCTATTTTTTTAGTTCAATGTGTCAAATTTAAAGTGGAGTTCCCGAACAATTCATCATAACATAAATATGTTTTATAAGCTTATCTTTAACACAAATATACTTGTTGTCAATTCATCGACCCGCCATTAAGAGGGGGGAGGAGTGAAATTTTGGACTCGACCGTCTAAATTAGCTCGCCCGTATCGTTCCACTTTTACAGGCTTAAACATGGCATACCTAAATGGGACGGGCAGACCCGCTTTGCCATCTCTAACTTATATATATAGATAAAACTAAGAGTTATGCTAACACGTGCCTTTAGAGCATATGTTAAGGATTCCACAAATAGTAATATTTATTGAGATTTTTTTCTCAAAATTTTGAGAAATAAATCGGCAAAATTTCTAGTACATAACTTCTATTTTTGGCATCTTAACAATAGATCTGTAAATTGGACCAGCCCGACCCAGCCTCGGGGACATGCTCATATAAATGGTCAAAAGAGGGTTGACCCACTTGATTCATGGACTACCAAAATTAAGCTCAACCCAATTAATAGTGAGATATATAGCCCAATGAGTCAGCCCGCCTAGTATTTCAAAATGTATTTTTTTATATATATAACAAAAAAGATACAAAGAACAATACAACTATATATCACTTTTTTTTTAATAGAAACTTAACCCACAAATTATTCTGCATCAAATAAATAAATGTGTTAATAAACACTATCCTCGTGAGCTTAGCTGAGTTGATATGGACAATGCATAATATATGCAAAGTCTGTGGTTCAAACCCCAAGTTAACGACTGCCTCCGAGACACTCTTTATAAAGTATTAACTTTTTATGAAAACTTGTATTCAATGTATCTTGTCAAAAAAAACTTTTTTAATGAATAATTTTCTAATTTAGAATGGTTAAAAAGTGTCGAGCACTCGTTAACAAGACTCATCTCATATATATTCTCAATTTTATGGAATCAATCAATCAAAAATTAATTTCGATCATATCCCATAACCAATCACACACACTAATGATAGAAAAGTGAATTCAAACTTTTGTTTTTTTGCGAAAAGAAGAAACGAATGAGTGGAGTAGCAATTGGGTCGCAAAAGTTCACTACGCTTTTGATATCAGAATCAGAATCAAGTTCCAACTTACTTGCTTTTTCTTATCATTCCATCAATACAATCTAAGCTTGAAAATTTGCATTCCTCACAACACACATCTTTTGATATTGTCTTTGATTATGTTTCTTACCTACAAACAAGGTTACTTGTCACCTCAGCCATTTCTCATCAGAGACATAACTTCTAGGTTTCCACCTCCACTAAGGTTTTTACTCCTTCAACATTGTGTGGTCTTTATTCATTCTTCTTTTTCTTATCTATACTAATTATTAATTAATTTATTACAGCTTCTCGCTTAAACTTCAAGGCCAACCAAAACTCAGGTTCAACTGATCTTAAGTTCTTTAATTGCAAATTTCCATTTCAAAATTATTTTTATGTCCCTAAACACATTAAATGTCGAGAAGTGGGGAATTGCGGGTTCGAACCTGTACCTCAGCACATTAAATGTCCCTGCAACTACCATCTGAGTTGTACTTATAGGATTACTTAGAGGTTTTTTTAAACATTACAATCAACTTAGGGCCTGTTTGGATTAGCATATTTGTGAGAAGGTTTGGGAGAACTTATGGAAACAGCTTATGCTATGTTCATAAGTTGTTTTTATCTTATTTTTATAATTTCTCTAAGACAGCTTACACGAAAACAATTCAACTTTATTTTGTCTTTTGTCATTGAAATAGCTTATACATTAGCACTTATCATGATAAGCGCTTATGCTATAAGCTGCAAATTAAGTTGTTTATACAAACAGGGCGTTGGTAGTAGAAACTTCCTTTGAAGTGAAAAATGACTGGGTATCATAATCTTGAGTTAAGGCATTTATGGACTAAAGCGGGTTCCTTAAAATTTTATCATTGGATATGCTCGTAGTTCCTGCTTTGAAAAGTGACTTGTTTTCGTCCTCTTGCTTTTGAAATACGTCGTTCATAGTCCTTGAAATTCAATTATAGCCCCCCTTTGATATTTACGACAAGGACCACGAATGGCGTTTTACAAAAGGCGCATTTGCCACAAACACATCTTTCAAAAGTAGGGAAACATAAATGCAAAACATGGTAATTAAACTGATTTTTAGGAACTTTTGGGGCGAACAATGTATTTAACCCATCAAATTGTTAATATTGTTATAAATGGCAACTTGTTTCTTCTATCCAAATCTGACATTTTCATTTTTTCTTTTCTTTTTCCTATGAATATTAGAATGATTGCATCTGGATAGCTAATATTTTCTTCTATAATGTATGCTTTTATGATCACATTCTTCATTGAGAAACAAGAACTTTTGTCGTTATTATAATCTGACACAGCGTATGATAAAAAAAAATACTGTAAACAAGTACTCTTATTCAAATTAAAATCAAAATAATTTTTCATGCTGGTGCAATTTGGTGATGATATAAATGTAACATTGTCGTCAATACTTATTATTTCTTAATGCGTAAGTATAATTCTATTGGCAACATGTGAAGCTGACAGCTACTTAAGCTGTTTGTGTTTGAATCCTGGCAATCTGAGTTAAGTAATCGGTTACATGTGTAATTGATTAAGCACATAGAAACTCATTTAACAGTCTATCTTTCTGTTCATAGATGGCAATATTTCCATGTGCACTGGATTGATATCATGTGTTTTTAGATTAATTTGTTCGAAATTGTGTGAGAATGCAGGAGCATTGTTAAAATGTCAGCGACTGAAGTCACAAATCCGACGATTTCATACGAGTCCTTCGCAGTAAAGCCTCCTTTGCATCCTACTTATGATTTGAAGGGCATTATAAAGCTTGCTCTTGCAGAAGATGCTGGGGATCAAGGTCTACGCCCAAACTTTCTTCTAGTTTCGTGCTATAGATGTCTTGTTTCTTTCTGAGTTTTATTTTTATATTTTAGAAAATGTAAATTTTTCTTTTTCTGTTAGTAATAGTATACAGATTGTGCTAATTTATTTATTTGACAGTTATATTGTGTGCATGACATTGACTTTAAGAAATGTTTCGACTATAGGTGATATAACATGCCTGGCCACCATTCCATTTGACATGGAAGTGGAAGCTTATTTCTTGGCGAAAGAGGATGGCGTCGTTGCTGGAATTGCACTTGCAGAGATGATATTTAATGAGGTTGATCCTTCTTTAAAGGTATGAAGCAATGAGCATATACCCTATCATAATATTTGTGGTTAATTCTTGGCTTAATCATTGAGGATTACTTTGAAATATCAGGTGGAGTGGTCTAAAAATGATGGAGATTTTGTCCATAAAGGACTACAGTTTGGAAAAGTTCATGGTAAGATAATTTATTATGAAAACTTAATTACGAAAGCAAATGGAATTAAGTACGTTGTTAGTTTTTAATTAATTTTATGAAAGGCTTCTATCAATCTTCAGTTATTCATGTGTAGGACGAGCACATAACATTGTTGTAGCTGAAAGGGTAGTGCTAAACTTTATGCAGAGGATGAGTGGCATTGCAACTTTAACCAAGGTATTTTTATTTTCTTCAATATTTTTACCGTTTTCTTCAAACTTAATATTGTATGATGTTTGTAAAGGTTCTTGTAAGGTTATTGAGAACGATTCACAGTTAATTATTGGTAACGTGGGGAATATTGAATTGAAATGGTTAAAAGGAGGAAGAGAGTCCGCAATGCAGCATTCTTGACATCTGGTTCTGTTTCTCTTGGATACTGGCCGAGGCTATTCTTCAACAAAAATTCATCCTTTTATCCTACTTCTGATCCAGTTGTGCCACATTTATCCTAAGAGAAGTTTTAGGAGAAACTTTTCAAGTTGCAATATAACACAGGACACCTAACAATTTGATAGATTAGTGATGATTATATTGCTTCATCCATCTTTTTTATCAACATAATAATGAACAAATTACGGTTACAAATAAGAAAAGTTGATTTATGCAATCAATTTAGATTGGGTAAAAGATGGTTGTGTTGCGTTTCATCAGGTCTAGTGATTTGTGAAATTACCATTGTTATCTTATATTTATCATTTGTTTTCTTATATCGTGTTTTTCACAGGCAATGGCAAATGCAGCATCCCCTGCTTATATATTGGAGACTAGAAAAACTGCTCCGTGTTTACGTTTGTTGGATAAGTGGGCGGTCTGCACTCTGAACCATTTCCTTGATTTTATAAATGACCATTTATTTATATTTTTATATATCAAAATTTCTCAATAAACTATTGTTGATTTCCTTGTATAGGTATTAATTGGTGGAGGACGAAATCATAGAATGGGTTTGTTTGACATGGTTATGATAAAAGATAATCATATATCAACAGCTGGAGGTGTTACAAATGCCCTAAAAGCTGTCGACCTGTATCTGGAGAAAAATAGCCTTCAATTGGAGGTTGAGGTACTACTCTCTTTCATCCTTTCACGCATTCTTTCTAAGGCCCTGATCCTTAATGAATAGTTTTCTCAATCCCTCTCTATAATGCAGCCATTTTTATTTTATTTTTTATTTCCTTCAATAGATTTCGCAACAACTCCCCCTCCTCCACTCCTACTTGCCATATCTGCAGGGTAGTTAAAACTTTAATTCCCATCTTAACCTTGAATTACCTCATCTTTGCTTCCTTAACTGCCTAACAAAGCTTTATATAATTGGTCATATTCATTTACATGTTTGTCCATCCATTTAATGGCATTTTAATGGCTATGCATCTTAAAGTGATTGGCATGAAGTTAAATGCATTTGTAGATCTGGTGTTCATGATATGGCGGTCCATGCTGGTAAACAACTAGTTCTGGCTGCAGATATAATATTGTAAGGTTGTGTTTTTCCCAGGTCGAGACTAGGACTCTTGAGGAAGTGGAAGAAGTACTACAGTATGCATCTCAAACAAAGACCTCTTTAACTCGAATAATGTTGGATAATATGGTTGTACCTCTATCAAATGGAGATGTTGACATATCTATGCTGAAAGAAGCTGTGCGGTTGGTCAATGGGAGATTTGAAACTGAGGTATTCATGACTAAATTTGCTTCTTTAACCAGTATTGTATTATTCGGTCCTTTGTTGACTAAATGATTCAGAGTAAGATTAAACTAGTCATTTATGTTTACAGCACAAGTAACATTATCTCGAAGCCTGTCTTTCCAACACTGTTTTTTATTTCTATCATCTTTTTGTTTCTGTCTGTTGAGAAACTAGCAAGCGTGCTTTGTTGTGCAAGCTTCTACAGAAATGGAATACTGTTCAGAAATATGTAAAGCATATTTTAAAATTCTGAGTTTACACTCCAAATGTGGCCCTTATGTCTTGAGGTCAACATTCTATACAATAAACTAATTTTGTAATGAACTCGAAGCATGCAGTGAAATATACTGCTTTAATGGTCTTGGTTGTCATCAATTTGACACGGCCGTTATTAGGGTAAGAAAGAAGGAATAGTTAGTTAGGGTCAGTTGGTTAGTAATAGAGGATTATTAATAGGGGGTAAGGATCATTCTGTGAATTTGATAGTTTCTTTGGAAGGAGAGATTCTCGGGGAGAATGTTATTCTCCATTTTCTCTCTAGTCTCAATAAAAACAGTTATTTTCTTTTAATTCTTTCGCGCAACTGTCCATTTCCTAAAGCTCCCTCTCTTTTTCCATCGGACTTGTTTGTTTCTTACATTATGTAATCGTTTTTTATTAGGGCCATTTGGTAAATTTCAGACTTTATTTGGATATCTTGAATTTGGTTGAGGATGACTTTATTAAATAACTTCCTCTTCACGCTCTTAACTAATTTCTATTTTGTCATATTTGTGATTCCAGGCTTCAGGCAATGTTACTATAGATACAGTACATAAAATCGGGCAAAGTGGAGTAACCTACATTTCTAGGTAAAGTTTTTCTTCCACTGCACTTCATAACATCTAGTATCATAAAACATAATAATTTTTCCTTCAATTTCTACGTGTATTGTTCAATTTATTGCATGTACATTATTTTTATCATTGCGGAAGTAAAAAACAGAGCCTGATGCATCCAAGACATAAATTACCTCATTTGGAGAGATGCTGTTTTTGGAATATGTCTGAAGTAATAGTTGTCTCATAGATTGATTGCATTTTAAAAATGTGTTGCAATTTAAAGAATGAACTAATCATAAAAGGTGTGCTGAAAAATATTGAAAAATGGATTGTTGATTAATGTTAGACATCTCATCAATAAATATATTGCTCTCATAATATTCTAAACCATATCTTGGAATCCACTTCGATACTTACTTTGCTTTAGTCATTGTTTTAATGTTTTTAGAAACTCGCACACCGGTGCTATTTCCCTACAAAATTCCATTGCTTTGAATTCTGATATGCGTTTTTTGCAGTGGTTCCTTGACTCATTCAGTGAAAGCACTTGACATCTCCCTCAAAATTGATACTGAATTGGCGCTTAAAGTTGGAAGGCGCACCGGTAGAGCTTGATTATGATATTTTCTGATATCATTCCCTGCCGGTCTTCACTACGCGGCATATGCCTTATTTTGGAATCTAATACAACCTTCATGAAGTAATGAAACACAACTCAAATAATATATATAGCATTTAGTAGACATCTCTTCTCTGTTAACAAGAAAGCTTGAAGCTTTGACATGAAATACTTTTTTTGGCCATCAATTTGCTAGATGGTGGCTAGAATGACTAAGTGATGTTACACCAGTTAGGATGATAGAATAATAAGCATTGCTTTCTGAATTGGAACAGTTCAATGTAAAAATTGAACAAGAGAGAGAGATGAATAAGAGTAAGATAAGATATAAATCAAGTTAGATTTTATCCTAACCTATGTATGAGTATGGTAAAATGTTAATTGTTCTATTGTTTTATGCATCTAATAATTTGTGGGACAATGTTTTATACTCCTTCCGTCCCAAGATATAAGCAAAAATTGGTTCAGACGGCGGCGGCCGTAAAGTTTGTGGTGGATACAATTATTATAACAATCCAACATTTGATATAATATATATTCAAATGACAATATTTTCTTTATAGCAAGAGGGAGCATTTCTAGGATTAAGATGATCCAATAAACTACGCCATTGCTCAGTAAGACAAAAACAGTGTCTACCACTTGCAAGTGCATGATAGAAGTTTATAATGAAATCAAACTTATGAATGAATAAGAACATGTCTCGTGATTACTTGAAAAGTTTAACTATTTTATTTTTTACCAATATACAAATTCAAATTGTATTTTGCAGCTCAATAAGTAATGCATCAAGTCATTGTTTGCTCAAATATTTTAGTATTATTTAAAGAGTAATGTTAAATAAGATAAACTAGCAAAATAACAGTGCATATGACTATTTTGGTGCTGTAATATTTAACGTGCCAAGACTTACAAACACCCATGTTTTAATTATTTTAATCACAGTACATGTGATTCTTCATATAATACATAAGTGTATTACTCTTACATTAAACTAAGCATTAAAAAAACTATATAAATTTCCTTCATTTTGGGAGATAGCTAGCTACTAGCAGCAAGTCAGCAACAGTGAGGGTTCCAAGTTTAGCTTCAAGGTTAGGAAGCTACAGATATCGAACAACTTCCTTCATTGATTGGCATAAAACTCACTCTTCTCTGCAAGTGTTGGTAATAATCCAAAAACAAACAATTTAGTTGGTGCAAATTAAACAATATATTCTAATCATTAATAATGTTGATTTGATTTAATACCTGCAAATTGTTTAGAAATGCATGCATGATTGTTTATGAATAGTTGTATTATATTTATTTTCTCACCCACTTTTTCATAAATAATAGCAATCAAGTCTAAATAAAAAATTTTGTTAAAAAAAAGTATCTATGGAAGAATCTTATCCTCTGCAGGACCAACAAATTGAAAACTCGTTAAAAGCACTGTTATGCACTATTTTCTTTTTTGAACAAATATGCACTATTTTTCTCTCGTTATTAGTTTGTGAAATATGAATGGATATATGGATTATGATGCTTCAAATATATGTTACTGGTATAAGAACCTGTACAATGCAGGGTATTCTCTTTAAAATTTCTTTATGTATACATACAAAGTCTAAATGTGTGTTATTGAACTTGTTAAACAATTGTAAAATATTATAAATTTATAAGCCCAATTTAATAAATAAATAAATAGGGGCTAATTGTTATATTTAAAAAATGAAAATGTATAGAATAATAATAACTCGTGGTATATGATGACTTTATGATGCTTCACATGTAGTAATTATATTATGTCACGATTTAGTTAGGACAATTCTTTTATGAAAATATAGACATATAGATAGATGATTTTCCATATGTTCGGTCACAAGTTAGCTGGCACAATTTTCCATTGATAAAAAGAATCAAGATAAACATCCATTTAAATATTATTTTAACAATTAAATTATGCAAAATTTGTACGATCTATATTATCATTTAGTATCATAGACTCATCCTCATCCTCTCCCTCTCTAAATGATGGTCAAATAAGCAAGTAAGATCATTGATAAGAAAAATTATTCTTAATAGTTGATATAGAGCTAAAATTTTCATCAGAATATGTCATAACTTATATTAGAAATGTTATGTGTCGACCATTGTTGATCTAATAAATTACATAAATACACTTTTTCTGAAGCGATATATACATTGCAATTTATATTATAGCATATTATTGTTGTTTAAATAAAAAAAAAACTACATTTATATGGATATATTTGATAAGCAAGGGTCTTGGTGATAAGTAATATTTGCAGCTAACCTAGTAAGTTGGATTGGACAAGATTGACTTGTGGATAAGAACACAACACCTTGTTTCGTTTGTGAAACAATATCTAACACTCTTTTTTCAATGTTTATTCAATGTGATATATTTTCACATGAAATGATGCTACAACACAATTTTATCCGATAAAAGTGAGCGTAAAAAAGATTGTGTTTGTTAGTAACTCTAATTCTCTTCATTGTACGTGTATTCGTTATTTTCATTTTAAATAGTTTTTGTAAGTATACTATAGATAGTTTGAATAAAATGAGGTATGAAAAGTTTACAATATGTTAAAAAAATAAAACTTAAATTCTAGTATGTATATCCTCTAAACAAAAATTGATGCTTTAAGATTTAACATAAAGTCGATATTAGGCCCTTGGTTAGTTACTTTGGGGTAACATTTTTTTGACAAATACTTTGGGATAACAAGTAATCATGTTCCTCAACGACCAAAGACACCACACAACTTGTCCTCATATTATGTATTTCATTATCAATTATCATTTTTAAGTCTTTTAACACAATTTCTATTATTCAATACTTAATATATTTTTGTCTAAACCCTCTTGTTCTAAGGAGAAATGGACTCTAATAATTAAGAGGTTGATTACAAAATGAGGAAAAATTGACTTAGGGTTACTCCGACCAAATAATAAAATTAATGTTAATCAAATGATTCAACATTAGGTTAACTTCCTATGTACTTCCAACTACTTATCCAAAAACTTGTATGAAAACACTAAACATGTTTAGTCTTTCTTAAAATGGAAAATAACTTTTAGAGATTAACCGTTTTCTTTTCTCAAAATGAAAAACAAACAAAAACCTTGTTTCTTTTATCATACCTCATAAGCCTTTTTGTATTCACCAACTCCTCTGCTACCCTTCCAATGCATTTCCTTTTTCATTTTCTTGTCATTACTACCATTAGCCATGCAAAGACTCATAATCTTCTCAGCAGCCTCGCCCTCATCTTTACTACTTTGCATCAGCTTCTCAACATCTGCCTTTGGAAGTCTCATTTTCAACCTCACCCCGCCATTCGTCAACTCTTCTTTTCCCACCTCGAAGTCGTTCATTGGTTTCATAATCGTAAGGTCAGAAGCTGACCTTCGAGCTAAAGACAGACTCTCGAGTCTGTCTTTAGCACTCATATTAATCACTGAACGAACCCTTCTTGTAACTCGACTTTCCTTTGGAAGTTCCACAAGAAAATAGAGTCTTTTTGGCTTCAACTCTTTGTGTGCTTCCAATGGCTTTGCTCTCACTCCATAATGCTTCACTTCCTCGGATTCTAACAAGACAAGACCAGGATGATCCTTAAGCACTTCACCGGCTTTCACTGGTGTCTTTAGCTTGAATGTTTCACCATCAATTTTCATCACCTTTGTGGATTTTTTTCCACCTAAACTATTTCCCATTATTAGAATTTAAAACTACACAAAATATGGTAACAAAAATTTGAGTTTGGTTTCTCACTTGTTTGAAGCACTAAAGAGCTAGCAAAGTTATTAAGTAATGATAACAATATACCTAACAAGTCAAATTTTGTTGTTCCGGGTAATGCTCACAAAGAACCAAAGGTGCAACATTTACATGTGAATTGGTGGTTGTGAGACAATGACATGGTTGTGTATTTGTATGGGTTGTTGTGGATTTTTGGCTCCCTGGTCAAATAAATAAGGCAAAGTTTGAAAACCAGACAAATTTTTGACAAAGTACCTAAACTAAACACTATACTAAGTAGCACTTCGCTTTCCTAAAGGACAAATAAATAAAAAACTTATGTTTGTCTATAAAAAAAAATTAACAACAAATTAGGTGTGACTTTCAAAGCCGAAGATCATATAGTTAGTTTTGATGCGTCAAGTGTGAGTACGACATTCCATATTAAATGAAAAAGTAGAAGATGAACAACATATTACCGAGAGGACTCATATACTTAATGTGTTAAGATTTTAGGTGATGATGTTGTGTCCAAACTCATATGTCTGATTACTTAGTCTAGTGTGATGATTTGACCACCTCGGATTTTTACATTTATTCAATCTAATATGATGATTCACCTAAGGGTTTTAGGTTCCTCTAGAAGTCCCAACTGTTAGTTATAAAAATATATCTAATATGAGAAATAAGTCCTTTTAATTAATCTCAATTATTATAAAAAATAAATAAATTAATCTCAATTATTTTGTGATTCTAACAACCGCATGCTATGATACTTTATTTATATAAAAACTAGAACAAGCATAGTTTTTCCCATGCGTAAATGTAAGTTGGTAGTTTGTTAATAGGAGGAGTTGAAATATTATTAGAACAAGTATAGTTGCTACTACCTCTAAAAAAAACATATATAGTTGCTACTTGTTATTGGCGATGTCTTTGTTTAAGTTTTGTTTTTCAACAACCATGCTATTAACCTCAAATTGAGGTCCCAATTGCCATTTCTTAAATGTCAGAGTTTGGTTTGGTTTTCTTATCTTTTCAACGATGCTACAACGGTAATCAAGGTGGAGATTCAAAGATTCAAAAGAAATTTCTATGGTATATATGGCATTTGTAAGCACGTGAAGTGACATCGAATTTGACTTATATGTGAAACGCACTAAATTTCACCATTCGTTCCAATTTGGGAGTAGTTGAAAAGTGATTTAGCTCAAAATTAAACTTCCATTATTCTCTAATAATATTCCAAGTTAGTTAAAGTAAATTTTGAACTTATTAGGTAATGTATCATCATAGCATTTGACAAAATTAGTGAATAAAGTTGAGACCAATAACGAGGAAATATTATAAACATGTGTGTTAAAGTTTGATCGAAAAATGAACTCATAAAGTGCAGTCCAGATTGATAGGTAGCTTCATGACCTCTTTAGAAGTGATATTTAAGAAATTAGAACTATAGTTCTCGTAATTACTTTCTGAAAATATTTTCTTGTTTTCATATTTTAAAATTGGGTAATGTTAACCGGCGACTCCAGACCACTAGTTAAGAAAGCAAATGTAACAAGTATTGCATTGGAACATGTGTTGTCAACTCCTCAAAAGCATAAAAAATGTTATTTTCATTTTAAAATTTCATTTTTTAGGTTCTTTAACCAATGCCTCCGGAGACACCGGTTAACATGACTCTTTAAAATTTAATGTTCATTTTGTTGGTTTCATCTAATCAACAATTGTGATAGAGAGAAGATAAAAGAAAATTAATAAAAATGTATTTTTTTTAGGGGAATAAAAATGCATTTTTAAAAATAATGTTGTTGACATTTTCAATTTTTAGAACTATTTTCGAAAATTATAAAAAAGAAAAGTGGCGAGGAAAACATTGAATGATTCATGTTTGGTGTATCTTTATCTTTCCTCTATAGAAAGAAAACACATGATTTTAAGGTGGTCTTTTCCCTTCCAACTTTATTCTTCATTTAAACTATTATATCTATAATTTTATCCCTTTTATTTTACTATTTAAATTATCAATTAAAAAATATTAAGCCCCTTTATTATGAAATATGTCATGTCATTTCTTCCGGTTTACTTTATTTCTTTTTTCAAGACTCATACAAGTATAATTTCTTCTATTGAATCTATCTTTAAAAAAATAAAATTGGGAGGGGTTGTGAGGTCTCTAAAAAAATTGCTTGGATAAAGTGGGATTCTATATGTTTACCTGTGGATTGTGGAGGCTTGGGGGTTAGGAGGTTAGGGGAATTTAATTTATCTTTAGTAGGAAAGTGGTGCTGGAGGTTTTTGGGTGATAAGGATGAGTTGTGGTACCGTGTGTTAAAGGCCTGATATGGGGAGGTGGGAGGCCGAATTCAAGAAGGGGCAGCAATGCTTCCGGTTGGTGGAAGATGATGTGTTGGGTGAGGGAGGGGATAAGGTCGGGTCTAGGGAGCTGGTTTGATGATAATACAAGGAGGGTGGTTGGTAATGGTAGGAATACTTTCTTTTGGATTGATAATTGGTTGGATGGAGCACCTTTAAGGCTTCAGTTCAACCGTCTTTATGAGTTATCAGTGCAAAAGGAGTGTTTGGTGGAGGATATGTCGAGAATGGGGTGGGGGGAAGAAGGATATGGTTGGATGTGGAGGAGACGTCTGTTGACGTGGGAGGAGGAGAGTGTGAGGGAGTGCTCTGCTTTGTTGCATAATGTTATTTTGCAGGAAAATATTTAGGATTCTTGGAAATGGCTTCTAGATCCTATACATGGCTATTCAGTTTGTGGGACTTACCGTTTTCTAACATCTGGTGACGTCCTGGTGGCACTAACAACAATGTGTGGCATAAGTCAGTTCCTTCTAAAGTCTCTCTTTTTGCTTGGCGTCTACTTCAAAATAGAATTTCGACAAAATTAAATTTGGTGAGAAGAAACGTGCTTCAGAAATCAGAATAATGACAACTTGTGTGTTGGCGGGTGTGGCACTATCGAGACGGCATATCATCTTTTCATTGGTTGTGATATATTTGGCAGTGTTTGGTACTTAGTCTGTCGTTGGCTTGGCATTTCTTTTGTTTGTCCCGGATGGATTAATGATCACTTTCTTCAGTTTATTAATTTGGCGGGAGTACCGCGATCATCCTATTTATATCTTAAGGTTATTTGGCTTGCTTCTACTTGGGCTATTTGGAAGGAAATAAACAACCGTGTCTTCAAAAATACGGTAATCGATCCTAACACTATTTTGGAAAAAGTGAAGTTGAACTCCTTTTTATGGTTATCGTCGAACCATGCTCCTATTGCTTTTGGTTTTCACTATTGGTGGAGACACCCACTCCTGTGTATGGGTGTCATGTAATTTTCATTTTTTATTTTTCTTTTGAAGCTGACACTCTCTTGTTAGGTGTCTTCTTTCTGTATCAGATATTATGTGATTTCATCACTTTTAACACATCTTGTATGTGGTGAATCACTTTTCGTTTGAGGAATATATTCCATTTTGATTTGTTAAAAAAAGAAGACACAACATCACTACAATAGAAATTTAGTTAATTAATTAAAAAATAATAATCCAACTAAAATAGGCCCCTAAAAGAAATCAAACTAAAACAGGAACTACACTATGTGGATTGAAAGAGCTTATTTTAATTTTATTTGCCAAAAATATATTTTGTCACATTATTGTCAATATTAATATCTTACTAGCGAAATGACGGTCACGTCCGCTTTTCTACTATATTTAATCGTATATAGAAAAGGATTAAATATACGATTAAATATAGTAAAAAAATTAATATCCTTTTCTATATACGATTAAATATAGTAGAAAAGCGGACGTGACCGTCATTTCGCTAGTAAGTTTAAAGTGAAAATTAAAACAGGGAATATGGGAAGTAAACGGGTGATTAGCCCTCACCATGGTTTTAAAACTCGGACTGATCATCGACTCGGTAAGGGTATTGGGTCATTGAGTCAATGGTCGAACCGCATGAAAGAATCAGATTAAATCGTTTGACTTGATTATGTCACTCGATCTCTATAGCAAAAATCTCATATTACATTGAATGATTCGTTCTCTAAAAAATTTATTACACTTATAAAAAGTAAAAAAAAAACATAATTTCACAAGTTCATTTTTCAAATTTAATTCATTGACTATGATACAATTACCAATCAAATAAAAAAACAATTTTTTATGACATAAACTGATTATCATAAAAAGAAATTACTCTATTTTTATTTTTGACAATAGAACTATGCTATTAACCACAACAATATTTATAAGCAAGTGTATTTTTTTTGGTGTTAAAAATATTTTTATATAATTTTAAATATAATTTTGCAATATATCATTAAGCTAAAGTTATATCAAAAGTTGAAACATTAAATTATAAGTTGAAATATGAATTTCAGTGTTCACCGAACGTTTACAACTGAATCTAATATATTAAATAAGAAGTAAAACATAAACACAATTGAGAGCATGGTTGCTGGTTCGATTCTCTCTCCTATGCTAAATTGATTTTTTTTTTAAATAATATGATGCGCCCTTGTTTCTTGTCCAAAAAAAAATAGACAAGTGTTGACTCGGTCAGTTTGAGGAGACCTCTGAGTTGCCTGTTTATTCCGGTTCTGGTCGAGTTGAACCAATTTACAGCGGTTCAATAACATAACCGATCCAATAAGTGAATCGAATCGGCTAACCCATTGGTTCCCAATCGAACTGGTTCGATCGGGCGGTCCGGTTCAAGATTTAAAACTATGTCCCACACTTTGAAAATGTACTTTCTTCATCCATGTTTGGTTGACGTTGTTTTTGGATCATGAAAGTTGAAATATTATCATATTGGACAATAAACAATCACACAAATCAAATTGAATATCAAATTTTAATTAAAAAAACTTAAATCATTGCTTACATGTGCCCTCTTATCAATATGTTGTTCAAGATTCATTTTTCATTTAATGTCGTACTTCTAAATCATACTTGACATACACCAATAATGTCTCTTTTAAGTGTGAGTTCATCCATTCACCCGGAAATGCTCTCCATCAAGTACAAATTTTTCATTCACGTACACTTGCTTGTTAGGAATACTTTCAATATAGGGAGTCGGTTTTTCAAACCTTCAACTCTAATACCACCTTTGGATCATAAGGGGTAGTTTGCGGGATCATCATATTGAACTATGAGCAACCACATAAGTAGAATTGGATGTCACATCTTAAACAAAACTTTAACTTGTTTGATATACGATTTCCTTGACTCAAATATTTCTCATCATCCACTTTTCAATCTAAAGTGAGATTTCTAATTTACATTTGATTTGATAAACCAACGGCTGTCACACAAATGAAATAATCAAGTTAAAAGATTTCGAAAGGACCAAAAATCCTCATTTTGCCTACCACATCTAGGAAAATTTGAGGCTAAAGAATGATAAACCACACAAAATGCATTTTGGTATAAGTAATTTGATTAAGTGTTTATTGAATCATATGTACAAGCACTTGTCCGGCTGTTTTTGTAACTAAAACTAAACAAAGTTCAATTTATAGAGTTGCACACTTCAGAGGCACCTTTTCCCTAATAAAAGAAATGAAACCATATGTCTCTTTGTCGACGTACGAGTTAGTTTCATAACGGATCTGAATGGAGAATATGAGGTATTTACTATAAATATGATATATGATAAAATAATATTGTCATGTTGTCGCGTGTGCATCAAACTTAGAAGTCACCGTATATCGCTTAATGATAAAATAATATTTGATGACATCGTATCCATGGAAGTCACCACCGATGCCGCTCAATGAACTTAGATGATGACAATACACAAAGCTCAAGGAGCCGATTATTAAAGATGAAGTCAAAGTTTATTAGAAGTTAAAAAGTTTAGCAAATGAAGTTCTAGATTCTAAAGTTTTAATTCCAAATCAAGGCATTTTCATATTTATTGAAAGATATGTTGTGAATGTTATAAAAAGGTTTATTCAAAAGATTGTTGGAAGTATCTAGCATATGATATATTTATGGAACTTTTTGAATTTTATATTAAATCATCCATGATGAAGGAATCAATGTCAAGTACTTCTTGGTTCTATTGTCATTTTTGTTTTCGATTTTAGAAAAAAAATCTATATATATTTCTCTAAAGTTAATAAGAAACATTGCAATCCATGATAAATTTTGATATGAGAAAGAGGGGATTGAACAATATGCTCTTGCAATTTCTAGGTGATTTGTTACTGTTTATTAACCTTACCTATTTGCAAAGTAACCTCAACAACCACCGTTTTCACCAACATCAATCATGACAACCACTAAATTTAACATCATTATACCTTAGCCATGCCTAATTTCAAAACCAAATATGCCCACCAAGCCCACATTTTCTACCAAGAAACTCCTAACATTATCATCATTGTTACCAGAAACCAACAAAAAAGTTCATTCAAGCTCTTAGCAACGTTTGTAATATTAGAATCAGACAACTTCCTCAGCCATGCATGAAAGGTGATTGAATGGCAATAGCTATACCTGAAAAAGAGTATCTTGTTGGCCTTAAGGATTGTAAACACAATTCGCATGGGTGGATCTCATGGCGAAAAGGGTAGTCAACTTTTTTCCATTGATACTTTGCGCTCCAAGTCGTCTGTTTTGTGGAAATCACCTCGTTTGGGAAAGGATTTTATGAATTCGCCTTCGCATCTATTGAAGATCTCATAAGGGTCAGAGTTGTAGGATCATGGTATTTTAATCCAGGTATTTTGAAGCTTTTTGCATGGTCTAAAGACTTTAATCCTTACATGCAATAACAAAGTTCTACTCAGGTTTGGATCCATATTTTTTGTCTCTCTCAAGAATATTGAAGGAAAAGAATCCTTTTTGTTATTGCTAGTAGTATTGGAACTCTCATTTCCATTGATTCTATTACTAGTAAAGCTAGAATTGATACAAACTTCGGCCACTGTGTTCGTGCTATGGTGGAGTTAGACTTGAATGAAGATCTGATATATAAGGTTTTGGTTGAAAGGAAAGGTTGTACATTTTTTTGTTGATATGGAATATGAACTCTGCCTAATTTTTGTACTCATTGTCAATGTATTAGTCATTATGTCGACATTTGTACAAAAATTGAAATACATGAATAAGGAAAATCATAAAATAAAGGGATCATAGGAAACTTAGGGTTAAACCTTTGCAAAGATCATAATGGAAACATGTGCCTAAGAAACTAGAAGTTGTTAATTTCGAGGCCCTACCTTCTAAGAAGGCTCTTGAGAGAAGTAAAGAAGATATATCACCAGAAAATGAAATCAATGAGGCAATATGAGCTTATAAGGTTGCTTTTGTTGACATGGTTATAGAAACATTTCATATATTTATTCAGTAAAAATTCCAAGTCCACAAAATATTGCTACTATCAATAAAACCGTGACACGATTATCAGCCTAGAAAATTATTCTCTCAACCTAAAAAATCGTGTCATAATGTACCTTGTTGTGGCACAATTTCTCAAGTCCAGGATTACAATTTTATTTTTCTAGCAACATTTTGTCACAAATTCTTCCCATCAAGACACGATTTTTCCAGACTTTTCAAATTTTTTACTGTTACAACCACATCGTGTCATGATTTTTCCTCATTGTGACATGATTTTAACCCAACCTTTAAATAACTCACTCGAAATTTTGCTTCCAAAACACTATTACTGCCAAAATTTTAATATACCTCATCCAAACCAAAAATCCACAAGCTATATTCATCTTTAACCCATTTCTAACACCAAATACCTACCCTAATCATCAGACTTCATATCAATTCCACAAAATCTACACCAACCATTTCCTAAAATTTACCCATTTTCACCAAACTCACGAAATGACTCCAACCACAAAAAGCAAAGCACCTTCCAAGAAAGCCACCACCACCAAAGCCTCTAGAAGCCAACCTCAACAACACGTAGAACAGTCCAAAGGTTCATATCAGAAGATGCAAGATCAAGACTCGATGAGATGAAAGGACTTGAAGTCGTTAGAGAAAGAAGGTTTGATGGTATGAATCTGACATCATACCCCATGTTCGACACAATGATCAGATAAAGGGGTTGAGAGAACTTCAACAACATGGTTTATGAAGAGAGTAACCAGTCAATTGCTTTATAATTCTACGCAAATGGTCATTTTTCCACAAAGCAATACACATCGTTCTGTCAGGGAAAGACCATTGACTATAGTCTTGAGACTATAAATCAATTGCATGGTCTAGAAGCACATGAGGTGTGTGAGGTGAAAAAGAGAATGAGTGAAACGAAGAACATGATTAAATAAGGATGGGATGCTATATTGGTTGAGTTGTGTAGGGAAGAAGCTCACTAATGAGGGCCATACCGGAAAAACTACCTCAAAAGTATATGTAAAATATGAAAGGTGAAATTTTTTAAAGAAAAAGTAAGGATGTTCTATAACTCATGAGTTTGACATTTAATTTAATTTCTATTCAGAATATAAAAAAGGTGAAGAAGACTTAATTTTAATGAGAAATAAAAGGTGGATATGTTATATAGAGGTGCCATATAGGCACAATCTAAGCCAAAGGTTAACTCAAGTTTAAAAGTCAATATACTATAGTATATATAGATAGATGGGTAAATGGGTAGATGTGGCCGAACAACAAAAACTAATTGAAATAAATTATTTGGACTTCAATTTAGTATAAACAGTGGCATAGTCAAAATAAATAAAGTATAAAATATGAGAAATATACTAGTTAATAATATTTAGATAATTTGTATAAAAAAAAAATAAGAAAAAATAAATAAAATAAAAATTAGATATATCGTATAAAAAAAGGATAAACATTTCGACAAGACACCAAACATGTTTTTATGATGGTCAGAATCTGAAAAAGACATGATAGAATATAGATATGGATAAATACGTGATACAATAAGGGTTGGATAAACAATTATCAGATCATGTGTTTGAATCACACATGATAACAAACATGACAATATTATATTATCATATATCATATTTTTAGTAAACACCTCATAGTGTCCATTCATGTACATTATGGCACTAATCCGCGAGTCAGCGATGAGCCATGGTTTTTATTTTTTACCAGGACTGAGATGCCTCCGTAGTGTGCAACTCTAGAAATTGAAATCATAGTATTTTTATGAGGAAAATAAATCTTGACAACTCTCCCAACACACTGTTGGTGTGAATTTTTTAACTTGTAAATTTCAATAATTGAATATTTTTTTAACCTATAATCTCAATTGAATGGTTAAAATCAAAACAATAAAGTTTTAAAATTAAAATTTATCGTGGATTGAAAGAAAGATATGTAGATTCTTACAAAGATTCAAAATAAACATGACAATAGAACAAAAAATTATCCGACATTTATTCATTTATAATGGATAATTTAATCTAAAATTAAAAAAGTTTCATAACAATATGATATGATAGATATCATCCTAACAATCATGTCAATCAACCTTTTAATAACATTCAAGACATATATATTAAAGAGTTATGTTATATATCACGACAAGATTGATCATGAATTTTCACGAATGCTATTTTTATATATAGAGAAAAAGGACCCATCAAAAATAAAAGAAACCCCACCGTCTATGTTATGTAAAGATCACACCGTCACACCTCACTCCAATTTATAGCATGCCAGTGCAAAGCTATATCTTACAAGTTAAACCCATATACAATCTATGAGAATTGTGTTTCAAAATCACATTTGTTGAAATATTTGTTATGGTATGCAGATTTAGCTGTCTTGAAATCGTCATGGTGTGATGGAGTGGATGTGTTCCCATGTACCAAAGTCGTTATTTTGAAGGGAGAAGTTAAATTATTAAGCCAGATGATATTACTAGTATGTGCAAGTGATAATTACTAAATTCAGGACAAATTCGTGATACACGTTGTCACGATATCAAGCATTTCTCTATATTAAATAGTTTGAAAACTCTTTGATTTGGAATTACAACTTTGGGATCTTCAACTTCATTTGCTAATTTTTTGTCTGCCAATAAAATTGAACTTCATCTTTAACAGTCAGCTCCTTGAATTTCATGTATTGTCATCCTCTAAGTTCACTGATTGGAAGTTGTGGTGTCTTCCATGTATATGATGGCATCAAGTCCTTCAATCGTATCAATTTCGGTTACTCCTTATAATGAGAAGTCATTCAAATAACTCTTTGAAATTACCTCTATGTTAGAATTATTATAAATATTAAAGAGATTGTTGAAGATTTTGAAAATATAAGTTTTTAGAATTTTTAATAAGGTAATAAAATAAAAATGTTATGTAAACGTATATTGCTTTGAAGTTGTAACAAAGTCATGCTATAAACATATATTATATGGTCTAACAACATAAAACTAATTGAAATAAATTATTTGGATTTAAATTAAGTATAAACAGTGACATAGTCAAAATAACTAAAGCATAAAAGGTGAGAAATATGCTGGTTAAGAATATTTAGATAATTTGAATAAAAAAAATTAATAAGAAAAAATTAATAAAATAAAAATTAGATATATCGTAAAAAAGGATAAAGATTTTGATAAGACACGGTACATGTTCATTTAATGGTCAGAATTTGATAAAGACATAATAGAATATAGATCTGGATAAATATATGATACGATAGGGGTTGGATAAGCAATTATCATATGATGTGTTGAAATCACATATGATAACAAAACATGACAATATTATATTATCATATATCATATTTTTATTAAACACCTCAGTGTCCATTCATGTCCACTATGGCACTAATCCGCGAGTCAGCAATGAGACATATGATTTTTATTTCTTTTACTAGGTCTGAGATGTTTTTGAAGGGTGCAACTCCAGAAGTTAAAACCAGAGTCTTTTTATGAAGAAGATAAATCTTGACAACTCTTCCAACACATTGTTGGTTTGAATTTTTTTAACTTATAAATTTCAACAATTGAATTATTTATCTACGGTCTCAATTGAATGGTTAAAATCAAAACAATCAAGTGTTCAAATTAAAATTTATCATGGATTGCAATGTCTCTTATTAACTTTAAAGAAAGATACTTAAATTCTTACCAAGATTCAAAATAAAAATTACAATAGAACCAAAAATACCCAACATTTATTCATTCACCAAGGATTATTCAATCTAAAATTTAAAAAGTTTCATAAAGATATCATTTGTTTTACTAAAATAAAAATAAAGATATCATTTGCGAGATACCTTCGCAACAATCATGTCAATCAACCTTTTTATAACATACGACATATATATTTAAAAAATTGAAAACTCCTTGATTTGGAGTTACAACTTTGGGATCTTCAACTTCATTTGCTAATCTTTTTGTCTGCCAATAAACTTTGACTCCATCTTTAACAACTGGCTCCTTGAGTTTCGTGTATTGCCATCCTCTAAGTTCACTAATGCGAAGTTGTGGTGTCTTTTGTGGATATGATGGCATCAAATCCTTCAATCGTATCAATTTTGGTTGCTCCTTAGAATTGGAAGCCATCCAAATAGTTTTGTGAAATTTACCTCTATGTTTGAATTATTATAAATATGAAAGAGATTGTTGAAGATTTTGAAAATATAACTTTTTAGAATTTCTAATAAGGTAAAATAAAAATGTTATGAAATGTATATTGATTTGAATTTGTTTCAAAGTCATATACAATCATATATCACGTGGCCTAACAACATAAAATTAACCGAAATAGATTATTTGGATTTAAATTAAATATAAAGATTAGCATAGTCAAAATAAATAAAGTATAAAATGTGAGAAATATGCTAGTTAATAATATTAAGATAATATGCATAAAAAAATTAGATAGAAAATTATTTATAAAATAAAAAATATATATAAATAGTATAAACGAGGATTTAACAACATACATGTTTGTTTGATGGTCAAACTATAAAAAATATAATAAGAATATAAAACTTGTTAAATATTTGATACGATATGGGTAAGATAAGCAATTATGCATCACGTGTTTGATGTATACATGACAACAAACACGACAATATTATTTTATCATATATCATATTTGTAGCAAACACCTGTTACTAGTATGATAATGTATATCATATTTAAATGAAGAAAATGACCCTTATAAAACAATTATATATAACCATTATTTTGTTTTCAAACCAGCTATTACCATCATTCAGAATCTCTTGTGATGGTACATTAACCATTATCATGTCTATTTTCAGCCTTAGTAGCTGATGTTATGGAAGTGTCCTTTATTAAGACGTAGTTTTTCTTTGCTTCTTTTTTCTTTTGTTTTTTTTTCTTCTCTCATGTAAACAAAAAAAACAACTATTACTATATGTTATGTACTAATAATAAATAAATATTAAACAATTTATAAAAAAATATTAAACAAATCATATGAAATGATTTTTTTTATGTTTAAAAGTTAAGTATAATTCGTTCAAAAAAATAGTTATATATTGTTCAAATTACTTATAAAATCATTTGCTATACAATATTAGAACTTTACTCTCTAAATTCTAAAATTGGTACATGAACTATGTGTAATAATTTATTCTCTTCTTTCTCTTTAAATATGAAATGATAATTTTTTTAGTAATTATTCAAACTAAATTTATGAATCAAAATTTTAAACTTTATAAAAATAATTGAAAATAAATTAACCATCTGCATTGTTACAATCTTGTGATTTGCCTATGATGGCATTATGTGGAACCACGAGTTCAAACTATGGTCACCATATTTCTCCATCCCTCTTGTGTGTATTTATTTCAATATGTTTGACCACTAATCCAATAGCCAAATAAAACACTGAAAACAAATAACGCATTTAAAAAATAAACATGAATCGACAAACCAAAAAAAAAAATTGAC
>Ga0228710_1001563_pt1 | contig 34602 bp, 15 predicted proteins | sample MedpolnodulmetaG_FD_177995 | JGI IMG/M metagenome (GOLD analysis project Ga0228710, IMG submission 177995) | Root nodule microbial communities from Medicago polymorpha collected in Santa Monica, California, United States - pink nodules | ecosystem: Host-associated > Plants > Roots > Nodule... | reverse complement strand
GTTTGGACTAACTTTTTAATTATCTATTTTACCCTTTATCTAAACTATTTTATCCTTTAATAATATTATTTTAAATTTTAATTAAAAAATTAAATCCCATTAAAATAGAAAATATCTCACTGTAATAGGAACAATATTATCAATATTGTGTTGGAGGGGGATAGAGATTTTAGGCTGAATTTTTTATAATTCTAATTTTACCCTTAAACATATATTCCTATATTAATGTTATAATATTGTTGGTTGTATTAAAAAGATAAGGATTGATATTATATTTGTTAAATTACTATTGTTATTGAAAAAGATAAACATGGATTTTTGGATTTGTTTACAATTTGAAAACTAGAAATATTTTTACTTATAATTTTAATCAAGATCAAAATTTAATATAAAATACCGTTCATAATTTAGCGCATTAAATAGAGTGGAAAGACGGACACGTGAGTGTCTATCTTTTCGTTAGTGAATAATAAAGTAATTATAAAACAAAAAACAAATTGACATTTATTGGACAGACGAAATTGAGTTGTAATATAACTCCGCAACTGTTATTTGTTATTTGTAGTCAACTTTTTTAGCTAAGCTCTTCCTATATAAACTCATTGAAAGAAATGAACAATACATATCTCAGTTCTTTAATAATTCTCATCTCTTTAATTTTCTCTACAATATAGTGTCCTCGTAAACTTGTTTTTATATATTCTTACTATCATATTGGTAACCACGAAGGTAAGTTGTTTCTTTGTTTTTAATTCCATGTTTCAAAGACTCTTTTGTAACATAACATGTACTTAGTAGTAATTTAACTCTATTTCAATTTTGAACAGATTTTGGTATCTAATGGCAAATAAATTGAATATAAAGCTAGGAGAACCAACTCTTGTTCTTCCTGCACAACAAACTAAGAAGGGACTCTACTTTCTTTCTAACCTTGATCAAAATATAGCATATCCAGTTCGTACAATTTACTGTTATAAATCACTTTCAAAAGGCAATGAGGATGTTGCACAAGTTCTTAAGGATTCATTGTCAAAGATTCTTGTTCATTACTATCCCATGACTGGAAGATTGAAAATAAGCTCAGAAGGAAAGTTGATAATAGATTGCACAGAAGAGGGTGTTGTATTTGCTGAAGCTGAAGCAAACTGTGTGATGGAGGATTTGGGTGATGTGACAAAGCCTGACCTTGAAATTCTTAGAAAACTAGTTTATGACATCCCTACTGCAAAGAACTTACTAGAGATGCCTCCACTTCTAATTCAGGTTTTTGTTTAATTTTACATTGTCATAAAATTGGATGTCAGTTAAATTAAAGAGATCTTATTTTGAATTAACTCTCAAAAACATATTATATTTTACTCATCCTTGCAAAATTGTTTTGAATCAACTCTCAAAAAGTTATTATATTTAACTCATCCTTGCAAAACCGACTTATAAGCTGATGAGTATCATTCTTTACAAACTCTTATCAAGTGTCTTATCTTTAATATAAGGGAGTTGGGTTATCCTGATACACACCTTGCATTCGACACCATTGGGTTTGATGCGTGTATATAAATATCAGATGGGCTGACCGATGGGCTCTCATACCATATTAGATTTTTTTTTATGTTGAATTTAAGTAATCCTAACAAAATCATCTTGTAAGGTGGGATATTTCTCTCTTTGTAAACTCTTATATTACGAGTCATTTATTTCCTACGTGCGGATTGAAATTATTTCAACAATGTTAGAACTTAGAACTAACCACAAATTAAAATATATATGTATCAGAGCTACCCAAGATCCATTGGATCACTTGCGGGGGTTTTGATTCCCCAAATTGAAAGTAATATCGCATGACAAGTGTCGAGTATTTATAAGTGTGGACAATCTTCAACTTACAAGTCAGTTCAGTGGGATAGAAGCTCAACCACAAATTTTAAGATAGTATCAAAGCATTCTCCAAAATTCATTGGGACACAATTTATATCCACACACCAAACTAAATAGTGTGTCAAGAGTTCCACTTTGAAAGTAATATGGTGTGAACAAGTGTTTATAGATGGGGCAATCCTCGCCTTAAAAATCAATTTTGTGGGGTTAAATTAGTATCAACCATAAATATTATGATGTATTTATTATTTTCGTTTTGCTTAAATAACACACACTCCCTTTGTAAAAGGTTTCCTTAAAGGTTTATGTCACTTAGATAAACATGGTGTAGGTGTAAATATCATTTAATTATACTTTGAATAACACACACATATATACATAGTATACTATTTTTGTAAATATTAGAAATCTAGACAATTTAAATGATTTGATTGAATTTCATTTATTTCTAAATTTTTGTTGTTGGATATATAGTAAAAAGATTTAGTATTCTTAAACTTTGTTGACTATTTTTATGTAATTTTAAAAAAGTTAAGAGACCAACATAAACAATGAAAAAAAAAAGGGACTAATGTGCATAATTTTAAAATTTTGGGACAAAATTGTAATTCTCGAAAAAAAAACATAAGGACTGATTTGCAATTTATTGAAAGTCTATAGAAATAACAACTTTTGAATATTTATACGACAATTCATAATTTTTGAAAACTTACAAGGATCAATTTGTAAACTTTTAAAATATAGAAATCGATTTGCAAAATTTGAATAATGAATTTTTGAAACATAAAGGAAGTAATTTGTACAATTCAAAAGAGTACTTCATAAAATCTCTATGTTTTAAAAGTTCTCAAAAAATTTCATCCAAGCAATAAAATTTACATAGGAAATTTTGAATTATCCTTTAATATTAGATTACCTAAAAAAATGTCCTCCAAACACCATCAGTTTTTTTTTGTTTGTTTATGTAATCTAGTGGCATGATATCTAATGCAACATGTCATTACCAAATGCTATTAGTTTTTTTAAAAAAAAGTTATGCTATTAGTTATTGATTTTTTTTTAAAAGAAGTTATTGATATGTTATGAGTTAATAAGTGTTTGAATCATGTTTTTTTTAAGATCCTTTAAATATTCTGATTCAACAATGTCATATATTTAATGTGGAACTGAATCCTCTTTTTCAGGTGACAAAGTTTAAATGTGGAGGGTTTATTTTGGGGGTAAACGTGAACCATTGTATGAATGATGGTATAAGTGCTATGCAATTTGTGAACTCTTGGGGTGACACAGCAAGAGGACTAGACTTAGAAATCCCACCATTTCTTGATAGAAAAATACTCCAATCACGCAATCCCCCACAAATAGAGTTCACACATCACGAATTCGATGAACTTGAAGATTTATCAGATACAAACAAATTAATTCACGAGGAAGAAGAGATGATATACAAGTCATTTTGGTTTAATCAGAACAAGCTTGAACTTCTCAAGAAAAAGGCCACAGAAGATGGTGTTGTGAACAAGTGTTCTACTTTTGAAGCACTCTCAGCTTTTGTATGGAGAGCTAGAACTCAAGCCTTAAAAGTGCATCCTAATCAACGAGTGAAGCTACTTTTTGCTGTTGATGGAAGATCAAGATTTGTTCCACCAATACCAAAAGGTTACTTTGGAAATGCAATTGTGTTGTCGAATGCTATGTGTAAAGCAGGAGAGTTGTTGAAGAATCCATTATCATTCAGTGTGGAATTGATTAACAAAGCAGTTGAGATGGTGACAGATAGTTATATGAGATCTGTTATTGACTATTTTGAAGTTAAAAGAAGTAAGCCAACTTTAACATCAACACTTTTGATCACAACATGGACTAGGTTGTCTTTTCATGAAGCTAATTTTGGTTGGGGAAAACCTAAGTGTTTTTGTCCTGTTACTTTGCCCCAAAAGGAAGTTATTTTGTTTTTACCACATCGTGAAGATAGAAAAAGTATTAATGTGTTTGTGGGTTTGCCTGCTTCTACTATGCAAATATTTGAAGAGCAGATGGAGATATGTATGGATCAAATCTTGGACGAGGGAACACAACATTTTTAGTACACCTAATCTTGATATTAAGACATGTATAATAATAATTATAAAAAAAAATTGTGATTTGTTTCATCAATACTTATTTTGTTTACTTGTTTTCGTTTGGTTGTACATGACCACAGTTACATGTGACGTATAGTGGACTATGTTTGTTGCCTTGGATTGTTTTTTGACCAGGTTTGTTACCTTGGATGTTGAGGTTTCTTAAGATTTAATTTAATTATGGATAGACCTTTCATATCATATTTCTCACTCTTACATTTGCTTGGATTAGCCTATTGTCAATAACTTTTTTCTTTCATGGGTACAATTATATAATTTATTAATCAATCCATACAATAACAAACATCAATGAAATGATAAAATCAAAATAAATAGGTGGTACCCTTGACTAAAGTATGAGCTACCTTATTTTCTCTATTCCTTTTTTTTTTAAACGGTATTGACTCTTATCCTAACAATCTCAACCAAATTTTCAAAATATAAAGAACAAAGATGACTACTCTTTTTTTTTTGTTGAAACAAAAATGTCTGTCTACTCTAAAAACATAATTAGAAATGTCATCCATAAAATGATTAAATGTGTCCACAACATGTTTTGAGCCCATTTCAAAATCTAATTGAAGCTCATGAATCAATTTAATTGGCTACTAGTCGACATGCTTAACCTTCTACCACCAAACATTAGGAGCTATCCATTCCTATTGTGAACTAGAACCTCCCAAGAACTTCCTTAAATGGACATAAAACGAATTTAGTTACCTTGATGTCATATATTTTTAACAAATTAAAAATATTGCTTAGGTTACTAGTATGCTCCTCCTCCTCAACGAATTTACCACTATGTTGTCAACATACACTATGTTCACATGATTATAATGAGAGATCTATTTAAAATATATATATATATATATATATATATATATATATATATATAAATGAATTAATTTTTCAATTTTAAACACAATATTCACTATGTCTCAAATTATAAGTCGTTTTTGTCATTTCATACATATTACGAAATATATTAATTTTGTACGAGAAAGATAAATTATGAGATATTTGTCAATATTATCTTTAATTAATGGTATAAGAAAGATGCATCAAAGAATTGAAGGAAGATAGAGTAATAAATAGTTATAGCTATAATAGTAAAAATAACATTAATATTTCATTGATATTATAAAAACGACTTGTAACTTCGGACATATTGAGTATATTAAAGCTTGGGTTCTTTGTGTGAAAAATCTTCATGACGATGATGACCAAATAACGTGTGTTGTTGATGTTGTTGGTGTAAAAGATAGTACAAGTGTATGTCGATGAAAAAATCCCCATTTAAGGAAGTGCACCAAAATGAATGGATAAACTCACAGTTAAGAAAGAGATTGTTGATGACAAATATGAGTTAAAAAGTTTACAATCGATACAAAAATTAATATTAAACAACATATAAGCGAAATAACTCTTTTTGAAAGAAAGTGAAATAACTCTTGATAACTTAATATTTTGATTATAAATAGTGTCAAATTCTCTATCTTGTTGCTCTTACTGCAACACGATGATTCGCCATACTTCCCTAATGACTCAACAGAATAGATGTAGTGATCCATATCCTTAAAGTGAGAAATATGCTCGATCAACAAGCTGACAAGATCCCAATATTCGACCAATAGAAACATTTTACTGTACAAACAAAATTAATTCTATCAACATCTACGACTACATGTTCATTTATGATCGAAGAATGTTTTTTCCTTTCTTATATAAGAGTAAAAAAAAAAGTGTTCAATGTGATTAACACACACGTTTTAGTACCTACCTTCGTCCATAAATATAAAACCTCTTGTAAAAATTTCTAGCCAATTTGTATAGAACTTTTAAATTTTATTAGTTATTTCTCTGGTAAAATATATTTAATTATTTTTATAAGTGTAAAGTTAATATTATTAAAGAAAAATTTGAAACATAATATCAATTGTTAACAAATTTAATTTAACGGTCCCTATAAACCTAACTCAATTAATAGCGATAATGTATTATTATATGCAGGGGCTGGAGTTCAAACCTCATATATATACCCCATTTATTCACCTTAAAATGTGAATTCTAGCAATCATACTACTTGAAAGGGAAAAAAACAAATTTAATTTAACAAAAAATCCCATATAGAGTACTATATATTTTATGGTTCAAATCTACAATATTTAAGTACGGACATGTCTTTGGTCAAAAAATATTTGTTTCTATTCACAACATAAAGCGTGAATCATCCCTTCACAAAAAAAACGTGAATCATAAATCATAATATTTTAAAATTTCTAAAAAATATATATTTTAAAATTAAAAGGGCTTTCTATTTTTTTTTAAAAACTCCAAATGCACAAATTAATAAAAGTCATATTGATATTCAATTTTCTTAAATCGAAAATCATAAAAATATAATATGTTATATTCGAATCTAGCTAACCTATAGTTATAAGTAGAGTAAATGCACATTTCAACCCTGAGAAAAATCACAAGACTGTTTCTAAGAAAAATTAAAAATATTTTTTAGTCCCTGCAGAAGAAAAAAAATCAAGACAAACTTATTTTGGTTGATAAATGAGCGATGGAGGAAAGAAAATAAATCAAAAAGAATAGAAAAAAATAAAATGATATTAGGAAATGAGTGTATATATTCAGTGGCGGAGCCATGATTATTATAAAGTCTGGGAAGAAAAAAAATTGCAACACATCTACAGGAGTTTACATAAGAAATTGCAAGCAAATAATCAAAAAAATCTAAAGAAATTCCCCAATTTATAGGGGTTTATATAAGAAATTCAGAGGAATTTACATAAAAAATTGCAAAAAAGTTTGGGTCGGAGCCCGGGCAGCTGTCCAGACTCGCCGGGCCTTAGAACCGCCCATCATATTTAGAAAATGATATAAATATCATTAAATAAATAGGAAGAGAGTAGTAATTTGCATGGGAATTGTTTGTTTAGTTATTATGGATCGAAGAGCGTCGATAACTTGTTAATGATCTAAGACTCCCAAGATCGAATGCCATATTTTTGCTCAAAATTTTAAGATATTAGGAATATATATGTCACATTTCTTATAGGGTTAAATTTGTTTTATTTCTATAAATATTTCAACTTTTTGTTTTGGAAAATGATCAAATGCATGAATGGTTCTATAGTTGTCATTTAGCTTTTTCTCTTAACGTTGATTTGATCTAAAATGATAAATGTTGCATTTCATAGATTTTTCGAGTTTGGCGGCATAGGACGGAGGTATCTCGGGGTGCCAACCTAGTTGGGATGTTGGTGTTGCCTCCTGATGTCTGTCATTTCTCCACTACTAGAAAAAGCAAAATTAGTGACGGAAAAAATGAAATTCCTCACAAATTCCTTGGTCGCAAAATTTAGTGACGGAATTAGATAGGGATTTCACGTTTTCCCTCACTAAATATCCCTCACTAATTTTTGTTTTTTTAGTAGTGCTCCTTGCTTATAAAAAAAAAAAAACTTATGAGAAATCACAACAAAACACTTTCTTATGCGGTGGTCTTTATCCAAATCACTTCTGCATGTGTTTTATAACTGGAATGAGTGGATTATCCATGTATTTCTTTGGTGACATCATTTTTTTTAATATATACTAGATACAAAATCACTCAAAATATATATGCATAACATAAGCTATAAGGCAGTCATTAATAAAGTATATAGCCTATGATTGAACATGTCGTGCAATTTCGTGCGTTGAATCTGTCGGGCTATTTAACAACGCTCTTTTGTTTTAGTCGAAACAATACTTTTGTTGAGGAGTCCGAGGGAGCGCTGGAAACTAACACAAGTTCATAACATCATGTATAAAAAACGAGTTCGATCCTAGGCCGTATAGCGGTATAACAAGCTCCATCCATCCGAGAAGAAAATAAAAACAAACATATATGATGAAGGAAATTAAAATTTGTTTCACATGCAAGAGTCTTTCTTATGAGACATACACATCTACAAAATTTAACTTTACAAGTTTATACAAAAACCCCATAATTGGCATCACAGCTCAGGTTTGAATGACAAGAAAATGGAGAATGTGAAACGGGTGAGTTATGCTTGTGAACCAATGGAAAATTGCAACCCACAAAACCCATATCATCCTCAGCACTTTCTATCTCCACAAGTGCCTCACAGAACAAGTCAACATCACATGGAAGCCATAGAGGACCATCATTTCTATATCCATATTCATTCTCAACATCTTCTAAAAGAGTTTTGAACAAAGGATGGTTGAATATTTTGATCTTGATTACGAATCTTTGTCTGTCAGGTCCAACGTAGACACAAAGACAACCATGTGGTGTTTTCTTATTATTGTTATTATCCTTCTGCTTTTTGTGACTCTTCTCTGATAATTTGCCATAGCTGCCACTGCCATTACTTTCTTCTGGATCATGCAATCTATTGTTGCTTCCCCATACTCTCTTGCACTTCTTTACAAAATCCATCTCTTTAAACCCACGACAATTAAGCAAGAACTATTTATATATCTTGTCGTAGCGGGAGAGCTAGAGATTAGAAATGAAGGTGTTGATTAATACCAATGTGTATGAAAGGGTTCTAAGACTGTCAACAAGTTAAGCTCCCTATATAGACCTCTAAAGTCTCACACGGACCCACTCTATTAGACATATATCCCTCTTCTACTTGCTGGTCTTATACTTTGGTCTTATTCCTCTATATTTATTTTATTTTATAATCCCTCAATAAACTGTCCACACGTCCTGTTGAATTTTCAAATACTCCCTCTAACGTTCCGTATTAAGTGGTGGACTTCAACATTTCACACATACACACATATATACAACAGTATTTTGAGGATTCTCAATTCTAGTTGTGATTTTATATTTTAGTTTTTTTTTTATAGGTATCAGCATATTTATGTATGTCTATATTTATCATGAATACACAATTAATATGTTGATTTAGAAGTGATGAAAGTATTATTCATTAGATGAATTTGAAAAAATAAATTGTATTATATTGAAAATAGAAAGAGTCGTTTATTATGAGACTATTTTTTTAATTTATAGATAGATCATTTTTTTTTTGAAGGATTATAGATAGATCCTTTTATTAAGTGACTAGTATAATTTCTAAATGAGTTACATATTGTTTTAGTTTCAACAATGGTATGAGACTATAATTCAACTTTGTGAGAGATCGAGAGTGGTTCCTCCTTGTACCGTTGAACCCATAAATGTGTAGAGTCTACACATAAATGATCGAATGTTAAAATGTCAATCGTGAGTTAATTAAAAGTTCTACATTAAATGTAAAAGAGTATGTTTAACTACTTATATAAGTGAGATGAGTGAATAGTCGTATACCCAACACCTAGGCTCTATTTGAGAGTTTGGAAGAGATGAAAAAGCTCTCAAATATTAAGAGTAGATCGAAATATAGAAAGATGTAGAAAATTTACACCTTATTTGAGAGACTAATTTTGTAGATATTAATGTTTATGATTGATTTATTTTAAATATTAAGAGTATTGTAACAACATATTGAATTTGAAGAATTTCTTAAAACTCTCCAAAATCTTTTCCTATACATTCTTTTAGTTTCTCCAAATTAATTAGAAAAATTTATAATATTATAAAGAAAAAAACTCAGAAAGTCCTCCCCTCCCAAAGTCTTCAATTCCTCCCACTTTGTTATTCCTTATTTTCAAAATCCTCATCACTCATCCTCTACTAAATTCTCAAACTTATCCTTAAAATTTTGGGTGAAAACATATAATGTCTAATTCGCTTGAATAATTGCTTTTAGCTTTATGCTAATTCCTAATGATCCACCTCGAAGCTTAAACTCTTAGAGGTCACGACGCTTTTCTTTGCTTATCTAAATAAGATGAAACTTTTTTTCTTCATAAAAGAAAGTGGAGAGTATTTTTTTTTTAAAACTCGATATCCAATCTAAGAATCGATTAATTCGAAGGGACAAATCTCACCGCCCACTTGGGGGCCGTTTAGAAAGTGGAGAGTATGCTTCCTCAGTCAACTCGTAGTTGGTAGTGTGAACAGAAAAAACAATAATACTGCGTTACAAAGAAAGTTATGATTGAGAAGTTTGCCCTGGCGCAGTCATTTCTGACGACGGGTAATTGTGAAGCCTTTTTCCATTCGTTCAATTAATTAGTTCACCACCAATAAGAACTTTCTAATTCCACTTGTAGTAATTAAGTACGTGCACATCTAGTCTACTACGACGACGTAAGAGTTAAGACGAGATACGATGATGATTGCTTGATTACATTACACAAATTGGAACGTTGAATAATTATCATCACTTTTCAAACCTTTTTTGAAATTAAGGCAGAAATAATTTATTGAAGTATGGAAAGATAAGTTGCGCTAATAAGAAATCGAAAATAGAATATATATATTTTTTTAAAAAAGACTTTAAAAAATTGAATTCACGGCTTTCAAAATAAATACACTAAATTACATTTGATGTTTTTAAGTTATTTAATTGTAATTAATTGATAATTTAAGTTTTTTCATAACACTTGAACTCTTTAAGTTAATTAATTATAACAAGTTGATTATAAGTTTTTTCGGTATCAATTAGGTTTTTTGAGCTATTTAACCGTAATAATTTAGAGGATTTTAAATCTTAAAAACGTAAGTTATTTGATGTTTAAAAAACCTATGTGGTACGAAAAATATTTAAAATACTAATTTATTACGATTAAATAACTTAAAACGTAAGTGGTATGAAAAAAAAACTTAAATGACAATTTTTTATAATTAAATATCTTAAAAACCATTGATGTAATTTAGCCAAATAAATATCTTAGTGAGTTTTTTAACATGAGTCATGTGCTTGACTACAACAACAAAAGTATTAACTTCCATGTTTAGGTGTATTTTGTATCTGGCGTTAGTTGGTTGTGTTGTTGTTAAGTTTACCCTTAAAACTCCAGTTCTTTTCCATCCATGCATTCCTTGTGCTTGGGTGTTGAATTTTAATACATTCTTTTGCCTTTGCAAAAATAATAATAGTAAAAATATCCCAAACAGGGCACCAATCTAAATGCATGAAAGCTTAAAAATCCAACTGAACAATTTAAATTCCATCATCATGCAACAGCGAATTAAATTAAAGAAAGTTGATAAACTCGGTAAACGTCCTTCTATGGTCTTTCAAAAAATCCACACAAGCTTTTTAATTGGTCAAATAATTGCATGATTAGATTATACATGTCTGCGTTTCAACTAAAGGTGAATGCACACTTGTGGTGCCAATTTCGGATTTATCTAATATTAATGGTAAAGTGTATTTGATTAGATGTATTAGGAGGTAATTAACACTTTTTTAAGCCTTATCCTTAGCAAGTGGCTAACCTTTTCTAGAATCTCTTCATCCTTCCTTTCTAGGTTATCTGAATTAAGTCAAACCTTATGTGACTCTCAAATCAAAATTAAGCCAGTGGAATTTGATTATTAGATTTGACCGTTTGAACACGTGCAAAAATTATCTATATAAGAATTAAGAGTACTTAGTGGTGGAGTCCTTCATACTTAATATGAAAAATCCAGATTATTTGAGTGGGTTAGTGGATCACAGATTATACTTGTTGAGACAGGGCCCTTGATGACGGTTGTATTAGTTTGATATGTTGTTTTTGTTTCAGTCTTGTTGTTTTTAGGTTTTCGGTTTGTATTTTTTTGTCTGTGTCTTGTTGGTGTTTTTGTTGCTTTTTTATTTGTTCTTCTTTCTTTCTTTGAATGTTATGTCTGTTTTTTTAAGGAAAACGTTACGTCTTTCTTTGTTTGTTGATAGGAAAATGTTTTTCAAAAAAAAAAAAAGCTAGACAACGGTATAAAATACCGTTCACTTTTTAAAGTTACATTTTCTCTTTTTTTGATAGATTTTTTTCACTCTCTTTCCAAAAGCCAACCCCAACACTAAGTACCACAAGTATTACAATACCCTAACCAAAATAATTAAGTTAAGCCAAAATTATTGAAGCCATCGAAATATTTTAAGAGTGGTGATATTTGTACAACTCTTTGGAACAATTTTCATGACAACTTTTTTTATCTCTTTTGATTGGTCAAAAACAATAGAGAGAAAAAGGAAGGGAGAGAATAAGAACATAAAGTGAGTATAATAGAGAAAATTGTCAAAAAATTATCATAAAATGATTGTACAAATATCATTTCTCATATTTTAAATGCCACCGGTGGCAAAAAAGTCAAATTACTAGAGATGACAATTGGTAAGATGTGAACATGGAGCTATATTACTGTCCTAAACCCAAAAAAATAAGTCAAAAATTAGGGCCCAAAATCAAATAAAAAAATTAGATATTAGCGATTTTCGGTTTACCCCCAATAAAAAAATTGTTTAGATTTCAACCCTGTAATTTGAAGATTATTTGGTTTTAGACCTTCATGGCATAAAATTACAAAATTTAAGATACTTTCGCACCCTATAATTTGAGAGAATTTCAGTTTAGCCCCCTGTCATATCATTGATTTTGTACGGTCAAAATTCATGAAGGTCTTAAACCAAAGAATCTTCAAATTACAGGGTTGGAATCTAAACAATTTTTTTTACAGGGGGTAAACTGGAAATCGCTATTATTACAAGGGGTAAACATGTATTAACCCTGAAAAAATTGAAGGTATGTTATACTTTGAAAAATATGCAAATAAAGGCAAAGAATCTAGCATGAATATTGTCAAAAACCTTGCATTTGATATGAGTATAGAACCGACACTTCTAACAAAGATTCGTAGCTTTAAGGTTGTGTTTTCTCCTAAAGATTTGTCTGATTTTGATGCAAATGATCTTTTATCTGAATTGAAAGTGTTGCAAGTGTCTTTGTCAAATATGATGATGTCAGTATTTGAAATTATTGAGTTTGTCAAAGCCACAAATTATTATTCAAATGTTTTAATTGTTTACCAAATTCTCTTAACTATGTCGTTGACTGTTGCATTTGCATAAAAAGATTTTTCGAATTTAAATTATTGAAAAACTACTTGAGATCATCAATGTACAGTAAAAGTTGAATTGTCTAGTCATTTTATATATTGAGAAAGATATGATAAAACGTATTGATGTAGACACAATTATTAGTGACTTTGCATATAAAAATGCTCCTAGGTATTCTTTTGTAAGAACATTTGAATATTAAATAGAAAAGTTCAGTATTTTTATAAGAAGTTTAATGTTTTTATTAAATTATTTCTAAGCATAATAAAAAGTATAATCTTTCAAGCAAATCACATTTTCTATATATTTATTAATTATAGCTCAAATTATAGATTTGTCCTAGGCCGCCAATATTAAGAAAAGGTGATGGTCACCGTTGAAAAAAATAATACTCATTCATGTATTTATGTACCCATTATGTATATATGTTTGATTTTCCAAATATTTTATGTGTGTAATCAATAAATAACTAAATATTGACCATTGTTTTTTTTTTTTAAAAATATTGACCATTATTGTTATTATCTACCACGAATAAAATATTGAAGATGATAATTTTATGTGTGTTAAATCATTAAAACAAATATTGACCATTTTATGTGTGTTAAAACATTAAAAGAAACTAAGAATTATTATAAACCAAATTAAAATAAAATAATGTTCATCCTAATTTATTAAATTATAGATTCTCTTCTTCATGCTTTTGATTGGCTCTTGTCACATTCCAATGTGTATTGATCACTCGATATTTAATGATATGAATTAGTTTTTTTTTTTAAAAAAAAAAATTATATTTATTATAATATAAATTGTCAAACGAAAAAAGAACTCTACTTCGAAGATACAAACTTATACTTTATCCGTTTTAAAATGAGTGTCACTTTAGCATAAATAATTTAAATACAATGCACACATTCTGATAAATAATTTATATATTTGAATCATTAACTTGTGCCTTAAGTTAACATTTCCCTTTGTTTTAAAATGAATGTCATTCTCACTTTTCTATCTACTATTAATTACCTTTTTTCCGATAGTACCCTTAAATTATTACTATGCACACAACTTCCAAAGCATTATAATCAAGGTTTTACAACTCGAGAATTTACCTCAACTCGTTTTGCCTAGGTAAACTCGACTCGAGAACTCGTACGAGTTTACCTAAAATTAAAATTATTATTTACATGACATATGTAAACTAATATAATATTGTAAATAGGCCAATAGTGCAAAATATGACTAAATTATAAAGGTTTTCAACCACCATAATAAAACATTATGTTGAACTAAACATCAAAATAAAAAATAAACTTGCAAAAATCATAAGTCTCTTAAGTCTTAATCATCCAAAAAGGCAAGTTTTACAAGTTCCTAAAATTGTTAATAAAACTATCAAAAAAATTTAGACTTACATTCCGATTTTACTCGATTTTACCCGAATTTACCGAGTTTGACCGAGTTAACTCAAGTCAAACTCGTCAAACATTCCGATTTTACCAGAAATCGAGTTTACCTCCGAGTTGACACGATTTTGGTACCTAAAAACGTAAACTCGACGAGTTAACACTCGATTTGTGGAACATTAATTAAAATGGAAAATGAATCAATAGATAACAATGTCATTTTAGTAAAAGTGTCATGTCTTTGGACAACATTATTGAAGTTCTTAATATATATGTGTGTAACAACCTTAAACACCTCATTTTGAAACGGGAATCAAAAGAAACATTTCATTTAGGAAAATTTGTTTCATTTTAAAAGTTGCAAGAGTCTATCTTAGCACACATACATATCTACAACTGTTAATTTTACAACTTTATACCAAAACCTGGTAATTGACATTACAACTCAGGTTAGAAGAGCGACAAGATAATGAAGAATTTGAAACTGGGCTGTGTTTGTGACCCATTGGAAAATTGCAATCCACAAAGCTCATATCATGAACAGCTCTCTCTATATCCACAAGTGCCTCATAGAACAAGTCAACTTCACAAGGAAGCCATAGAGGACCATCATTTCTATATCCATATTCATTCTCAACATCTTCTAAAAGAGTTTTAAACAAAGGGTGATTGAATATTTTGATCTTGATTATGAATCTTTGTTTCTCACATCCAACATAGACACAAAGACAACCATTTGGGGGTTTCTTATTATTATCTTTTTGCTTGTGTTTCTTCTCTGATAATTTGCCATAGCTTCCACTGCCACTTTCTTCTGGATATAACCTCTTGTTGCTTCCCCATACCCTTTTACATTTCTTTAGTAAATCCATCTCTATAATTAATAATAGATTATACTCGCGACAATTAAGCAAGATATATAGTTTGTGTATATATCTTGTCGTACGAGGAAAGCAAGAGAGATTACAAATTATGTTGTTGATTGTGTATGAAAGGGTCCTAAACTTCTCAAGAAATTAAAGTCCTTATATAGACCAGTAAAGTCTCATAGCACCTTTTATTATTTTTATGATATTTTAATTATCAGTCAACGCGTATTGTTTGATTTTGACTTTTTTTCATGAAATTGTCTTAGAGCACCTCTAATGATGAAATATATAATATAAAAATTTAAAATAAGTCATGTAACTCATGCAAATCGTAAAAAAAAAAAAAAATTTCAAAATTCATCTCACATATTTATACTTTTAGACGTGGATGAACCGAACCGTTTTAAACCGAATCTCCTTTATTTAATTTCTATCCTCTCCAACTTGGTGGATATGCTTATTCCTTTACAAAGGCAAGTTTTGTTGCGGATTCGAAGCCAAAGGTTTGATATTTTACTTTTTTTTTTGTTTTTGAAAGATTGATATTTTACTTTGTTGTATTTTGTATAGAGTTAATTTCAGTTTTGATCATTTCTCTATTTTTAGTCATTCATGGAACAATTATCCTCACTTTAAAATCACACAATTTTGATCTATATTTTATTTTTTTAATTAAAATATGATAATATAACATATTTTAAATGACGAGTCATGTGACCTTATAATATATAATGATCGACAATTAAGAAATTACTAAAATATCCTTTAAAAACTTCAATCTAAACAAGGTTAAATTATATTTTCCTTTGCCGTTTAAACGGAATTTGATTTACCCTTTGTAAAAAAAGTAGATTTCCTTTGTCTTTTAAAGATTCTATCAAAATCAACCCTCATGTCATGTGACTTGATAACTAGCATGATGTGGCACGTTAACTGGATAAAATCTTTTTTAATTTTCATTTTTTATATCCATGTGTATTAACCATTGCCACCTCACTTTGTCAAAAAAAAAAACCATTGCCACCTCACCATTTCAAATTAAAAAAAAATTATGAAAATTTGAATTGGGGAAAAATCAGTCCTTCATGCACATTCTTCATCATCATCATCCCTCAATCTCTCTTGATTCATCCATCTCCCTTGATTTATCTCCCAACCTTCATCCTCTTCGACTTCATCATCATCATGTATTTCATTTCATCTCATCTCCCTACCTTTTTTTATTTAGTTTCCGTTAATGTAAAAGTTATGGATTTTTGTTTTGTTGTAGAGATTGTAAAGTTTAAGGATTTTGCTATGTAAACCAATTGTAAGTATGTTGTTCATATTGTGTAGAGTGATAAATGTTGTGATCTTTTTATCTCGGACTATGAACTGAATGAGCCCAGATACACATCCCAAGTTAAAAATTATGATGGTAGCAATAATTGTGAAATCATATTGGCTTATTTGAGTGAATTTTGCAAAGATATTGGGAAGTGTGGAAAAGAATTTGGTAAAGAACTTGGCAAGAAATACGGAAAAGAAACCAGCTCAAAGAAGCATGACAAGCAAAGAAGAAGCTGGAAACTAAGAAAAACAAGAGTTTAGTCTAATGGTAACTTTGTTGATGTCTTGGATTTTTTTCAATGGTTTGCAAATTTATGTAATGATTAGTTTCTAAGACAAGAGAAATACTTAAGACTTACGTAATGGTAAGAATTAGTAGTGACTCAAGAATTGTGTTTGTGGTTGTGTTTAAGTTGAACTCATGATGTATTGTTTATGAATGAATGAAGATTTCAGTTTCAATTTGTGTTGGTTGTCTCCTAATTTTGTTTTGAAATGTCACACACAATAACTAGAATGGCACATTTAGGGCATAACACATTAATATTTGCCGATTCAAAAAAAACATTGACATAATTAAAAGCACGTGCATAATTCATTACATAAACAAAAGCACATCAAGAAACAATTTCAGAAATAACAGTTTGACCACCACCTCTATAAAAACAAGAAATTCTCCTTAACAAATTCTCCTCCATGGTGAAATACAACATCAAACACTCATTTGTCTAAGAAAAAAAAATTATAAACAAAATCAACCTATTAACATGAGACACGTGTCTATATTTGACCTCATACATTCAAATATAAGATAACACATACAAGTGCGAATGAAAAACAAGCCTTAAAAATCAGAATTGAAGATGGTTATTACTCTTAAATATCCTAAAGAAAAGTTTTTGGACCACAAATTTTCACATTCAAGTTTTCTGAATTGCACATGGACACATTCAAGTTTTCATATTCAAATTAAAATAAAATCAAAGCTTTTAATGAAAGATCACCATTTTTAAATTAAAAAAATGAAGAAAAAACGACCAAAACTGAATAGTTTTAAAATGAATAAATCAACTTCGTGAATTAGTGAAAATAAGAGAACTAAAATTGTAATTAAACCTACTTTTAATAAAAGGATGTCAGTTTTTTTGTTGTGTAAAAAAAAAAAATAGAGTATGCTTGTTTTTTGTTTTCTTTTGAAATGAGAGGATGCTTGCTTAGTCAACACATAGTTGGTAGTGGGAACAGAAATGACATATTATATATTCCTCTCCGAAATTTCTTACTACTGAAAAAAATGTCAAAGAAGAGTAAACAACTAGGAAGAAAGTGAGGAGAAGTTGTGTCCTCTTGCAGTCATTTCTGACGGGTAATTGAGAAGGACGTGTAAAACGAGATACGATGAAGATGATGATTGCTTCCATTATTATACAAACTGGAACGTTTGAATATCTAGCATCACTTTCAAACATGTTTTGAAATTAAGACAAAGACAATTTATTGAAGAAGGAAATTAAATAAAAATCAACAGCTTGCGTGTGCTTGAGTATAAGAATAAAACAGATCAACACGTGTACATTATATGAAATGGAAAGCTTAAAACCCCAACTAAACCAACATAAATTATATCATCTTTTTTTCGAAAATAAAATAAAATAAATTATATCATCAACCAAATGGTAAAATTGCTTTAAGCAAGTCATATTTATATATTTCATTTATCAAATAGTACAGATGTCTGCGTTTCCAGTAATATTCGGATTAATGTTTATATATTTTTAATACTTGCCTTTCGGATTTATGTTATTATTGCAAGAATAAAGTGTCTATATGGTTTATGGTCTATGGATACCTTTTTCTAGAATATTTTCATCCTTTTTAGGTTATCTGAATCAAGTTAGATGGAGTATATTTGGCATCTAGAAACTTATTTAATTATTAGGTTCGACCGTTTGAAAACGTGCCTATTTAGTTAATTGTTGTTTATTTTCCTTCATTATCAGATAATTGAGAGTACTTATTAGTGGAGTAGTACTTCATGCTACGTTTTTCGTTACCTTGAACAAAAAATAAAAGACTCCATTTTAATATTTGCTTTAGCATATTTCCACTATGATCAAACTAATTACAAAGTTTACTAGTATACTTCTGTCAAACTGACTATATTAAGTTTTCGCAACGGATTTAACACTTGAAACAAAAGCCATCAGAGGTCAAATTGGTTGTAGTTTGATCTTCTCAAAGCGACTTAATAAAATCCTTAAGCCTTAAGAATTCAATCCATCACTATATATATATTTCGCCAAATACAAGTTTAAAAAAAAATAGTTTTGTTAGGGTAAATTTGTTAAAATGACCAACTAAAATGGCTACATAGTTTTGGAGTTCTCTCATGAGACGTAGATTCAAATTTAATTTTGAAAAAAACTATTTGTTTATAGTAAGTCAAGAGTGTATGTTTTTATGAGTATGAACCAAACTTGTATTCTGAACTTTACAACACTCATACACGTCGTCTAACAAACTTTTGTGCTAGACTCCAGGCGTAGATAAGAGTATATATATATGAAATTTATTTATTAATAATAGCTATTTCCTAATTTTACTTTGGTTAAACAAAGCATAAAATTAGGAAGGGTGTGAATATGCTTGCCAGTACTAGTATATTATCGATCAAACCTGTTTTAAGATCTAATCTGATCTTTTTGAAAGCATGACAGAGTGTGAGAATTTGTTTAAAAGTCTAATTCAATATTATTTTAAGAAAGTGTACACTGCTATTATTATTATTTTGGGAAAATTATAATATTATTGTTGTCGTTAAACAATGGCTAATATAAAAGCTTTTTAATTTTAATGTTCTGAGTGTGGCGTTTTCAATTTAAAAGTCTTATAGAAAAGCCTAATTATGAAGAAAAAAAAATTAAAGGTTAAATTGGACTAGGTTGAAAATAGAAAAGTAAGTTTGCATCCTGTATCAGCGGGACATATTTTCACAGATATTAATAAGATATTTTATTTATTTCTTTTTAATTGTCACATTTGCAAATAATATTTTTTTTTTATCGTTTTCAAAATCCAATGCAACTTTAGTTACTATTTTCTTCATATTATCATTAATTAGTTATTTAATGCAGGAAAAAAATAGATGAAATGAGATAATAAATTATTAAATACATTATTATGAAAAGATAAAGAGCAGTGCTATATACAGCGACTGCCATTATCATAAAAATATCACAAAGTGTGCTAGCATTTGATTTCTACAAGCTTTTTAATTTTTATTTTTATATTTTCTTAACAGAAAAAGGTGTTAGCTAGGTAGCTAACCGTTTGCCTATTAAACTTAAACTCACCATCTCGATATCAAAAATATGTCTTTATATACTTCATGACAAAAATGGTGTTAGGTAGCTAACCGTTTACCTACTAACCGTTTATCTAATATTTGAAATAAATATTGCCCGCTAATATGTCTTTATATACTTCATGACAAAAATGAGAGAGTCATCTTTGCTGAAATATAAAAATTCATCTAAAACAAAACATGTCGTGAAATGTTTTATCGCGAGATTAATCATTTCCCAAAGATAAATGATTCTAAGAAAAAGAACAAATTTTATTGATTATTTTGGTCATTGTACAAGGCCCAAAACGACAAATAAAAATGATTAGATGAAGTATATTAAAAGTGAGGTAATGGTAATTAACAAGCTGAAGTGTTAATTAACAAGCAACACTCTATTTTATTCTAAAAGCTCGTAATTTGCAACACAGCTCGAGCTAGATGAAGAATGAAGAATGTGAAAATTTGAAACCCACAAAACCAATATATATCATCCTCACCTCTCTATATCTACAAGTGTCTCACAGAACAAATCAACGTCACAAGGAAGCCATAGAGGACCATCGTTTCTATATCCATATTCGTTCTCAACATCTTCTAAAAGAGTTTTGAATAAAGGGTGATTCAATATTTTGATCTTGATTACGAATCTTTGTCTCTCAGGTCCAACGTAGACACAAAGACAACCATGTGGTGGTTTCTTATTATTAATATCCTTTTTATTTTTCTGGCACTTCTCTGATAACATGCCATAGCTACCACTACCACTTTGATCTTCTGGATATAATCTCTTGTTGCTTCCCCATACCCTGTTACACTTCTTCACAAAATCCATCTCTATAAATAATTGATATGTAGAATATTAATACACCCACGACAAGCAAGATATATATATATATACCTAGTCGTAGGGACCAAAGGCAAGAGAGAATAGAAATGAAGGTGTCGATTAATGCATGTGTGAAACAGTGAAAGGGTCCTATATATATTACCTACCCAACAAGTTAAGGTGTTTGTTTTGTATACAGACGGCTAAAGTCTCACACGGTCCCAGCCAACATACATACATACCTATTTTTATATTTTCATTTTTTTGTTTGAAGGGTATTTTTATATTTTCATTGTTATTTTAATTTATCAGCCACACGTTCTGTTGGGTTTTAAAATATTATTTATGAATATACCAAGTACTAAAATATGACAAGGGAATTCTCAAAAAAAAAAAAAGGGAATGACAAGGGAGATAGATGGAGTTGTTATGAATATAAGGGGTGGCACTTGACTGACTTTGTGTTGGGTGACTTTGGTGATTTTAGTGTATTTTAGAGGAAAGAGAGTGATGATTGAATGATTAAAATAAATTATTTTGTTGAGAGAGAATTATTGGTTAGGAGAGAGATAGAGACAAAAGCACCCAAAAGCATCGTAGCCAAAGGCACCCAAGTGCTACCCAAGTGCCATCGTCTGATTTACCGAAAAATAAGAGATTGCACATCACAATTTCTTTGTAATGTGTTTGATATATTTGAAAATCGTTTAATTAATTTTTAATGGGTAATTGAAACAAATCAACTTCACAGTGTCATTTCCAATGGGTAATTGAGAAGCCCAGAATTCAACTAGTTCACCTATAAGAACCTTCCATTTCAACTAGGAGGGAGAAAACAGTACATGGATTTAATCGGTCAACACTTCATTACTTATCTTTTTAAACTGGAACGTTGAATATCTATCATCACTTTCAAAAAAAATCTAAAAGGCAATGATAATTTAATGTAGGAAAAGAAACAATAGCTTGTGCTTGAGCCTTGCGTATTTGTATAAAATAAAAATATATGGCTGTGCTTGAGTACAAAAGAAAAAACAGAACAAAGGTAGATATTAACCCGCAATGGTCCTTAGATATATTGTCATTAAACAAATCGAGAGTTCGAATAATTGAATGATTAGATACATGTCTGCGTTTCAGCAAAAGGTGAATGCAGAATCTTGGAGCCAAATTCGGATTTATGTTCTATGGATAATGGATGTACTAGAGTCTAGAATAATCAGTGGAGGTGAATTAACAAATTTTAAAGCCTTAGTTTGAGACAAGTGGCTATCCTTTTTAAGAATCCACGCGTGCACGTTTATTTTGATTAACCAATGGCGGGTGTTTCACCTATTTAGCCCCATACTAAATAGACACCTTCATTATGGAGTATAATATTTGTGTGCTAATTGAAAAGGCCGACTATGGAAGCACCCTCTCTCTTCATCCCATTTAGTAAATCATAATGAAATAAATAAAATTTGGTTCAAATGTAATGATATAAAATTATTTGTGGGACCTATTTAGTAATTCCCTTTGCGGTGTTGGGTTGGAGAAAAATGGTACTTATTAAGTATTATTGTAAAATGAATGATGTGGACAAAGAAGACTCATTTAAGCATTCAAAATAGGGTGCTTCATTGTGGATGATCTAATGCATACAAGAGACTAATTTTATTTTGCAAAAATATTTTACTAACAAGTAACATCTATTTATTGTGTCAATCCTCTTGTTCTCGAATAAAAATGGTCCTAATAATCCAAAGTTTAGCCTGGAGATAAATAAAGATTAATTGAATATTATTCCATCCAAAAGTATAATTTAGATCAAGTTGAAAATTGTAGTTAATTATGTGGTTGTATTAACCACAATTCTGACCTTGAATTTAGAACATTTTTTTAGTGTGATTAATCATGAGTCGCATGTATAGAAAAAATGGGTGTTTGAATAACATTGTTTTAGCTTAAAAAACTATAAATTAGTTGTCAAAAGGAGTTGGAATCCTCACAATTACTAAAAATAAATGAATGAAATGATCTATGTGGAGAGAGATAAACATAAAAATAGTTAAAGCGCAACCATGATAATGCTGGTAATCTCAAATGAGTGATTAAATAGATTTCACTTAAATAAATCGTTCATTTATATTTTTTTAATATTAGTGCATAATATACACTAAATCACTTTAACTCCGAACCTCTGCAGAATTTTTTCTGAACAAGACAAAATGAAATATTAAATATTAAAGTGAGTGGTTCATCTCACACAAGGTGTGCAAAAGTGAGCCACCCAAAAGTATTACAGAGTTAGAGTTACTAAACGAGTCTCACTAATAATTTTACATCAATATTTTTCAACAATAATTTATCTATTAAATTGTAGGCTTAATTGCAGTTTTAACCCCCTAACTTTCTCAAAGTTGCGATTTTGGCCCCCTAAGAAAAAAAACTACAAAACAGCCCCCTAAGTTTTGCAATTGTAGCAGTTTCAGCCCCCAAGACTGATATTGACTCGGTCTACGCTGACGTGGCACCCTAAGTGGGTGCCACATTTTTTTTTTTTGCCTTGGGGGGCCAAAACTGTTACAGTTGCAAAACTTAGGGGTTTATTTTGTAGTTTTTTTTCTTAGGGGCCAAAATCGCAACTTTGAGAAAGTTAGGGGGCTAAAACTGTAATTAAGCCTAAATTGTATCATCTCATTTACTAGTCAAAAAATACACCTTTCCTTTCTTTTAAAATTTTGGGGGCCATGCATCAGGAGGATATAAAGGGTGCTTGTACAAGGTGTGCTATCTATTATTCATAGCCATTTTTCTCATCCTCAATTGGGTACCAAATAAGTAGTAGTCTCTGTTAGCTAAAATAATTTTCATAGAAGATGTTCTTAGTGCATTAATTATTTTTTATTTAGTATTTTTTATAAATTGATAGGATGATTATGTTTTTGTGTACAAAGATTAATGTTCAATTTGCGTAGAATGCACCCCGGTAGAATGTGAGAAACTTGATGGCATTCCTAAATACATCCTAAATTATAAGCAAAAAAAACTCATATTCTTTGTCCCAAATTATAAGCAAAACAAACCTACTTTTATCATATTTAATTATGTTATTTCAAAAAATCATCTTTTTCAAAGGAAAATTAAATGCAAACTGCATTCAATTTGTTATTCCTTCAATTTTCTCTATAATCATCAACCAATGAAAATTATTTTTCTATAAAACTTATTTCAAGGATAACACCAGAAACTATGTTACAAACTACAATATTTTAGTTTTCTTAATAAGTGTGATTTTCTTTTTGTTTTGCTTATAATATAGGACAGATGGAGTATGCCTTTAGGAATGCCATCAAGTTTCTCACATTCTACGAGGATGCATTCTACGCAAATTGAACATTAATCTTTAATACTCCATTTGCGATTCATACATAAACATTATTAAGATCATTCTAATTTATCAACTTTTAAATAACCAATTGGCTAAACAATTAATCCACCAACCTAGTCGATTAGTTAACAAGACTATCAATCGACTAAAACATAACTTAAAATAAAACTCACTTCTAGATAATCTCATAATCGGTAAAGAGTTCTTATAGAATATGTGTTAATATGCTTATATGTTGAATGTGAGGAGCGGAAAGTTGAAGGAAAATGAAATAAGTTGTGAGCTAAGAAAGTTCCTCCTTGAGTTAAGAATTTCATATGGTGACTTGCAAGGATTTATCGGATCAGGTTTCCCTGCTGTAGAAAAGGCCCACAGCTACACACATTTTCCAATCTCAGCTGTTCATCTCAGATCAAACGGTTGAGATTGAAACTGTGTGTTTTTAGTTAAAACAATCTTGATCATTCAATTGTGATTATATGGTTGTAATTGATTACAGCACCCTGCTGTTACAGCAGGAAATCCTGTTCCGAATATATCTTCCTATCGGACCAAGGTTGAGAACTAAAGGAGTTGGTTGTTCATCTTTCTTTTCTTTTCTCTTAGGTTCACATGCATTCAAACACAATGTTAAATGGATGAAAATTAAGTCACGTTGGTTACTTTTTGAAGACTAAAGTTTTTTTTTTTTACGAACTATATTGGGTCTCATAGTTTGTTTTAATTTAAAGATTAAAATGAGTCTTCACTTTAAAATCCAATCAATTCAAATTATAAATAAAAATTAATAATTAGATGATAAAATCAAAAGAACAACAACAGTCTCCGTTCAAAAATAGTTAATTAATTATATAATATGTTATTAGTATCTTTTTATCTTATTTTTAATTATTTATGTTAAAAAAAATCAAACTAAAATGTTCCAATTTATTTTTCTAAAGAAATAAATTAAATTAGAAATTTTTATCATGCCCTATATTTTATTTTATTTTATTATCACGGCTTATATTTTCATTTTTATTCTCTTTATTTTTATTTTTATAGTCTGTAAATTATGTTGATTGTAAAGAAATACTTTTTTTTTTATCTCTTTTTTATATTTAAATTATTTTATTTGTTGAGGGTGGGTAGCTCAATTGAATTTAACTAAAGTTGACAAGTTAAAACTTCAAAATTCAAGTCTTGACAAGGAGAACATTAACATACTTTTTTAATCAAAGGTAATAACAATTAACATACTAATATTTATTTTTACTTCAAAAAAAAAATACTAACATTTATTTTTTTAAAAAAACATTTTCTCTTCTTTTCGCTCTCTATCTTTCGTTCAATAAAAATGTATGTATCATTTTCTCTATCTTTCGGTCAACAAAAATGTACGAAGAATCCTTCAAAAAAAATGTATAAAGAAGATAGGCACAAAAATGCTCCAACTAAATTCCATCTGGAATTTCTTTTTTTTAAGGAAAATTCTATTTGGAATTTTATCACGTACTCTATCTTAGGAGAGATACATATATCTGCAACAGTTAATTTTACAACTTTATACCAAAATCTCGTTATTGGCAACACAACTCAGGTTAGAAGAGCGACAAGACAATGAAGAATGAGAAACTGGGTTGTGTTTGTGAACCATGGGAAAATTGCAACCCACAAAACCTAAATCATCCTCAGCACTTTCTATCTCCACAAGTGCCTCACAGAACAAGTCAACATCACAAGGAAGCCATAAAGGACCATCATTTCTATATCCATATTCATTCTCAACATCTTCTAAAAGAGTTTTGAACAAAGAATGGTTGAATATTTTGATCTTGACTACGAATCTTTGTCTCTCTGGTCCAACGTAGACACAAAGACAACCATGTGGTGCTTTCTTAGTATTATCCCTTTGTTTTTTGTGACTCTTTTTTGATAATTTGCCATAGCTTCCACTGCCACTTTCTTCTGGATATAATCTCTTGTTGCTTCCCCATACCCTCTTACACTTCTTCATAAAATCCATCCCTATAAACCCACGACAATTAAGCAAGATATATATTTTTTTTTAATATATATCTAGCTAGTTCGTATGGGGGTGGGGGGGAGAGAGCAAGAGAGATTAGAAATGAAGGTGTTGATTAATAATGTGTATGAAATGGTCTTAAGACTACCCAACAAGTTAAGCTCTTTATATAGACCACTAAAGTCTCACACGGTCCTACCCTATTATATAATACAATATAATGGTCATATTTGGTCTTATACTGGGTCTTATATTCCTCTATTTTATTTTAATTGTCAATCTACACGTGCTGTTGGATCTTGAATATTTTTTTATGAAATTACCTAGTAGGCTGGTACTAATATCATCACAATGGGAGAGTGGAGTAGCTATAAACTTACTCAATTTTTCAATGAATAAAGGAAAACTGACTCTGCTTGGTCAAAAAACATGATCTCTTTTAACTTTCTTTGGTACTGTTTTAAATAGAAATGAATCTCCTTTACTAAATTTCTATAGAGGGTTTTGTCAAAAATAAATTTCTATAGAGGGCAGTTAACCAAAAAAAAACTATAGAGGACAAGTCGGGTATAGTATTGTTGGGTAAGCACAATAGGATTTATGGTAAATATTTTCTTTCAGTATATCAATCAATTACAATAGCCATATCATAAGTTTATCCTAAAAAAAATAGTCATATCATAAGTTTGACTTTTTAATCATAAATACATATACAATCAATTATATTTATGATTTTAGAACTATTTTTTTATACGTATAAAAATCATAAAAATAATTGATTGTGATTTACCGATGCATGTATAAAGTATAATACATTTTATGAGAGACAATTTCAATACACATTTTTATTAGTTAAAATTTTTACGAATTTTCCACTAAACTATTCTTGTTAATGGTTGATGTGTTTTGAATATCATAAACGTAAAATAGAAATGAAAACTTAGGCATGGTGCGTATAAAATTAATTAGAATTTACAATTGAAAGAAGAAAAAAATCAATTAAATATTTAGGGAGAGACAAAAGTTAAAATTTGAATTATAGAACTCAATTACTATTGAAATATTAGATTTTTTTTTTCTTTAAGAAATTCATATTTGTGTAAATATTTGTATAAAAAATTGAAATATTAGAAGGAGGTAAATGTAAATATTTGTGTGTGCTTTTTTAGTCTTGCAACCTTTCTTGTCTAAAAATGTAGATATTTAAAATATCTGACATTGTTAATCATTTGAACATAAAAGCAAGATTTTAGTTTTGACACACCATTTGGTGGTTTCATGCTATAAAAAGATTTTGTCAAGTTTTCATAATATTTGGCTCGAGTGTGTTTCGAGTATTTGAAAGGAGAGAAATGTTCATATTGTTTGCAATAAGGAGCTTCCAGTTCAACATGTGCTTGATAAGATGAAAGTGTTAGTATATACTACTAGTTTTTAGCCCCTATCATTATTGTTATTTTATAAAAGTCTCTCTCTCTAAACCGACTTTGCTTTGTCCTCTCTCTAAAACGAGACACCCTCCGTCACCCACCACCACGCTCTCCAAAATCTATATAAGTTGTCCACAATGTAGGCATGGTTTATGGTGGTTGTGATCCTCTTGGTTGTGTTACCATCTAACTCCCATTTTGGGTCGCACGAAAAACTCGTTAGAGTTTGTTTCTAACACTTGTGTTGGGAGTTAACTAATGGCATCACCGTTGTGGTCGTCGTCCGCCCTTTATTCTCTGATCATGCTTTCTTACATCGTGTTATTCGAAATCTATATTTGGGTTTGGGTCGTTGTTGTTGTTACGAAGTTGTTGTCGTCCACGCTTCCATCTATGACGGACTTTGTTCACATATCATGCTCGATTTTGCATCGGCTTGTCAGCTTGTTCATGTTCCTAGGCGTGGTTATCACATATGGGTTCGCTATGGCGTCTATAGGTTTATCGCATTTGGGTTTCTTGTTGTTTTGTTTGTTCATATGGTTTAATGCTTGGGCTTGTCAACTTGTTCACGTTCCTAGATGTGGTTATCACATATGGGTTCGTTGTGGCATCTATAGATTTCTCGCATTTGGGTTCGTTGTGGCATCTATAGATTTCTCGCATTTGGGTTCGTTGTTGTTTTGTTTGTTCATATGGTTCGATCTACCCCTTTTCCGATCTGACTTTTTTTTTTTTTTTGTGAACATGAGTTTTGGTTGATTCGAATTGATTCACAGCTTGTTAAGGGATTTCCAGTTTGTGCTTGATGTGGCGTTGTGGTTCAGTTTGTTGTTGCAATTGCTGGTTTTTGTCTTATCCATTTGCTTCGAAATCTTCATCTCAAAAAGGCGTTGGTTTCGCTCTTTATACGATGTTTTCGTCTGTTTGATAGTCGTTAATACTTATTGTTGTTGGCTTTGTCACAATTAGTTGTCAGGTCGTGGATTTGTTTCTGTGTTGGCAGCTGAGTCCATTCGCCATTCTCAATGTCGTGTTTCAGTGCTCATCAATTCATACACCATATATTTGCAATTTGATTTCACGTTTATACGCGGGTTCGTTGGAATGTGCATGTTTTGTGTGGGTGCTAGACTCCAAATTTGAATTTGTTTATCTTGTTTTTAATTCTTTACCCTTCGGGGTTGTACTGTATCACCCATTTGCTTCATTTGTTTTTGCTTTTACTATGCTAGGTTTTATCTCACATGGTCTTTTATACTCTCAATTTTTATTCTATCTACATAATTAGTTGCAGATGGTTCAAACCATCTACCCCTATTTGCTTAACAAAAGGAGGTACAATCATTTAATGTCATATTTACGAAACTCAAAGCAGATATTAACACGTATGACAACGAGAATTTTAAATTTTATCAACGAAAAATAACAACTGTTTTATGTAACATTTATACATGTTAAGAGTAGTGTGGTTTGTGAAACGACAACCAACCTTGTCTTGATCTAGTGTTGAAGTCGAGTACCCTGGTGTTGTTAATGTATCTTTTGAGCCTTGTTGGCTTAGGAACTTAATTACTTATGGAGCTTCACTGTTTTGTCACGAAGGCTACATACTTTAGTCTAATGCGGTGATGTAAATGCAGTTTATCTTTTCAAACACCTCGTTCAACATCATTATACTAAGCACATTAAGATGGTATCCTCGTCTAATATCAATTGGGTCACATGTTATCAACTTTTTGCTATCTAACCCCCAACTATTTATATTCACGCACCAAACCCAATAGTGCTGAATAGAGGTGTGCAACAAAAAAAAACTGAATTGTTGAACTGAACTGAACCGAACAAAAAATTGAACCATTACTAATAATTTTGGAACTAAATTGAAACAGTTCGGTTCAGTTCAATTCATGATTTATCAATTTGTTTCGAAACAGTTTGGTTCATAACATTAAGGTTCGGTTTTAAAAACTTCAAAAATTTGATTTCGTTTATTTTTTTTCAACAGTGGCAATAATAACAATTTGGTTTGGAACTGTTCGATTGAGTTATTTTAAATTTGACAAACAGCTCAGTTCAGTTTTCATCCTGAACCATGCCCACCCTTAGTGTTGAGCATGAAAGGTGCATGAGTCTTACATTGAATGAGAGATGGTCGGAATCGGAATATGTGTTTATATCTGCAGACATCCTTACATCACATGTTGTTTTTATAAGGATGAGTTAAGTCCAACCACAATTTCTAATAATACAATCTATAATTTAATTTATTTTAAATTACTTGTTATATAATATTTGAAGATATTCATTAGCATTTTTCTCAACAGTTGCAATAATAACAATTTGGTTTGGACCTGTTCGGTTCGGTTCAATTATTTTAAATTTGACAAACAGCTCAGTTCAATTTTCATCATGAACCATGCCCACCCCTAGTGTTGAACATGAAAGGTGTATGAGTCTTGCATTGAATGAGAGATGGTCGAAATATGTGTTTATATTTGCAGACATCCTTACATCACAGGTTGTTTTTATAAGGATGGGTTAAGTCCAACCACGATTTCTAAGAATACAATCTATAATTTAATTTATTTTTAATTACTTGTTATTTAATATTTGAAGATATTCATTAGCATTTTTTAAAAATACATGATTAGTGAAATATTAATTTATATATTGAATAATTGAAGTAGTTTTTAAAGTAGTGTAGTTTTTAATATCCCCATTCTCCTTGATAAAACAATGTGATTAGTGAAAAGCTCCTATCTCTTTTCTCTCTCTAGAAAGAGATGGTGAGCATACTTGCTTAGTCATCTTAGTTGGTAGTGTGGGAAGAGAAACCATAACCATATATTATATTCCTCTCCAAAATTTCTTACCAATAAAAAATGTCAAAGAATAATAACAGGCAAAGAAAAAATAAAGCGAGGAGGAAGTTGTTGTGCGCTGTCGTTTCTGATGGGTAATTGAAGATTCTACGATCCACAAATAATAAGAATTTCCCGTTTGTACTTCGGAAGTGCAGTGCAGTACTTTTACGACGTAAGTCGATATATGGTATAATGTGATGCTTTGCCTTGTACAAACTGGAACATTGAATATCTATCACTTTCACAATGGAAAATAACCTGGTTCATGTAACATGTCCTTCTATATCAACATTAAACAAATGCGAACAAGCTTTTTAATTGGTCAAATAGTTGAATGATTAGATATACTACATGTCTGCGTTTCAACCAAAGGTGATGCTAAATTTGGGTCTATCAATATTAAAGTGTTGGTGTATAGATTAATTGGTTTATAGTCTACAGATGGGTTAAGGCATAAGGGGGCGTTTAACACTTTTTAAAGCCTTCCTTATACACTCAAACACAACTGGGCTAACCTTTTCTAGAATCTCTTCACACTTTTCTAGTTATCTGAATTAAGTTTTTTTTTTGGTAAACATGCTTAAAAAAAAAACTTAACTATGAAGATAAAGAATCTTCGAGGAGTCACTTAAAATAAAAAGAATTTAAATTTTTCAGAGGAGAATCCTAAATCTTGAACTTGTCATCGTTGGCAGCACCTAATTTAGCCAAAAAAATCTGCACTAGCATTCCCAACTCCGAGAGAGTGGCATGACTATCAATTCATTCTCAGTAACTCTTGAACGCAAACAATAATCAGCATAACAATGATACTTGCTAACAGGCATTGTAACAATATCAATAATGGTTTTTGTGTTAAGGGTGTGTTTGCTAATCCTGAAAGTTTTTTCATTTTAGAGTCAATTTTTTTTGTGATAAATCTAAAACAAGCACCTAAAAATGACTAAATTGTGTTTTTTTATAAAAAAAAAAAAAAAAAAAAAATCAAAGGGAGAGTTATACAAAAAGTTTTCCTTTTTTCTTTGTGACCTTTTTTGGGGTGTGGCTATGGAAAAAAGAAGATTGTTTTTTTTTGTTAAAATAGGATAGGATATGCTGACCAAAAAGAAAAGGGGAGCTAGAAAAAAAGTCAGTATGGTGGAGACAACCTCAAAGTACAGAAAAGGTCACTATCTTAAGCGAAAAACTGGTTTCATGGGGTGTGGGGAGAAGGAGTGCATGTATGGGAAAATAGGTAATTAACGAGGATGAATTATTGGCAAATTGCAAGCACACTTTGTGCTATCCCATTCCCTATATTAGATATAAAACTCAGTTGTAAACTTGTAATAGTTAGTAGGTAATTAGTCAATCGTTATTTCCATTGATATAAATTTTATGTACCTTTGATGTAATTTATACTATCTTATTATTATCAATATAATAATTTATATTTTACTCTTCTTTTATCAATATCTTCTATAAAAAAAAAATTAGTAATACATATTTTCAAAAAAGTTCACTTTTAAGGAAATAACAATGGATTCATAATAATATTAAGTTAAGTAACTCCTTTAAAAAAAATATTTACTGTGAATGTAAATTTTTTAAATAAAGATTTAGTTATATTAGTACTATACTACCTCTATCATAATATTACTTTTAAAATATCTACTGAAATCAGTATTTAGAAAATCTAGTGAAATGAAATTGAATGTTCATGCATGAAAACATTTTTGCATTGTCAATACATTCTTATTAAATTATAATAAAAGTTTTATTGGTTAACACCACCAAGGAACCAACTAGGAGAGTCGGCCACCACTAAATAAAACGTACTTATTTAAGTAAGTTACCAATTAGGGGAGAATAAGATGGATAAATAATGGAGTGACTATGAAGCATCCATTGACGGCGACGAAGTTCTCATCACATCCAATTCCAATTCCATATTTTATTAGGGTGGAATGACAGCCACTTGGAGAAAGCATGGTGAGAGTGGGAATTAGATGAGATTATGAGCATAAATTCGGGGCCACTACATAGATTTGCTGTATATTGCTAAGACATGGATTGCTGTAGGAAAAATTTACCATGTATCATTAGGAAACAAAAGAATATTTTTTGGTTTGATTTTCCAAGATATTGTTACTATATTTGAATTCTTAACTAGTGTCGCTAATGGTTCATGAAATTGAAAATGTGAAAGATAATTACAAATTGATTATTAATTCAAGAGGAATGATATTTTGACAATCAATTTTGAACAACTTTGGATGACAACCTTTTTCCTCCCTTTTAATTGGACAATAACAATAGAGAGAGAAAAAGGAAGAGAGAGAATAAAAGTAGAATGAGAGTATGAGAGAGAATTGTCACCAAAGTTGTTAAAAATGGTTGTCAAAATATCATTCCTCTTAATTCAAAGGTAAAATTGATAGATGACAATCCACTTAGAGTTGATGTTCTTAATATATAATGGAGAAAAAAGAAGATAAAAGAAGATTAAGTCCATAGACTTGAGCATTACTCTACTAGAGAGCATCAAAGGAAGAGAAGAGAGACTTCGTCAATTTTTTTCGTATTTACTATTGATCCTCATTTTTTTATTTATGCACAACTCAAGTTTCCTTGATTTTAAGATCATTATAGCTATGTGTCCATTTAGCTCAACCAAATATGTTATGTCAAGTGTATTTCCTCATGTGCTATTTTAAATCATAAGTGTCATCAGAGCACTCATTAATATTTTCTTATTTATTTGTGTATATTCACCACTAGAAACGGTTTTACCTTTTTTTAGTGGTTTAACTTTTTACATCTTTATTTTTACTCTCACTTTTAAGTAACCTTTCCATATTTGGAATGAGTTCACATCCTCACATGAGTTTATTTTATTTTTTATTTTTAAGTTTTTCGGTTTGAAATTTTTTTCAAAATACTCTTTTCAACCTTTCTGGTTTGAATAAAATTTCTGAAAAAGTTTATTATTTAGTTTTTGGGTTAGAAAAAAATAATTAAAAAAAGCCTTAAAACTTTATATAAGTTTTTCAGAAAAATTATACAAATCACAAAACTCTCTAGTTTTTTGGAAAAATAGTGCACATTGAAAATGTTAAAATATGTTTTCCGAAAATTGTGTATCAGAGCACTTTGAAAAGGTTATATGGTTTGTATTCAAACACTTACTTTCTCTTTACTCTTCGAAAAACTTTGAAAAAATCCGAGGAAAAAGTGAAAGGTTTTAGTTTACATGTAAAGGTGAAATTGACTATTCATGAAAATGTAAAGGTGAGGGTATACTTGTTGGTGTACATGATAAAATTTTATTTGTACCGTATCTCATGCTTTTAAAACTTTTAGATTATGAGTTTAGCTCAATTGATAAAAATAATGCATAATATATGTAAGATTTGAGGTTCGATTCCGAACAACCACCAAAAAAACTTTTAGATCATTGGGTGAGCCAGTCGCATTAACAATCGGGTTTACCTATTCAATTAAAAAAATCACAACCTATTCATAACAAAACTCATTATTGTTTACGTTTGTATCAATTTAAATTATGAAAATATCTAAAAATTAATAAATACTCCATCCGTTTTAAAATGAGTGTCGCTTTAGCAAAAAAAATTGTTTCAAAATGAATGTCACTTTACATTTTCAATACAACTTTAATCTTTTTCTTCCAACTTTATCCTCTCCAACTTTTCTCTCACACAATTTTCAATGCAACTTTAAATTTGCCTTTTTTCTTATAAAGTAAGGGCAGTTTAGTAAAAATGTTATGTCTAATAATTATTTCATTTCATTCTTTAATATATGTGCAATTGGCTAAAGCGTCGCTCATTTTGAAACGGAGGGAGTACATAGTTAGTAAAACTATTTTCTGTAGAACGTTCGCTTTATATAGACACACTTCCTTAAATGCGTCGGCTGATATTATATTGAATTGGTGCTTTAATACATCAAATGTTGAATGATCAAGTTCTCCGATATCCATGTTTATTGGGAGAACTCAATGGGGGAAAGACATACATGATACATGTTGGTTTTATTTCTGACAACCTTTTCCTCGTTGAATTTGCGGTTTCGTCAAATTCTTCTGTGTTTTTATAGATTCATGATTTGTAGATTTGTTAATATTGGTGTTGATATATATATATATATATATATATATATATATATATATATATATATATATATAAATTAATTTT
>Ga0228710_1001562_pt1 | contig 34605 bp, 16 predicted proteins | sample MedpolnodulmetaG_FD_177995 | JGI IMG/M metagenome (GOLD analysis project Ga0228710, IMG submission 177995) | Root nodule microbial communities from Medicago polymorpha collected in Santa Monica, California, United States - pink nodules | ecosystem: Host-associated > Plants > Roots > Nodule... | reverse complement strand
TTCCAATCCCCCCCCCCCCCCCCCAAACTTTCATGATTTTAGGTTGATCCAAGTTAGCGAACTCATATATATATATCACTTCTCTTGCATGCTTTCTTCCCATGTTTGAGAAGAAAAGAAGATGTGTATGGGTCAATATGTTTTTATCGCTCTTTCCTATGTCACCTCTCCACAAGATAAGTTGGTCATTTCTCACTAAATTGGCTCTTATAATACAACTTCTTCTGGAACACTTGGTTATACACAGGCTAAATTGGCTCTTATATAAAACATTTATGATGCTTATGCCAAGAATTTATATTATTTTGGAAATTATCATCTATTTAAGTATTTGTTTTAATTATTTTTAAACTTGTTTTGAATGTCCTGAAAATTTCATCCAACAAATGAGTAAAAACAATACAATAAAGAGGGAACAATGCTCCTATATAAAACAATATATTACCACCTCTCTCACTCTCTCTTCTACCTATCATATATCATTTTCTTTCTAAAATCTACCTCTTCTTTCTTTTTCTCTTTCAAAAATCTTTTGTTTGTGAATGTGAAGATTTTTGTGGTTTCTCATCCTCAATAGTTTATTGTCTTACTTCTCTTGCATCTTTTCTTAACGCTCATTTTCATCATGAAATTTTGAATTATACCATATGGCTGTAACTTTTCCTTGTGGAGGTCATTGCAATAATCTTTTCAATTCTAAATCTAACCACTTCAAGACATCGCCTAGAACATTCAAATAAACATATAAAACATAACTATGTAGAAGATAATAGTTATTATCTCATGTGTAAGACTAACAACCCACTTAAAGCTATATTTGGTGATTCTTGTTAGGACAAAGTGCAGTACACGAATAAGAACCAGATAGACAACCAAAATAACATAAAATCTTTTAAAGACAATCAACTTCAAATAGCACCATAAATCTCTTCTGCTTCCTTTAGTTCTTGAATAGGCAACTTCTTTGAGGCCTTTAAGACATGATTGGATAATAAAAGTGACTATACAACCACAAATAATATCCACCGAAATGAAAATGAATGTGACCCAAACATTGTTATCTTCAAAAATGATCCCCAACACAATGGAAACTTGATACCACTTGAACACAAATTGTAGATATCATAACCCTCTTATTCATTATTCTCTACAAAAAGTGTCTTACAAAAATCCAACCTCTAAAAATTAACACAAGGATAACCAAACAACGTAGACCGATGACAATGTACAAAACTAAATTTCAACCCATATAGATAGTTCCTATAAGGCTCAAAGCAAATTTCACTTTTGCAGCACAAAGTAGATGAAATGTCGCCGTAAGAGGAACTCCCGCCATCAACAAATAAATCTTGATGCGGTAAACACGATAGATGTGTGCAATAATGACCATCCATGATAGAGAGAAGAAAACATACAATATTGAAAACACCAAAAAGATTATAGGCAATTGAGTTTAACTAACAGAAAGATAATTTTGTGATCCTTTGTCATCAACATTAAAACATTCTGAATGAAGACTCATTGAGACAATGCTCGACGGAACACAATTGGTAAAAACAATATTAAATTGCTGAGGAATATCGATTGAATATGTATGATTCTAAGAAGATTAGAAAAGTTAGGGTTTGGAAAAGAGGGTTTGATGTTTACGAGAGATCTGTTATGTTTGGAGAAGATGATGATGATGGGTTTAAACATGATCACAACAGCAACAGTGGTGGTTATTTGGAGGCACGGTGAAGAATTTCTAAAAGATATGGTTCGAAGAAGATGAATTTAAGAGTTACAAAGCATTTGTTCTCTTTGGAGAAGATGCGATTTAGAGTTTAAGAGTAATCCGTGATTTATTGTTTTACTTAGAAACTCATATGATTCATTTGAAAAAATATAAAGTTGAAGAAAATTCCTCTTTGGCGGCACATCTAAACTAGATATTTATTGTACAACTTGTTCGTAAACAATTATGAGGCTAATTTGGAGAGATTAAACACATTTCTTGTTACTCATGAAGTTTTGAATTTTACCTTATGGCTGACAGCTTTCCTTATCGATGTCTTTGTGTTATTTCCCCAACCGCGAATCTTGATTATAAATAAAATTGTTATAAATTTTTTATTAACTTTAGTTTTGCGAAAAAAATAGATTGTTTTTTAGAATTATCTTCTATTGAGTATTTGTTTTGATTATTTTAAAACTTATTTTGATGATGTATTTTGCTAAATTAGTTCATATTATTCTCATTTATGCATAAACGTATTTAGACATTGGAAATTTATTTAAGTCGTTGGAAATATCATATAAATATATCACGTAACAACAACACAATGTAAACATTGTGGTTATATGATATGTTTATTTTTAACTAAATAAAAATGTCATACAACAATAATAATAATATTTCTAAATGAAAAATAATAATAGTAGAAATTATTATTATTTTTAACTAAATAAAAATGTCATACAACAATAATAATAGTATTTCTAAATGAAAAATAATAATAGTAGAAAGAATAAAAATACCATACAACAATAAGATTTGAAATCTACCTTATGTTGTAAATTCATCTTGTAGAAGTCTTTGTGTTATTTTATAAACAACCAATCACGATTAGAAAAAAATTTGTTTTGTTGAATTTATTGATGTAAACATTGTGGTTATATGATATGTTAGTTTTTAACTAAATAAAAATGTCATACAACAATAATAATAGAATTTCAAAATGAAAAATAATAATAGTAGAAACAATAAAAATACCATACAACAATAAGATTTGAAATCTACCTTATGGCTGTAAATTTATCTTGTAGAAGTCTTTGTGTTATTTTATAAACAACCAATCACGATCAGAAACAAAATTATTTTGTGAAATTTATTGATGAAAAAAATATGCCAAAAACTTATACTATTTTTAGAAAATATCTTCTATTTAAATATTTGTTTTGATTATTTATAAACTTGTTTTGATAATGAATTTTACAAAATTGGATAATATTAATATCAACTATGCATAGACGTATTTATACATTGAAACATCATATAACAACGATACAATGTAAACATTATTGTTATATGATATGATAAAATGTCATAATAACAATAATATTACCAAGATTTTGAGCATCATTCCAGTAATTGATAGGTCCGTAAGTGCACGGAAATATCGGTTTTACTATAAAAGATGTCGAATCCCACAGAGACCAATGTCAAGTACCATTATCTATTGTCACGTTGTTTATCTAAGGCGATGCTAATTAGTTTAGTTGCAAAATTGAAAAATAACTTGTTTTTAATTACTTTAAATGACGAGAGCGTAGAATATAATTCACGTCGATCATTGATACTAGCTAAATTGTATTTTATTATTATACAGGACAATATTTTCGCGCATAAAAAGAATTAAATTAAAAGGGTCACCAGCTTTCGCGAGTATGACACCAAATTTTGACTTTGTAATCTAATCGACCGCTTTCGCGTGTACGCCTTACAACTACAAAACACCGTTTGAAAACTAATTAATATACGCGCGAAAAGTTATTTTTAGTAGAAATAAAAATTTAAAGGTATCGTCGGCTTTCGAGCGCACGGTACTGTATTTTAAACTCACAAGCGCCAGCTTTCGCGTGTACGACCACAAGTTTAAAATAGCCTTTTTGAAGATTAGAAATTTCTAAATTAATTAAAGAAAACGCTTTCGCTGTATTTCAAAATTAATTCCTAAAAATTCTACGGTCAGATATAGGTTTCACTCTTTCGATATGAAACCGGTATCACTTTATTTCAACTTTCGCCGTAAATATTCCTCGTTAAAAATCAGAATTTCCAGACTTAAAAATAATTCCTGTTTCAATTTATAATCATACAATTTAACAGAGTACCATTGATACGACGTTCATCACATTCCAGACTCTATAAAAATCTACCCAGACATAGTAATTATAATAAACATGTTTTTCTTTATAATATTCATCATCATTGAAATAATAGAGAATTAAAACAAACAAACTATGAATCAATATAAACAAAGTGGACAAAACCTGTTAATTGATGGAAATTGGATATAAATAGAGAAAACCACGTCAACAGGAATCAGCTACGGTCCAAGAAATCAGCACAAATGTGGCAGTAGCAATAACAATTCCAAATTGGAATTGAAGTAAACAAGTGCAGCAGCAAACAGGAAAATAATAAAAGAAAAAGGAAGCCTAAATTGGAATGGAAAGGAATGGATTTTGCTGAATAACAAAGTTATAAAGTAGCAATCAAAATTAATTTGTGAAGTTACAACTTAATTCCAATTTTTGCAAAGTAAACAAAAGTTCCGAAACTGTACGTAGCAAATAAACAAATAAACTGAAAGCTTCTAAAAAAACAGTTTCTAAGTTGCTAAATTTATCTCTCTAAAGCTTGGTGTGTATACTGATTGTTCCAGGTCTATTTATAGGCCAAAAACTCCAACTGAGATGCCTCTGGTCATGTCCCTTGTAGTGGAGCAAATGCAGGAAAATGGGAAAACTGCTACTGAACATGGGGAGACTTTTTCAACTCAAAACCATGACGGGCGTCACATGGGATGACAGTCTGCCGGTCATGGGTCGTGACGGCCGTCATGCCTGGCGTTGACTTTCTCATCTAATTTGTTGACTTTCTGGTGACTGTGAGCTTTCTTCCTTTTTTCACCGATTTTTCATCATTTTGACGCACATGGACCTTTAATCAACAGATACCTGAAATAGACACACAATACCAGCATAACATTGCAAAAATCTATAAAACCGAGATCAAAACATGTATAAGTCGAGCCAAAATAGTAGTGTATTTTACATGTTATCAGTAATCAATCGCTCTGCTTTAACAAACTATTATGTTTACATGATATGATTTAAAATAATTTATGTAAGCTTCGTGCAGAGGTCGTGTTTAATGAGTCAGGTTTCTCAAGTTATTTATCCAATTATTTGTTTGATTTTCATGATTTTGGAAACGTTAGTTACTTAAGCAATTTATATTCTACAATCGATCCTTACACTTTGACATTTTGAATTCTAAATTTAACCACTTCTAGACATCGCTTAGAACATTATTGGGGGCGTTTTATCTTTATTTGAACATTGCAAGGTTTACAAAATTAATCTTGACTATTGTGGTAAGATAATAATTTTATGTATTAAGGTAATAACATTTGGTTTGAAAATACCATCTAAAATAAAAAATAGTTAAATTTGTCAATAATGCGTGGTATGTCAATGATCATATGAATTACTCGAAAAATATAAAGTTAAAGAAAATTCATTGATGGACGGCACATCTAAGCTTGATATTTTAGGCTTCTTTTGCACCACTTGTTCTGAAATAATTGTTATATATAAATGCTAAATTTAAGAGATTAAAAACATTTCTTCCTACTCACGATGTTTTAAATTCTACCTTTTGTTGTAAGATCCACTTGTGGAGGTATTTGTGTTATTCCTTGATACGAATCGGCAAGTGTATGGTTCTATCGAGTAATAAAATAGAATATCGTCCACATAGAGTTATATGTAAGTACCAATTTCGTTTTTAATGTTAATTAGCTGAAAAAGTTCAAGTTTAGAAGTCGAATAGTTTCTTGATTACAATTCATATTATAAAAAAAAAAAACGTTTGAGGATTATTGGTTCGTCTTAATAACAAATCACAAAAAATTCAAGCCTATATAATGACATTTTGTGCATTGTTGAAAATTTTCGAGACCATGATACTCCTAAATGCTAAACATTCAATGCAAGTTTTAATCTCAACGAATTGTTGCATAGCATTCAATGTAAGTTTTAAAAAATTATATTTATAGCCATAACATTAAAAAATATAGATATATTTTCAAACTTTTTGATATATATTTGAAATTATGTTATAATAAAATTTAGTTAATACCCCATCAAACTTTTTATGAAAGCCAAAAATCTCAAAATTGAAGCATTTAAATCAAACATTTTTATCAATTTAAACGAAATCAAATTTGCTTAATGATATGATTCTCATCACCTTTTACAGTAAGTTGATAACTCTCTTCTTACCATTTTCACTATTTTTTAATGAGGGTCATTAACTCCTTATTTAAAATAATTTAAAAACTATTATGATTAACATCTAAAATATAAATTTGATTTTTAATTTTTTAAAATTATATTTAAAAATTATATTAGATGATTGCTTTTCATACAATGACGTTTACTTATGCTTTTTTTTTCATCGTTTTCATTTAAGCTCGTGACAGTACAAAATATAGTGCTATGTATGTTTCTGGATCCTTTAATTCACTTTTGAATTATTTCAAGTACAATAAACTCATTTGAACATATAACATTTTCATTTTTTTTTATAGGTATTAACTTTACAATTGTGTTTTCCTTTTGTACAATAAGCTCATTTAGAGTCTTGTATTTCAAGATATATAAAGTTTCCATTTGTTTCTTTAAATCAATGACAGCCGAGAAAGATGGATTGAATATTATCTTCGTCGCATAAGTAGTATTATGTATAGTCGCCTGACCTGCATTCATATATCTATTAACCGTTTGTTAAAAAAACAAAAAGAGAATAATGATTATAAGCGTAAAATATATTCATACCGTGAAATATCTTGATTTTGGTCAAGAGAACAACGACAACAACATACAAAAAAATATCTAAAAATAATATACCACATGATATTCTAAATTTTCGTTTTGCGAATGGAGATATCGAGAACGATTTCAATGGGTATATATTTGTTTGAGCAAAAAAAAAATCTACTATGTAACAAATGTTCTAAAAACACAACATAAGAAATAGTATCAAACAATCTTATTATTCATCATAACTATTTTGAATGCGTAAGACAACTTGTCCTTGTTCATATATCTCACACCACCACCAAACGATTTGAACCTTGATACAATTTTCTTTTGAAGGGAATATATCAGACACAAAATCGATTTTCGGTACCATTTCAATTATAAAAAGATAAGAGGAAGAAGAAATTATAGAAAGAAGTAGACAAATAGAAACCCAGGTGGAGTTGTGATGTGAAAAAATTGTTAAGCCATATGTCTAATTTATAGTATTTTTCATAGGATATTTTGATAAAATGACCACATATAATTTGACTTATTCATTAATCACACATGTTTTTGCCTTGCCTTTAATTTTTTGTTTGGTTACTTTTATTGCCTTTCTTATCCTTTTTTTACTCGCTTTTCATCCGTTTTTGATTAAATTCCAATAAACTGATTTTTTTTTTGGATCAATAAATTGATTTCTTTTGGTGATATTATATATATTAGTTCATGTCCAATTAAAAAAATAAACATTAAAAAAGGAATGTTAAACAAACAGAAGCAAAAAACATGGTTTCTCTCTGTAAAACATAAGATCTGCGATTTTTTTTAAAACTCAATATGTAAATGAATATGCTATTTACAAAAAAAAAGATTAAATGCCAATAAAAGGACTTGAAAAAAGCTCTCAAATTTATATAATATAAATATAGATAAAAACTTATTGTTATATCCTTATTTATTAATTTTGTTAGGTCTGCAACAACTTAACCTAATATTTTCCCTCCCATTTGCTTTATTAGGTTAGCAGTAATTTAACCTAACGAAGATAATTTCCTTTGACTATATCATTTGCAATGACAATTAACAAAAGTCAAAGGCAGTCGCTTAAACATGTTGGTGTATATCTACCAACACCTGTATTTTCTCACGGACAGTTGTATGTTGCTGTTTCAAGAGTTACATCCAAAGAAGGACTAAAAATATTGATCACTGATGAAGATGGTGAAGATACCAATGTAACGTCTAACATCGTATATGAGAAAGTATTTCGCAATGTGTGATGAAACTACATGCCAATGTACTAAAAATTTCATATTTCTTTTACCGAATTATTGATAGGATTACCGGATTTTCTTTTATAATATTTTCAGATTTCATACATTTTATGAAGTGTATTATTTTGTCTACTATTGATTATCACGGGTTATTTTTTTCACCGTTATCAATTATATATTGCATTTTATGATTCGTATGTCAATCCCTTGACAATAAACCCGTGCGGAGATCTCTTGCCACTATGCTTGAATTGCCGACGCACCTGTTTCCTAGTTTGAAGGCTACTCTTGCATTCATTATTACTGATGGTAAATGGAACATTCCTCGCATTATTCTTGATTTTCCGTTAGTGGCTGCCCAAATTATGCAAGTCACTCTTTTGGTTTCCCCTTTGCCGGATAAGTGTGCTTGGATTCATTCCCCCGACGAAGAGCTCTCTTCAAAACTTGCTTTCCAATTTCTTAATCCGGCTCCACCAAATCTAGATTGGGCTACTGCTATTTGGCGTCCCTGCATCCCTCCATCCCACTCTTTTATATTTTGGCGGTTTATGTTATCCAAGCTTCCAACGGATGAAAATTTACAATTGAGGGGCTGCACCTTGGTTTCCATGTGTCCGTTATGCTATAACGAGGTTGAATCATCTACACATTTGTTTCTTGAGTGTGCTTTCTCCTAAACCATCTGGCATTGGCTCGGCATCAACCTTCAACGCTCCATCCCTCTTGCCTCGCCCACTTCGCTGCTGACATGTATACCGCAGCGTTGCAGCTCTCAGCTGCGTGATGTGTTAGTTGCTGCCATTGTGCACTCGGTGCACGCTATTTGGCTTGCTCGAAATGCAGTCCGCTTCAATGCAACTTTTGTTACTATTCACGCGACTATGGCAAAGATCACCTCAATGATTGCCATGTCGGGCGGCATTTCCAAAGGGTATTGTCTGCTGTCAGATGTGGTCATTTTGGAAAATCTGTTTGTTTCTCCCTTGCACAGGCGTGTACGGGACACCATTCCGGTTGTTTGGAAGCCCTCTACCATCTCTTGGGTGAAGGCCAACACGGATGGGTCAGTTAGAAATTTAATGGCTGCTTGTGGTGGTATTTTTCGCGACTCTCGTGGTACTTTTCTTGGTGGATTCGCAAGCAATCTTGGTAGTTTCGGTCTTCAAAGCGGAAATATTGGGCCTCATTGTGGCTATGGAGTATGCGAGCTCAAACAGATGGACACGTTTATGGCTCGAAAGTGATTCTTCTAGTGCGGTACAAGCTTTCCATAAACCATCTCTTATTCCGGTTTGTCTCCGAAACCGTTGACATAATTGTACTTACAATGGTATGTTTATTATTTGCTCCCACATCTTTCGGGAAGGAAATGTTTGTGCTGATGGCCTAGCCGCTTTGGGGCATGATTTGCATGACACCACGTGGTTCACCTTGTTGCCTCCATCTTTGGGGCTGGATTTTTTTAGGGACAAAAATGGGCTGCCGAATTATAGATTTCCTTAGATTTTTCGTTCCTAATTTTCTGTATATATTTATTTTTCTTTCAAGGGTATTGGCCTAATCCCCCTCTTTGTAATTTTTCCCCCTTTTTTTAATAAATATATGTAATGGAAAGGCGGCATAGGAAGGGGGTGTCTGTTAGGTGCCAACCTAGTTGGGATGCTTCAGTCTCTCCCAGATGCCTCACCTTTCTCTTGGCCTTATAAAAAAAAAAAAAACCGTGCAGAGCATGGGTCAAAAATCTAATTTACAACTCATTTGTTGGATTTCGTTGTCAGTGTCTTATAAAAATAAGAGAATTCAAAATCGTAAAAAACTGTGACAAATTTCCAAAAATTGTGAAAATAAGAGAATTCAAAATCGTAAAAAATACACTTGCACATAAATAAATACCACTAAACTTTCAAATTTTTGACCAAAATTCTCAGAATCGGTGCAACTACAACTCCTCCATGGAATCGCAACCTCCGGTCACCGGAACCACCGCTAGAACCACCACCGAGCCCTCACAATCTCAACCACAACAACAACAACAACCACCACCCTCTCTCCCTCCACCCACCTCCTCAACCCCTCCCATCTCAGCACCCTCACATCCTTCCCCAATCCCTAACCCTAACCCTAATCTAATCCAAACTCCAAACCCTAAACCCCCAACTCCACTTCCTCCCCAGTCACGTCCTCCTCCGTCTTCATTCACCCGAAATCCTCCTCCGACACAGTCACATTACTCTCACTTTTCATCAATCCCACCTTCCGCTAATCCTTCACAAGCTTCATCTTTTCCGTCCAATCCAGCTTCGTCGATTTCCTCGGCTTCCGCGCCGAGAGGCGGTATGGCAATTGGTGTACCCGCACACCACCAGAGCCCTTCCCCTCCGTTTTCTTCTTCCTTCAGTCAGCATTTTGGTGGAATGGGTCGTTCTGATTCTACCACAAATTCCAACACCTCTCAGGTATAGTTTTGCATTGTCATTGGGATTTAATTAGTATGCACCGTCAGTGTACAATTATTTTACATATGCATTGTTGCCACACATCATTTGGATATATGTTTAAAATAAATTTACATTGTCGGTGTATACTTATTGAACTTCTTGAGTTATTTTTTATGATTATGTTGATTGTTGAATGTTTCTGTATGGATGTTACTGTTTATACTTCTTTTTTACTAGCTGTTGTTTGTAATGTTTAGGTGAGAGCGCCAATGCAAGGAATGGGGACGTTAGGATCTTTCGGTTCGAATTCGCAAATGCGGCCAGGTGGAATGCCTTCGCATCAACAGAGACCGGTTCAATCATCTCTTAGACCGCCACCGCCTTCTGCTCAAAATAATCAACCTGCTGGTTCACAGGTTAGTGTATTTTGGTTCATTCTGTAATGTTCTGTTTAGAATGTGAAATTGAGTTATACTTATGAGTACGGTTGTGTGCTTTTTGTTTGTGGAATTCTGTTTTTATGTGTGTAAGGGTCTGTTAGGATTGACTTATTTGAGGTTATTTACTTCGTGAGACTGTTTGGAAGGACTTACGCAAACAACTTATGAGATGTCCATAAACTCTCCAGGATAGCTTATGAAAACAACTTATAGTTTTTATGAAAACAAATTGACTTTTTTTTTTTTTTACTTTTTGTTATAGAAATAGCTTATGCAAAACACTTATATGATAAGGGTTTTTGTTAATAGGGGCTTAAATTATTCATCCAAACAGGGACTGAAACTGAATATATTGAGCATTGCTTATTTTCAACTGTTATGTGATTAAGAGTTTTTTTCATACTTTTTTTGTGTTACACTGTAATTATTTGTGATTTCCTAGTTTGTTTATATTTTCTTCAGAGTTTCCAAGGTCATGGACTTATGAGACCGTCATCTGTGGGACCACCTTCCGCTCCATCTCCAAGTGCATCACAAGGTATGCAGTCAATTAATCAGCCATGGTTGTCTTCTGGGCCGCCAGGGAAGCCTCCTTTGCCATCCCCAGCTTATAGGCAGCAAATAAACCCACAATCTTTGCAGCAAAGGACACATATTTCCCAGCAGCAGCAATCCATGCCAACAGCTTCACAGCAGCAGCAACCTTTGCCTTCTAATCAAACCCAGGAGCATTTTGGGCAACAAGTTCCGTCTTCAAGGGCTCCTCATGTGCCTCACCAGGCACAGGTTACAAGGCTACAGGGGCCAGGAAATCAGAAACCTTCATCACTTGTGGCTGGACAGTCCGGTGCAGTTCAACCAGGGAGTCAAAGTAGATTACCAAATACTTTACCAAATGCAGATATAGAAGAATCGGGAAAGAGTGTTCTTAGCAAAAGAAGCATCCATGAGCTAGTCCATCAGGTGTGCTACACAATTTGTGCTCTATAGTAGGTTTTTCTAGGTTCATTGTTCATATTCTAATTATGATCAGCACATTTTGTTAAATAAAACATAGGTGGAATTCTCTAGATTTTGGCATTTTGTAGTTCAAGTAGGCATGCTGAAGGTCTCCTGTTGGAACTACCTAATTGGAACTACGTTGACAGTGATTTAATTTAAAACACGGATGGGGGCTTGCATCAATCATTTTGATTAGCTCCAATTGTAAGTTTGGATTAATAGAATGGGGTTTAATGGAGTGAGATGAAATGAAACGATATCATAATAGGTCCATTGTTTGGATTGTTTTAAAATAGGTTAAAATGAAATGGAACTTGAAAAAAATGCATTCCATCTAGTTGCGTTCAATAACCCACTGCTCCCTTCCAATTAAGTGGTTTAGGGTTGAACCAGCCTTTTTCTCCACCCCATCGTATAAATATCCAATTAATTGAATAATAATTTTGTTTCATTTTGCTCCATTCTGTTCTATTCCATCCCTTTTTATTCCATTTCACTATTTATTAGATATCTGAACACAGATTAGACTGATCCGTTAAAATTCAAAAGAATTATCAAGTTACTCCCAAGGTCCATTTATGAAGTTGTGATGCCTTAAGTCCCCCATTAGACATGTAAGTAATTAGATGATGGCTTATGAGCACTTCAAGTTACTAAGAATCTTATATTTAGCTTTTTTTTGCTCTGGGCTTTGTCATAGATGCTGTATTGGGACCTTTTAGGCTGGGCCTCGTAATTTGCATTAATCTATAAATAGATCTATGGAAGGGTGCAACTGCTGTTTTAGCTGGTGATTTAGGGTTCAAGAAGGTTCTATATTTTCTTTGTCAAAAACACGACTGAGTCATACGTTTCTCACAAAAAATGTCATGGATTTATTTGCGAGTGATGCTATACAGTACAGGAGACTTGGTAACGAATACTCACGGTAGAGAGTAAATTGGCAGCTATAGGTCTATTTTTAAATATGAAAATAACAACTTTGGTGGGAATCATGGGTAGGAATAAGTGTTATTCGTTGTTTTTCGTCGCCTGTGTTTCATACCAACCAGTATTTCCCTTTATTTGGATGGGTTTCTCAGCTGGGTTAAATGTTTCTCACAATTATCCACAATAAACTGATAAAGTATAATAGAATGAATGTGACAACCTAATGTTATTATGCTATAACCTTGTACATGCTTTGGGTGAATAGGGCTTTTGTTTCTTATTAGCGATTTGAATTTGAATCTATTGGTAATAAAGCGTCTTGTTACAGCTTCTTTCAACACCTCTTACTCTTTGATCACACTTACAATAAAAATAATTTTTTTGGTACTTTTAACTGATTGACAGTGTTGTCAATGGCGGTCTACGGTGGCGAGCCAAAAATCCCCCATAAACATATAGCGATGGCGTAACGGCAAATGACAGAAGCATGGCGGACAAACTGAGAAACCTATTATATTCACACAAAAATAGCAGAAATAAGTAAAGCACCGATCTAAAAACAACTAAAAATTAAATCAAGTTAATTTAAGATAACAATTTAAATTGGGTGTCTATAAATAAACAATTAAAAACATATTTAAGATAATTTAAAAAATCGGGAATGATGTTTAGACAAAAAAATGAAGAATTAAACATAAGAAAAAAAATAAAAATGTAGACAATATTTTTTTTTAAAGAATTAAACATAAGAAAAATGAAGATAAAGAATTTAAATAATAGAAAAAGAAGTTTAAGCAAAGAGAATAAAGAGTTAAACAAAATAGAATTGAAAATGAAGAAATAAAAGCAAATAAAGAAATTAATATAAGAAAAAAGAAGAAAATAATACTTACCAATAAGAAAAATAGAAAGCGGAGAAGAATGAAGAGAGTGGTTGTTTGTGCCTCACAGATAAGAGAGAACAGAGAGCTTTGTGGTGGTCGGTGGTCGCAGTTGCACACACGTTTAGAGAAGAGAACGAGAACAGAGTAGAAAGTAAAGTCGCGTATAAAGAAGAGGGTAGTGGTAAAATACCCATTTAACTGGGTTTACTAGAACTAAACCCATTTGGGCCTTCATTGGGCCATGCGTTTCCTCGGAAAAAACCGTCAACCCATTTGCCGCCATGATCCTAATCCTTGCGGCAGCATCCATGCAAAATCTGCCACGCCACTGCCATTCTATGATGCCCTGTTGAAATTCCGCCACCGATTTCTGCCATGGCGCAACCATTTGACAACTGTTTACAAATTCGACAAAATTTGACTGACATTTTCTAGCTAAAATTAACTAAATGGTATGGATTACTGGATTAACGTATTCTTATGTAGGTTTTATCCTTTTCTAGCTGCAATGTAGGATTTCTGCAAATAGACACTTACAACTTCGTCCGAATTAGTCCTTAAACTCCAGCAGTTGTTATAATTAGTCCTTATGTCCATGTAAGATCAAGTTCTTAACAATGAACAAATCTTAATCAGTGATTATAGTTATGATTTTAAAATTTTGGGCTTTTGTTTTTTAAAATTGTATTATTTAATTTATTAAATTTGAGAAGGAAAAACACAATTTTGTAAGGTTTTGTCTTATTGTATTTAAGTTTAAAAATAAAAAAATTGCTCTTATAAATAAAAAGTGATTAGACTCGAGTGCTTAATGAGCTCCAGTTAAGGACGAATTGTTCAGGAGAACTCAAATTCGAATCCCGGTTGGAACAATCATTGGTCAGGCTTTACTACCTCTAGTCCGGACTCCAGATTATTAGTACCCTGGGTTAAGATAAAAAAAAAAGATACTAAGGGTGTGTTTGGATTGAGGGTTTAGGAGGGGAAGGGAGGGGAGGGTTTACTTTTTGTTTTTAAATTATGGACTATATAACATGTTTTTCTAAAATAAATTAAGCGTGATTTAAGTATTATATGATCGTTTATCATGTTAATATGTTAACTTTTTAAAAAACATTTCATAGTCTCCGTAGTTTAAAAATGAAAAGTAAACCCTCCTCTCCCTTCCCCTCCTAAACCCTCCATCCAAACACACCCTAAGGGTTCTGAGTTGTTCTTTGTTAGGGAGTAAATTGAAGTTAACAAAAAAAAAAAAATATTGTGACATTGGTTGCAGTTTAAGGACTAGTTGGGATAAAATTGATGTTGAAGGTGTCTAATTGCAGAAGGCATACCAAGTTACTGACTGAGGTTTATATATGCACTTTTCCCTTTTCATTTTATCATTTAGTTACTTACAAATATACTCATTCAAATGCACTGAGTATATCAGTTCAAACTATCAGAATTCTTTAATTGAGTGTAATTATGTTTCCTTATTCAACTGAAAACTTGTGTAGTTTACTGAATGCATGACAAATGAGCATACATTCATCACTGCAGTGCCTTGCTCTAGAACTACTTTAGTGCTTACAATTGCCTTTCCCTACTGTTCCTGAATGATGATTCCTAAAACACTTCATTATGAAAAAATAGTAAAAGACAGACCTACTTTCTTTTAAATATCATGGACGAGTTACAATTCGACTCTGGTTCATGAATTATTATTGAATGAAACATGTCATAAGAAATTTCAGATTTGATAATTTTACTACGATTTGCAAGCTTGACGCAGTTCTATTTTCATGAAATAGGTCTGTTTTCGTCATGTGTTGAAATTTATATTTTATTATTATTAGGTTGATCCATTGGAGAAGTTAGATCCTGAAGTTGCAGACATTCTTGGCGATATTGCAGAAAATTTTCTGGAGTCTGTGAGTTTTTTCATTTGGTTGTATTGTGTTATATGGACTGATGGGATTACATTTTTTTTGGAACTTTTCAAAATTTGTTGAAATTTTCTGTTGTTTTGTTTTGGATTTTTCTCTCAAGCTTACATCATTTATTATTTTGAAACTAGTTACTATTACTAGATAATTTTTTAAACATAGTGCTTTGTACTTGTTTTTGTTTTAAAGCACCACCCTGCAAAACCATTTGTGCAGTGTGTTGTTTCTGTGACATGTGTTTTTGTTTGTTGTATCTTTTAAAATGAAACTAATATTAGAGAAGAAGATATTGAGGGCTCAATTATTCCCCCTCCCTGCTTGTAAATTGACACATTAATTTTCAGAATAATATATAAATTTGGGTTTCAAGGATTCCCAATTAAGAAACTATTCTTTGAAAAAGCTTAATAATTCAATTTCCGATGCATTGAATGCACAAGTTTCTATAAAAACTTACTATCTAAAGTCCTTAAAGAATGCCCCTAGGGCACTCATTAGCATTTCCCTTGTTTTAACAAATCTAAAGAGTATTAGTTTGGTAAAGACCCTATCACTCAACATATTTGTTTTTGTTAATTGGTATTGGTTTGTTTAATTATTTTATGATTTCCTTTTTCCAATAAACTACTTTCTTTTGTAATATTTAGTTTTTATTGAAACGTACGAGCTCACAATCATTATTGACCTCTTTTCAGATAATAAACCTCCGATCCTTTTTGTTTTCTTCTTTCTCCGTATACTCACATTAGATTGTTTTCAACAATGACTTTTCTTTTATCTATCTTTTAAATAGATAATTAGGTCTGGTTGCTCACTAGCCAAGCATCGGAAGTCAACAACTTTGGAAACCAAGGACGTACTTTTACATCTTGGTTAGTTACTGAAAAAAACGTCTGTGTTCTGATTTCATTGTCAGCCCATTTCACAGATTGTTATATTTATCTTTTTAGAGAAAAATTGGAATATTACGCTTCCTGGATTTGGTGGTGATGAGATTAAAAACTACAAAAAACCGGTATGAATTATCAACCTTTGTTGCACCTTTATGGTTAAGTTTTAATTAAATGGTTTATTTTGTTTTGAATCTCATATTCTTGGTTTGTACTTTGCGATGGTTTTGCAGCTTTCAACTGATATTCACAAAGAGCGCCTAGCGGCTGTAAGTTTCTGTATCCTTTATTTGTCTTATTTTAGTTATAGTATATCTTTTAGGCTTGCCAGCATAGTGCATACTGGCGAACATCATGTGCTACCCTTGCTATTACTGAGATGGTGATTATTTAAAGCGTTGTGTGTTAATATTTAAAACATTGTTTGGTATGCATGTAGTTTATTTTTCTTATTCTCGACGGGGTGATTATTTGTTTATCTTGGTTTGGTTATATTGTTGGCAGATAAAGAAATCAATGATAGCAACTGAGGCTGCACATCCTAAGGGCTCTGCTGGTCAGGCTTCTGGTAGTGCAAAGGGTAGTCAGGCAAAGATACCTTTCAATGTCATTGGCTCTCCCAACCTTAAAAATCCATAAGATGCGTGACAATTTTTGCGCTTTATACAGCAATGGAGGAACTGCTTTGGCAAAGGTAGTCTTGTTTGCAAATTGCATTGTAAACATAAACGATATCTACATTCATTATTTGTTTGGTGACACGACTCGCAAACCTTGAAATGCACTATAGGATTTCACATTTTTACCTGGCACATAAACTGGCACGGACTGTTGTCTTTATTCTTTTGATCCTGATTCCTGAGTGACGTGGTAGAAGTTCAACTTTGGTGAAATTCTGTCTAAAAGTAGAAAGCTAAACATGTTGGCATCAATCCTGACAACGTTCATATCTGCATGTGATGTTTTCATATGGAGGATAGGCATGTAGAGAGAAGACCTGTAGATTATGTAGCAAGGAGAGTCGATCAAATGGACGATAGTCAAGATTACAAGAGGTAGAGGAAGAGCTACAGAAACTATAAGAAACTATTACGAAAGATTTAGATATTAGTGAGTTGGATCGACCTATGGTTTATGATATAACACTATGACGTAATTTGATCCATGTAGCCGACCCCACGTAGTGGGATAAGACTTGGTTGTTGTTGTTGTATGTCATGATTTCATAATGTTGTAATTGTAGCCTTTTTTATAGGCAATTTGTAGGGGAAGGAAAATTTGTTGGTTGCAGAGATTGAATCTTAGAACCTCCTACATAATACATGTAACTGTGTAGACTTAACTTGTTCTGTTTACTATTTTGTTTCTTCCTGTCATACCCCAGATGAAACCTAATATTTCTTATCAGACTTGTTTGACTAATCTGTTCCATGTTGGAGGATTGTTAGGACATACTAGGCATTCAATATCCATGTTGGACGATTGTTAGGACATATGACTAGGCGTTCAATACTTTAAGTTATTCAACTTCTCAGCATTTTCTTTCAAAGTTTTATCTATTTGTTCTTATGTGCATTGTTGGCGATTTTGTGACTGTGCTGTTCTTAGGACAATCTGGGTTTTTTCATGCTGTTCTGAGCGTTCCATGTAGCAGAACATGAGAAATAGTCTGAATTTTGAAGCATTGCAGAAAACAACCAGATAAGGGTGAAGCGACAATCAAATGAAGAGGACAAAGGAAAAGCTGTGGCCTCAATGATTTAAAATTTTTTGGGATTCATAATTGTATGAAAGTCATTGATCGAGCAACTGATTTAGATGCAAACGGTCCCGAAATATACTCACAAATACTTTTACTGTAAATTAAGCATTGAGTTTCAACATCATCAGCAGGCTCTTTGCAATTTGTGGCCTTATTTTTTCAAAAGGATCTTTCACTGTGTTGTTTACACATTGGGCAAGGTGTTGACAAACTTTGTAGGGTATTTGTTCATTTCTCATTAGAAATTTACATGAAAGCATTTTGTTGTGTTGAGTATGTACCTCACATCTTGATATAATACAAAATATTTAGAAGAATATTTCTTTCATCAATAATTGAAGTTTTTGTTTTGTTTTATTCATTAGATCTGGCAATGTGACCGAAGATGACTGTAAAGTTTAAATGATATTAAGAAAAACCATATTAGATAAAACTATGCCACAAACAATGAAGATCCCTTTTCTGTTGCAGGTCATTGATATCAACACGCCAAAAGGGTAAATAAAGACAACCATAAAAGTGACCTGAAGAGTTAACTCTAGCCTCGAGAGAAGTTGTATCTTCTTTGAGGTGAATGTTAACATGATGAATTATATTTATTGGTCCATCATGGTGAACTCAAAAGTAACTGACATTTTAGTCCCTAGAAGCGTAACTCATTGTCATAATAGTCAATGACTAACATAGAAACACAAACACAATGATTTCTGTCTTTTCATTCTGCTAGTCTTTTTTGTCCCTGTCGTTAGTTTCGGATGTTAACATTGCGAAAAAAAGCATATGTGGGCAAGTGCCTTGATGATGTGGCTTTGGGGACAAAAATGATAGAAAAAAAGGTGCATTGATTATTTTAAAATCTTCAATATGAAAAATGAAAACTCTAATTTCTTCTAGTTCAATCTCTTTAGCAACGTTAAGGTGAATACTGTTTCTCTTTAGTCATATTTCTAAAATCTAATAACTAGAGATGAATGCTCAAGGAAGAACATCTATTTGTATAAAACTTTGATGATAGTTAAACATGTCTTTTGTGGTGTTTTCTAGCTCAGTGTAGGATCATGAACTTGCGTCTCTGGAATCCAAGACTTTGTGTAATCTAAGAGAAGTTGATAATTTTAATTTTGCAGCTAAAATAATAAATGATGACAGATGAATATATCTTGAAATAATATGTAAACGATACTAACACCGCAAGTCAAGAAAACCTCAATGACTTTCAATTTCACTGTTGTACTATAACTTGGAAAGGGATGACCCTTCCCCTTCAAGAAAACTCCCAATTTCATTTGTGACTAGTGATAACATCACTGAATTTTTGATCTCTCATAACCAAAATAATAAAGTACCAAACAAAAAATTTCAGCATTAAAGTAATGACTGAATTCATACTTGATTGACCTAAAAAATAAAAGCCATTGTCATAGGCCGTTTCTAGTTAAACTTTCAAACATGTTATTGTTCAATTTAATCTATGTAAGGTTTATGATATTGAATACTATTCATTATTAATTATAATTAGGAGTACTGATATAATCTCCTTAAAACTCTTTCAAAATCTCAACTCATACAGCTGAGTTACATCTTTAGAGACACATATCCTTCACTCTTTAATTTTGATTGGACTTAATATCCTAATCATCACAGTGATCTTAAATGAAAAGACACAAGAGTTTCATTATTAGTGTCGTGGGATTACCTAAACATCCCTAACCATAATTAGGAGTAAATAATAGACCTTTCACAAGTTTTTTTTTTTTTTTTGAGTAAAGACCTTTCACAAGTTTTTAAAACTTGCTTTGCAAGCAATAGTAGTACATACATAATAATCTTATCTTTAGATCACAACGTCCACCGTTAGCTACATTATGCCTGGCCTTTCCAATGGCAACACCCTCATTGTTTGTTGGAGTATTGTCTTGTGTGGAAAATGATTTAACCCCTCGTTTGGTCAACAAATCATAATTAGCTCACATAAATTCATATTTATTTGTAATTATTTAGTGAGTACTTCATTTAAATCATGTTTTTTTTCCCGTTTTCCCTTCATTTTTATATTCGGTAGATATCTATGTAAGATTGTCACAGTTATATATGCACGTTAAATAATCACCACTTTGAGTTTTCCCATCTTTACACAAACCCATTTTTTCAAATCACATATTTTTCACCCACCAACCATTTGTCTTTTTGTTTCTTAAACTTCATCCCCTCATTTCATTCTATTTTATTTCATTTACAAAACCATGTCCTTGGGTAAGTTCACTCTCATACCCTCTTTTTTTTTCACTACTCATCTATCATCACATTATCCCATTCTTCTCATCAATTTTTCATTTCAAAATACACTTTTTCACTCATGCCCACAAATTGTTTGTTGAAGTTCCTCAACCAAACATATTTTTAGGAACCTTTTGATTTTTTGTTTCTCAATACTCCTTTATATAGTATAGTAAAGAGGGACAATTTTGCATTGTCTAAGGACTTCTACTCATATTGGACGTCTTCATTGTCCATTCCGGGGGTTCCATTGTTGCCCATATAGTGAGCAAGGGAGCAAGGGTGTTTCTCGTTTGGTGCACCATCTTAAGTCACTACACCTTAGTATTGACGAACGAAAATGTACGATACGGAAAGCCCTTGAGAGTGATTGGAGTTTGTTTATGGCTTTGGAGGAGTCTCTGAGGATGGTTAAACAATGGATGTGTGGAATGTGTATGAGTTTTCATGCCAAGAGTCGTGCGTGTCATCATCCCGATGGTATGGTTCGTGTTACTAATGAGATGTGGGAGGCTGGGAGTCACATTATGCATATTGTAAAACCATCTAGAAAAGACTCTGTTGCTATTGCTGCAAAGGAAGGGATGGTTTTGGATGCAAGGTTGTTGGATGAAGTTCTCCAAGTTCCTATCTTCACTGTGAAGAGTATTCCTCATAGTCGTCGTCTTGCATTCTCTCAGGCATTAAAAGCTGCTCTTTATCAGGTGGTTGATGATCCAGGTTCTCTAGGCCCTTGGGTTCGTTTATTGTTTCTTCCTCATTCCACTTTACAGGTGTTCAAGTCTCCGACTAGGCAAGATCGTAGGTCTGGAAATAGGAAGTCATTGCAACAACGTCATATCCTAGGTTGCTTGGCTAAGTGGAGAGAAACTGATGGTTTTGCTGAGTTGGTTGATGGTGTGTTGAGCGAGTCTGGACAAGTTGGTACAAGTAGTGGAGGAGAGGATTTTGAGGAAAAAGACAAAAAGATGGGTCCTAACATCAAACAATGCCTTTGTAAGGTTGCTGATGGACACTTCACAGCATCAGTGAAAGTGTTGGGGTCATCCGGAGTCGCCCCATATAATGAAGATACTATGGAAATTTTGGGGGTCAAACACCCGTACAGGCCACCTCCCTCTATGCCGACCACTATGTTTTCTGAAGCTCCCCTTGTGGTTGAAGTTGACACTGTTCTCAAATGCATTAAATCATTTCCTAAAGGGACATCTTGTGGTAGAGACGGTCTGCGAGTCCAACACCTACTAGATGCATTGTGTGGAGAAGGTTCAGCTGTGGCTAGAGATCTCTTATGTGCTATCACTTTAGTGGTTAACCTATGGTTAGGAGGAAGATGTCCCTTGAGTTTGGCAGAGTTTGTAGCTTCTGCACCTTTGACACCATTGTTAAAGCCTGATGGTGGGATACGCCCTATTGTAGTTGGTACTATTTGAAGGCGTCTGGTATCCAAAGTTGCTATGAAAGGAGTTGGTAAAGATATGGCTAAATATCTCAATGACTTTTAGTTTGGTGTGGGGGTTTCAGGTGGGGCGGAGGCCATTTTGCACAGTGTCAACAGGGTGTTGAACCTGCGACATGGAGATGGTTCCTTGACTATGCTTACAGTAGATTTTTTGAATGCTTTCAACTTGGTAGACAGGTCGGCACTGTTACGTGAGGTGAGATTGAGATGTCCATCTATTTCTTTATGGGTTGAGTTTCTTTATGGACAGGCAGCAAGATTATACCTTGGTGATGGACATATTATGTCTGCTACTGGCGACCCATTATGGCCACTCCTTTTTGCTCTTGTGTTGCACCCTCTTATTCATCGGATTAGAGATAGTTGCAAGCTTCTTCTTCATGCTTGGTACCTTGATGATGTGACTCTTGTAGGGGATTCAGAGGAGGTGGCTAAAGCTCTAGACATCATTCAGGTTTTTGGGCCAGAATTGGGCCTTGAATTGAATATTCGTAAGACTGAGATCTTTTGGCCTTCATGTGATGGTAATAAGCATCGTGGGGGTTGTTTCCTGCGGATATTGGGAGGCCGATGTTGGGGGTGAAATTGCTATGAGGGGCTGTTAGCCGAGATAAAGGTTTTATTGAAGGGTTAGCCATGAAGAGAGCTTCCAGGGCTGCTGAGTTAATGCATCTTCTTCCTCAGTTACGGGAACCTCAGAGTGAGCTTCTTCTACTTCGATCGTGCATGGGTATTGCCAAACTTTTCTTTGGCTTTAGGACGTGCCAACCAATTCACGTGGAGAAGGCGGCTATGTTGTTTGATAAAGAGCTGCGTGAAGCGGTTGAGGACATTGTGGTTGGTGGAGGTCCTTTCTTTGGGGACCTTCAATGGAGGTTGACTTCTTAACCTATTAAGTTTGGAGGGTTGGGTTTGTACTCAGCATTAGAGGCTTCCTCGTACGCCTTTGTGGCTTCTAGGGCACAATCTTGGGGTGCTACAAGATAACACTTATAGAGACAGTGGGTTATGTGGCATGGACTCGGATTTTGATAATGCTTTGGATGGTCTTCATGGTACGATTCCAAATTTTGATGTTACCAGTTTTACTAGCAAAGACATCGTCCCTCTAAAAGCACAACATGTTTTGGCGAGTGCTCTTTTAGTAAAAGTGTTCAAGATATGGAAGTTAAGTTTGACATGACCACGAGACAAAAGGCAATTTTTGGATGTTTGCAAGTAGCACATGCTTAAGATTTTCTTCTAGCTATCCCGATTGATGGGTTAGGTCAGCATATGTCACCAATGGAGTATCGTACTATCCTTAGATATCGCCTTATGATTCCACTATTTCCTATTGATGAGGTGTGCCCTGTTTGTCGTAAGGCGTGCCTGGATACTTTTGGGGAGCATGCCGTTCATTATAAGGAGCTTCTCGGGTTTAAGTACAGACATGACTTTGTTAGGGATGTACTTTTTGATATATTCTGACGGGCGGGAATATCAGTGAAGAAGGAGGCGCCTGTGAACTTCCTAACTGACCCATTAGATAGAAGATCAACACTCAGGCCTGCAGATGGGATAGTGTACGGATGGGTAGGTGGAAAACATGCTTGTGTAGACTTGACTGGGGTTTCACAACTTGTGGGATTAGGTGTCGGACTTTTTACGATAGGACAGGCAGCTTTAAAAGCAGCGTCAAACAAAGTGGCCAACCATGAGAAAGCGTGTTCTGACAATCAACATGCTTTTATACCATTTGCTTTTGACACTTTTGGTTTTCTAGCACCAGAGGTTGTTGACCTTCTACATAGAGTTCAAAAGGTTATGCATAGCAATGTTATGTCTCCTAGGTCCACGAATGTTGTATTCACGATGATTGATTTTGCAATCCAAAAAGGTCTAGCGGCGCAACTTGTTGCCCGCTTGCCTTCTATTCAAGTGTAAATAATGATTTTTATATTAGATATTTTTAATTATTTAGATTAAAAAAATAAAAAAAATCACCTTTTCTTATTTTTACTATGCATAGGATCCTCTATTACCTTTTCACCACAGCCGCCACCCACAACCTCCCTACCTTTTCTTTCTCCCCCATCTCAGCTCCTTACAAAATCCAAATCTTGTGGTTACGATGTAGATGTGGTGGTGGTGATGCGACGATCGGTGTCTGGCCATCCGTATCACCTTGTTCTCCGGTTACGTTCCTGCTTCAGTTGTCATTGGTGTGTCTTCGTCACTGGTCAATTGGGGTTGGAAAAACCCATAAGGGTCTGCTTCGGTTGGAACCGTCGTCATCTATGGTGGTGGTTGCTGGAAAAACCCATTAGGGTCTGTTTTGGTTGAAACTGCCGCCGTCTTCGGTTTGAATTGCTGCCGCCTATCGTGGTGGTGGATCCCTCCGTCGACATCAGTTCGGTTTTGAAAGCCACATTCGGTGCCGCCGCGGTGGTCTGTTCTAACGCTTTTAGTGGTGTGTAATGACCTGGATCAAATTCGTTGTCAAGGGTGGTTTTGCTGCTGATAGTTTATCGATGTGATCTGAGTTCCTATGGCTCGAAAGAGCGGTTACGCTTGCTGTAATGTTATACAGGGGGTTGTTGGTACGTGAATTTGACCGTGTTGGCAGTCATTTCATTCGCCTGTTTCAAAAGATGGGTTTGATCATATTCAGCCTCATCTCTGGTTCACTATGCTTGCGCCTTTTTCCGTTGATTGACCATCCCACGATCTGGCTATCGGTGGTTCTAGGTTGCTTAGTGTTGGTTTGGCTTGAAAGAGCGTTGATGCCTGCTGTTAACAGGGGGTTGTTGGAACGTGAGTTTGACTGTGTTGGCGGTTGATTCATTCGCCGTATTGAGTGAAGACTAACACAAATCCGCTTTGATCTTTTGCATTCATTTTTCTTAATGAACTGTTGGGGTACAAACTGTTTGAGACTTGAAAGAGTCGTTAACGCTTGCTGCTGATGGGCAGAGAGTTGATGGTACGTGATCCGTTCTGTGTTCGATAGTCAGTTCATTCGCCAACTTATAGACCCGGTTGATGTTCACAAACATTGTTTGTTAGACTTGACTAGGGTAGAATCGAGTGTACTGTTGTTATTAGTTGCATTTCCCGTTGAGGTTTATTCGCTTCGATTCACTGGGTCAGGTTTTATGTATTTTTTTTCCTTTTTTTTAATAATATATATGAGCACTTGACAAATGTAGGTTTAGAGTGGGGTACCAACTTCGATGGGACGTCCTCTAATCCTTACATGTCATTTTGCTCTTGCCTTATATAAAAAAAAAAAGTTTTATAAAACAAACAAATTTTCAACTAAAATTATGAAAGTGATAGAAGAACGTACTAACCATCCACTACATAACAATTTATGACAACATAAGAATGCAATATGTAAAATGAACAAAAACCAAAAGATCATAAGTTTATCCTAAAAAGTAATCTTAGCTACTTCTGATATATTTGGATGGAAATTTTTTGAAGAGCCAAGTCTATATTTAAGTATATAACTGAAATTTTAAAGAAATTGAAGGAATAATATACTAGAGATCATATATTACTATTTTCTTTTATGAAGTGATCATATGTTATTTCAATCACATTTATTCCCAATTTTAGAAACATTTATACTTTCTCTAATTTAAAAAAGAAAAATGAGTTTCCTTTTCCTCCGAAGTCCTCAACAGCATAATATATGACTATAGTTATTATATCTTAGCTATTATATTGACTGCTTTTAGGTTTAGGACTTCTCAGTTTTTCAAGTCAATACCATGTACTCTTATGTTATGGGTGACAATTGTTGGTGTTATTTAAGCAAGTTTTGTTGGACTGATTATAATTTGTAGACTCAACTAAATTTTAATCATGTTTTAGCTTGAAATTTTAGAGTTTGATTCTCTTGAGATCTTAAGTTCGATTCTTTCGGGTGTTAATTAGACTGGGCTAGTTTATCTTCAAAAAACAAATCATGCTTTCAAGGCGCATGATATGATAATCGTAGTACTAATTAAGTTGTAGTTCATTGATACCAAAAAAGAGAGTTGTAGTTTATTATCCAAAATTTTGAATCAATAGACTCAAATATCCACCAGGCTTTTAAACACATTGGTTTCTCTTTTCCATCAATATGATATTTTTTAATTTTCAACACTCTCTCAAATCCAATTAAATTAATCTAATGTTTTTAGTTGTTAAGCGTGAATTAATCTCTTTAATAGACTTGTTTCATTTTTCTGCCTGTCTCTTTTTTCTTCAACTCGGTTTTTTTTTGCCTGGGCTCTCTCCTTTTATGTTTTGGATTTGTGTACATATTTCAAGTTGCTCAACCATCTAAAATAAGCCGATTGAAAGTTACAATCCAATCCAAAAAACAACAATCGGTTCGGAATCTCCAATAAAATTTATGCAATCGGAGTTATAATCCAATAAATGTTAGGGGCTTTTAAGCCATACGAGAGACCGATAAATCAACCTTCCTTTTTTGAGTTGGGGCCTGATTCCCTTTTTAACTTATTTTTTTGAAAGTTACTTTAGTTATACTTGAGGGCTCTTAAGTTGCATTTTAAAATTTGGAAAAATAATAATTTCGGAGCTACTTATTCAAAAGTTTGAATCAATAGAGTCAAACTGTCCACAATTTTTTTCTTTCTTGACTCAAAATTATCCACTAGTACTACTTATGAATGCATTAATTTCCATTTTCCAAATGTGAGATTTTCTTAATTTACTAACACTTTGAAACCCCTTTATCTATCTTGAAAAATTGTAGAAGAAAACTTAAAGGACACTCTTTACAAACAAAGGCAAAGGAAAAGTCTATACCAAAAAAAGTGAGTCAAAACCAAAAACCATTCTCATTAACAAAGTAGTTAAACCAACTTTTTCCCATTTTCATGTGTATTATCTTTGTTCCCTAGACAGTTACCAACTTTACTGAATGAGCCATTTCAACTTCTACATTGAACTATAACTACTCCAACAACCAGCCACATAAACCCCTTTCTCATCTTATCTATATATACTATAATTCATTCCTCTAAAACCAAACATATCACATCGTACTAGCAAAAAACAAAAACATATAACATTGTCATACTGAGCAAGAAATTTATACAAATCAGAAATGGCTTGTGGATGTTCATCAACAGCAATGGCAGAAAAGATTTCATGGAACTGTGCTCTGTTTGTGGCATTGATGTTGGTTTTGTGCTTCTGTGAATCAAACACAAGTGATGATGAGTTGAATGTTCAGATACAGAATATGCTTCAAGAGAATGATTTTAGTAATACTAATGTGAAAAACAACAAAGTGTGTGATGAGATATACGTTGTTGGCGAGGGAGAGACACTTCAAACAATAAGTGAAAAATGTGGTGATCCTTATATTGTTGAAGAGAATCCACATATTCATGATCCTGATGATGTTTTCCCTGGCCTTGTTATCAAGATTAACCCTTTCTCTGTTAGTTCATAAATATGTTTCAGCTTTCAATTTAATCAGGACTATGTGTTTTTAAAATTGAAGGTTCTGTGTATGTAACCAATCTAGGCTAATTTGAATATTTGTGTAACATGTTCATGTTTGGCTAAAAAAAACATTTATGTAATCTTGTATGAAAATTTTATAGTACTTCATTTTTGAAAATTGTTTATTTTGAATTTCATTGAAATTTTTAATCCGACCTTTATAGTTTACTTTAGGCTTTACTTTATTTCCTTTCAGCATTTGCTCTAATCATTACAAAGTATCAGAAAAAGATAGATGACATGTTACTCAACAATATAAGTAGTGGAGAATCAAATGACATAGCATAACAGAGATTCGAAATGGAAGGAACTTAGCAAAACATTATGATGATATATAAAAACAACAGAGCAAAGAGTGAGAGAGTTGAGGAAGGTACCTGTAGGGAAATGAAGAAGAATTTTATTTTCTTTCATTTTGGTCCCTAAGGACACATCAACAAGCTAGTTGACCTTCACACTTGACACGCCACCAATTTTAATGACTTAACGTCCCACTTTAACGTCAAAAACTAAAATGACTAACTGAGTGCAAATTGGAGGATTAATTTGTGATTTTGTTTGAGTCATAGACTAAATTGATGACGCGTTACACTTTTAGGGACTAAAATGGTAGTTTGCCCAATAATCATTTACTATTCTCTACCCACATTCACTAACCTTGTAATGCAAATGTCACTTACGACTTATGATAGTAACAGTATCATGGTAGCAGCAGGGAAAATAAACTTGGGTACGGAGGCAACCTCCATACGATGGAAAATCGAGAAATTATCGCACATGAGCACAATTAAGGAACACCAAGCCATAATACAAGATTAGGAGTTAGTAAAAAAAACACAAGACTAGGATATACTCTAGATTACACAGGTTGTGTATGAAGAAAAGATATACATGAGTAAGAAAACAATTTGAGGAATTCTGTTTTCCTCCAGTTTTTAGAATACTGGTGTTCTTACCCCTCACAAGCTCTAACATGCCATTGACATGTCTTCCCTTGATCTTCCAAAGATTGATGAGTCCTTTTCAGCTTCAAATATGTAAGTTGGCAGGGCAGCAGGGTCGAGTTCAAAACAATCTCTCGGAACACCTTCCCTCTCATCACCACTCATCTTATATGAAGGGATATGATGTGAGAACCTATATAGCTCATTCGGTGGAATACAAAACAAGTTCTCTCCATTATTTTGATTTTTCTCAAAGAGGCTAGTAAATCCTTTCACCTTTCCTAAGTAAGCTATTTCAATGCCAAAATTTTCAGCAAAATCTGATAGGATTTCAACAAAAGCAAATTCACCCTTCCGATAATTTTCTGGATTAGAACTCCACTTGATATCCCAATTTCTGAAAATTGCCCAAGTTTCTCCCTTCTTGGGAAACACTAGGTAAGAGCCTTTGTCATTTCCTTTTATATACTGAATCTGATGAGAGAAAATATCACGATCTGTAGTTTTCTGAGAGTTAGCACGTTTGAATTTACCACAAGCAATAGGCAAATCTGCATTATACCAATCAACCTCACCATCCTCATCTGGGTAAGCTTCCAACCAAGTAATCTGCAACTTGAAAGGGAAGGTCACTTTCTTGACAAGAGCATAAAGTCTTGGCATAACATCATCAATGTTATCATAAATTGCCCATAATTGAATAACAGCAAAACAATCATCTGCCTTGTCCTTCTCAAAATTATTGAAATCTGGATCAGGACAATGAATGATCTCTGGACTAGACGGGATATTTGAATTCGGTGGAGAACAGTTTTTCTCATTTAACATTCTAGGATCAAGATCTGACTCCAATTCCTTACCACCTTGAACATGAGAGTGCCCGTCTTTGCTTGTATTCCTTAAAAATGTTTCTTCAGACACGTTCTTTTTCTCAACTTCATCAATGTTCAATGATTCATCTCGTCGTGGCTTTTTGGGATGAATATCATAATTGTCATCTTCATTGGTTTCCACATATGAAACATGCTGCTTTTGTCTGGAAGACCTAACATTCAATCTTGAAGGATCAGCATAATTTTCTCGAACATTGACATCTTTCTTTTCATCATCAATTCCAGTGTTGAATCTGTCTTTTGAATCTGGTTCAGGTTCTCTCACTCTCTTATTTCCAACACTTTTTGAGGCATGTGACTCCATTGGTTTGGACACGGGAACATAGCCATTCTTACTCTTTTCATCATTAAGTTGCTTACCAACCCCAGCAGCAGAGGTTTTCATACATGAAGGATATGACTGCACAAAAATATCTGCATATCCACCACCAAGGGGTTTTCCACCATTACTTTTAGAGGCCGCTTTTGGCGGAGCCTGCATTGGAGCATTTTTCCGAGCACGAAACCGTACAAATGATGGGGCAGCGAGTTGACTAATACATTTTTGACAGGCAGTAATCATAATATTTGTGTAGTACTGGAACCTGCTATTACAATGTTGGCAAACTGTCCAGAATGTCAGTTGTGCAGTTTTCAGACGGCGATTCCAAGGGAAGTTTGAAGAAACTTTTTTCCAGTATTTTGTTGTATTTGGAACTTGATTTGCTGCAGTTCTCACATGAACTTTGACCTTTTTGTCATATAAAGATCGCCGTGCTTGGTCACTCAAAACCCTATTGGCTTCCCCAATCAACTTGAAAGCAGCTTCTGCACCAGCAAATTTATTTTTATCAGGATGAAGTAGCAGTGCGAGCTTTCTGTACTGCGTCTTTATGATTGCTTCCTCTGGGAATCTCTCTGTCTGAAGAATTCCATAACAGTCCATTTCAAACATAAAGAGCTTCTTCAGTGCAGCATTGTGAACCTCACAAACTGCAAGAACCTGAGCAATGTTTTCCACACCAGCATACAAATTTTTGGCCTTTTTAGCAAACTTCAGTGCATCTACGGATTCACCCCTTTGCATTTTAGTTTCCGCCAGTTGCTTAGCCCTCACAGCCTCATCCTTGTTGCACTCCATTAGTGAGTTGATGTCGAATATTCAATCACCTCAGTTTCTTCAATATCACAAAAAAATAACAGCTCCTTGTACTCGTGTCTATTCACATTTCACAAGCAGCACTATGTGTTCAACCAAATTGACACAGACCAAGCAAATTAAGCAGACTCATCACTACTCTATGAAGCACTTACACAGCTTCGGACGCCAAACACGAGAACAACACATAGACACCAGTAATAATTTAAGAAAATGGAAATACATGAATATAACATGTGTCAATGTCGTGTTTATGAGCACTACCATATCATGCATTAGTAGCATAAAAGATAGCATTATGAACATAGTGTTATAGAAATGATTCATTTACACGCAGAAAAATGCCGCAACATAACAATCAGTTAATCTATTTTCCTTAAATTAAGCCGGCGCATCACTACTCTATGAAGCACTGACACAAACACATATGCCGAACACATGAATACTACTCTATGAAGCATTGACACAGACACAGACGCCGAACACAACAATGAAACATTGACATGGAAAGACATGGATATAACATTAACATGTGTCGATGTCGTGTTTGTCGGCACTACCATATCATATATTAGTAGGCTAGTAGCATAACAAATAACATCATGAACATGATGTTATAGACATGAATTCTCCGTAGTCTGACAAGCGTTGGTGTTTGTCACCAACACGACACATATACATGTGATTTCATTCAATTATGTCATTTTCTCAAATAATTACTGGTGTCGATGTGTCATTGTCAGTGTTGTGTCCGCGTCTGTGTCGGTGCTTCATAGGACATGATTAACCAACATGCAGGAAAATGGCGCAGCATAACAATCAAATTAGGTCACAATGCAGGAAACTAATTTCTCTACCCTAAATTACAACGCTACTAATAAACAGCACAATAACATATAAAAAAATGCGAAAATGAAATCGAATGCAGAGAGAAACGAAGAAGATGAAGAGCAGAGAAGTTACCTGCGAAGAAGACAGAATCCAACTCACTCACCCGCGCTACACAGCAGTATGGAAAAACGCAAGAAGACAGAGTGAAGTGAACTGAAAGTGTTTAAAACACCAAAGTCAAAGTGGGAGGAGGGAATATACAAAGCGGGAAAGTACATAGATGTGAATATCACTATCACTATACAACGGTACATAAAGGTAGAATTTTTTCTTTGTATGAATTTCGTGTGAATAGCATTTTAATTATTAGTAAATATTATTTGTATGAATTTTTTCATCACAAAACTACATTAAGTTTGTTTATTAATGTAATTGTTTCACTCAATGTCCACGTATTTTCATTTTGGGAACGAGCCATGATCCTCTCCATTTATAATTGTCTCCATTTCTTCTAATTGGAGAGATAAAAATAAAAAAGATTTTGGAAAAGTATACAATAATTGATGATGGTGGGACCCATTTAATTAAAATATATGAGTAAATAGTCACTTTAGTCCCTGACTCTGCACTTCGCTGTCACAAAGGTCCCTCACTTAGGATTAAATACAAATAAGTCTCTGACTCTGCACTTTTGTTATCACTTTAGTCTCTGACGTTAAATAAATCTGTTAAGCGATGATGTGGCATGTTGACAAGGAGTATGATGTGTCAAATAGACTAAAGTGAAAGTAGAAAATGGTCACTTTGGTCCCTGAACCAAAAATCAATATCCCTAAATTGAATCTCAAATCCCTAAATGTCATCTAATTCTCTCTTTTGTTCAAAATCAATCTTCCATTAAACAATAATTTATTGTTAGGTCCCTGACTGTGCATACTTACTATCAGTTAGATCCCTGACACTAAACACGAAATTTCACTAAAATCCTTAACAAGTTTTTAGTTTAATATTACCTACTGACATCACTAAGGTATCAACACCATATGTTAGTTAAACACGAAATTTGACTTGGATGCTCAAACATGTACCTACAGAATATGACAACTAACAGGTATTTTCCAATTTGTGATTCATATGTAGTTTAGTAATAACTAGAATTATTTGCTATCGAGCATGTCCCGATCAGTGATAATAAGCTATCATAGCTCTTAGATTAATGTGTCTCTAATAACTATTTTTCCTGATAATAAGCTAGCAGAGTTTATATGAATAAAACATAAACTTGTATGCATACATGATAGTCTTGTCTAAGGCACCAAAATTTCTATGTAGTACTTGCTGGACTACTTCAGTAGGTATTTTCTATGTAGTGGTTGGGCAATCATGGCTTGGAACAACATGTTACTTGTTATGGTTTTGTGCATGCTTTTTATATGGTCATAATACATTGTAATTATTAGTGTGTTTTGGTTATATACAATAGAGAGAGATTTTCATAACGAATTGAGGCTATAACCTTAATGATATAAATAAAGTCAAAATTGCACCAAGTTGTCTCTACTACTATATTCACTTTATGCAGTAATCTCTTTCAACACCAAGTTGTCATGCCTTGAACCCAATACATAGAGCAACATTGTGCTTCCTGTTTGGAAGTTATGCAGCTTAACAAATTTCTGGAATTCATATTTATTAGCATATAGTATATTTTTGTTCGAATTCATATTTATGGAGAGAGTTGTTTTTATTAGCAAAGGTAGGTTTCAACTTGAAAATCTAATTCACTAATGAATAATAAGCATATATTACACAAATACTTTAATGTTGTCGGTAGGTAGTAGCATGTTAAACTAACAACTTGTCAGGGACCTTAGTGAAATTTCGTGTTTACTGTCAGGGACATAACTGATGGTAAGTATGTACGGTCACGGACCTTACAATAAGTTGGTGTTTAATGGAAGATTGATTTTGAACAAAAGAGAGAGTTAGATGACATTTAGGGATTTGAGATTCAATTTGGGGATATTGATTTTTGGTTCAGGACCAAAGTGACCATTTTCTACTTTCACTTTAGTCCCTGCGACACCTCATAAGTGATGCCACATCATCACTTAACAAAATTATTTAAAGCCAGTTACTAAAGTGATAACGGAAGTGCAAAGTCAAAGACTTATTTGTATTTAATCCTGAGTCAGGGACCTTTGTGACAGGGAGGTGCAGAATCAGGGACTAAAGTGACTATTTGCTCTAAAATATATACTATCTCTATTTTGTGTCTATCTCTATCCAAATTGTATCCTCCATTTATTTTGACAAGTGGAGAGGATCTTAACTCTTTGGGAACAACTTGTCCAATTTTTTTAAATGGACGTCTCCATTTAAGACTTCTACAAGAGTAGCTAGATTTTGTTTTGGATAGTAGGTCATATGTACCAAATGAAAATGATTTTTTTTTCTTTCAAAAAAATGGATATTTCATAAGAATATTTTAAAAAATAGATGACTCCACTGCAGATACTTTTATATAAGGGTAGCCAAATTTTGTTAATTTTTTTTTTTTGCATGATTTATAAATAAGATAAAACACTTAAGATCATCCCCAATGGGGATCTCTCTATTTAAGACTTGGTACATATGAGGTATCTCTATTGAGAAAAATTTATTTCGAGTATCTAATGGGAGCAAGGTCTACACGAAGACCTCCATCTTAAGTGAGACCTATGTTTTAATATTAAAATGTAAGGATATAAATTTATTGCTAGATGATTAATGAGTCCTTTTAAAAATTTTGTTTGAGGTGTTGACTTAAAGGAATTGAGCACTTATTAGATACTATTATTAAAAAATTATAAACAAGTGATGCATATATATAAGACTCAATAAGTATAAAAAAATATATGTCTCCGTTATGAATAATCTAAAAGTTATTTGACCATAATAGAAACTCATGTACCACCAAAAAAAAACTCATACTTCAAAATTACTAAACTCATGACTCAATTAGTGCTTCCAATTACCTTTTTGTTTGTTTTTTGTTTTGTTTTATAAGATGTCAACTAATTTATCTCAACTAACATCACCCGCCTCAATAATATATTCCATTTTGACTTGTTAAAAAAAAAAAAACTAACATCACCAGCCTCAACAATACATCCATCATAAATCCATAATCATTTATTATTTTCAAATTGATATACTATCCTATCTTTTTTTTTAAATAAAAAAAAAACTATACTCTCGTTTTCTTTTTAGAAGGATTTATCGTCCACGTTAACCAATACAAAATGGTGTTTATAATTAAATGAAGTGCATAAAAAGCCTTTAAAAACAATTATTTCTCTTAATTTATTTGTACGCAGGGAAACCATTTACTTCCCTAAGTTATCCATTACCTCGGTCACCATTATTCAAAATAT
>Ga0228710_1001558_pt1 | contig 34645 bp, 18 predicted proteins | sample MedpolnodulmetaG_FD_177995 | JGI IMG/M metagenome (GOLD analysis project Ga0228710, IMG submission 177995) | Root nodule microbial communities from Medicago polymorpha collected in Santa Monica, California, United States - pink nodules | ecosystem: Host-associated > Plants > Roots > Nodule... | reverse complement strand
TATTTTGTTAAAAGAAGATCATAGTTCAACAATATTTAAATAACAATCTAATTTTACTTTTGACTTTTGAAGTTTTAATTTAAATTATTATTTCAACAGGATGACAACATAGAAGAAATTATTTTAAAGTAATACACAACATAATATTTTTAAACTTTCTTAGAACTTTCTAGATGTTTTTGGAGGAATAGAACTATATATCTTTAATAGTATATAAAATCAATCTCATTTTCTTTGTTTTGATTGTGAACGTGATTTTTTTTTTACAAATATGATGATATGAATTACCTCCTATTCTATTGATTTGCCCATCATAAATCTTAACTTGGTTTTTGTCATTTGAAGCTATCTAATCATTCTCATTCTCTTTTTTAAAAAATATTATTGAATTGAAATTTTAAATCTCCTTATCTCCTCAATTTTTTTTATTGGAATATGGGTTATATTTTCACTCTCAATAGTTTAGCAATATGTAATTACTTTTTTGATATATGAAAATCAATTTGCATCATTATTGACACTTGTTGATGTATTTTCACATTTAATTCAATTGAATTCTCATCTACCAATCAAAAGCAATTTAAGAATAAGTCAAACAATATACACTTTTAATGTTAAAATTTCATTTGTGTTGTTTGTACATAATAAGTACATGTGTCATTGTTTTAGATAGAAGAAAGGAGAATACCATGTGGATTGGTTATTTCAACCATTCTCAAATGTATGTATAGGAGATGATTGCTCCTACCAGTCACACTTTTTTATTTTCTTCCCCTTCTAAAAAATGCGTATTAAAACTCAAGATTTAAATAATGCAGATATATTTTTAAACAAAAAGCATTTTCATTTCACAAGGAGTAATATTGAAATTTATCACTGAAAAAAAATTAGTGAGCAGAATGTAAAAATACCAGCAATTATCCAGAGTTAAAAAAAAAAAGACCATAATCATCGTATTTATTCTAAAAGTTTATTAGGTCAAGCAAATGATTAACTCTAATGGCTTAGGTGTTTTCTCTCCCATGTAACCTAGGTGTGTTAAACAAGCTATCATACCTCATTAATGTTGTTTTCAAATTTTAAAATTTGAATTTCCATCCCAAATGCACATGTCAATATGTCATCACTTAAATGTCTTTTGTGTTGCCAACTACTTAACTTAATGCATCATGTTTAAACTTTCAATGCATACCTAATTAATTTTAAAATTTGAATTTCCATCCCAAATGCACATGTCAATATGTCATCACTTAAATGTCTTTTGTGTTGCCAACTACTTAACTTAATGCATCATGTTTAAACTTTCAATGCATACCTAATTAATGTAGTTGGCTCTCTATGTATATAGAGGCCACATGCATGCAAGTTTGCCATTAGTTATGACTTTTGTGTGTTGATGAGTTCTCACTATTTTGTCTACTTTCGCTTTTTTATTTATCTTGCTAAATTTGAAGGTTATATTGTTGGGTAATTGAGTTGTCTTTAAACTTTTCCTGAAGTGAATGCTAATGAATTGATGGAAATTAAGTGTTTTTATTGTTTAATTACATTACTATTCTTCATTGTTTCTCTGCATTTCTTCTTGATGTCACGGGTTCCACTATCTTCTTGACATACTTATTACACTGAAAATTGTTTTACTTTTTATATTTGTTATGCATAGGTCTGCCATTTATTGATAGTTAAAGACGGAGGAATACATTTTATCTATCAGGATTCTTGAATGATTTTACCCACACAATATCTAAATGTCTAAATTTTCTCTGTGCAGGTTGAATAAGTTTGTCCTGTCAAACAGCTTTTTGGATTAATCAAATCATGATACTTTCAAATAACTTGGATTAGTTAAACTTATACCATGATACTCAATCATTTATCGCCACTCTCTATAGCTTACTATCACAATCATTTCAAATATTTTCTTTATGCTTTATGACTAAATGAGTTGTTAGCAATCATTGAGCTTGGTTTAGCAAACACTAAACAAACATTAAGCTTAATTGCTAGGTTTGGCAAACACTAAACCATGATCACTTACCTTAATTTTTCCCTCCTTTATCATGTTTTAGTTGCTTAATGACATATTTACCCCTACCACAACCAAAGCTAACGGATCAATGGTAATTTAAATTCAAATTAGAATCACATTTTCTCTCTCCCATAAATTTGTTTGTTTCCAAAGCCTTAACCATAATTGTTTTAACTAACCATTAATGTTTCCAAAGCACGATTTCATTCACCTAGGCAATGTTCAGCACATGCCTAATCCTACTCCTGCCTAAATTGTGTGTACTAATTACTCACGGACCTTAATAGTCCCTATCTTCCCTAACTTGCACCCATATAATATCAACAAAACCAACATGGTAGTCTATGTTGATATTCACGTTATGTTGGTTTCCCTTATTTTATTCAATGTTTTATAACTTTTCTTACTTTCAATGAAAACTGATTTTGTTTGTAACATAATTTTTTTTCAACCTTACAAGTCACTAATAGTGAAGGATTTTTTGGGTTTGGAGGTTTTTATATAGGGATTGTTTGTCACTTTCATTTGCTCATGAGAACATGCCACGACCACGCTAGATGTGGAAGACATGTAAGAAACCGAGGTAAAATAAAATCCTCTTTGTGAATCAATTTTTCTTCTCTTACTTTTTCCTCTTCCACATGTTTGATATGTTTATGTGAACATTAACTTATAATTTGGTTTTTTAAGCAAAGTAATTTTAAAAAACGATTTCAAATTTGCAATACTCCATATATCATTATTAGTTTTTAAAGTGTCGAGTTTTGATTTTGAATTTTTGCTATAATAATATTTTTTTCTTCTCTACTTGCAATTATTGTTTGAAGTGTAATATTTTCATATGACATTGAATATTTATTTTGCTTTCAACTGTTACTAAAATAAACCTGGCTTTCTTTCCTTTGAACATTTATAAAATATGAGCTGTATTTTTTACAAAAAATTTATGGTGATTTTTGTTTATAGGTAATTTGACATGTATTTCAGAAGAAAAGTATTGTAGGCAAGTAAGAAGTCTCACCGTGCTAGGATGAAATATTTCCAGTTGTTTAGTTAGATAAATATTATGTGATTGATACTCTTAGGTATGTGTGTCCTTACATGTAAGACATTATTTATCTACTATACGTTCTAAAGTTTGAAAGAATAAATTATTTTATCTTATATACATGTTTCTAAGATCTATTGTTATGTTTTGACATCATTTTCAAAAGCAATATACAACTTTTTCAAGTCTTTCACAGTGTTTGTTGATAATTCATTGCTTGGACCGAAACATTTTCCATAAATAGCCGCATATTGTAAAGTTAGATATTTGTTAATAAGACTAAAGTTTTAGGGTGGTTAATTGCGTAAATAATGATTATTAGTACCGATAAATAAAGTGAAATTTAGGGTACACAATGGCTCAAATTGTTGAATAACTTAGGTTAAGTAATTGCAACACAACCTTCAATTTGTTGACATTGTAGGCTCTTCTATAGAAGATACTCACATGATGGGGGTGCCTTACGTTAATTGTATTTAAATTCAACTATGAAGATAATAGAAGTAGGGGTGGAAATGGGATAGGCTAGGCCGGGTTTTGTAAAGCCTAAGTCTGACCTACTTCAAAAATTATAGGCCTGAGCATGACCTATTGTCCATCATAGACTTATTTTCAAGGTCTGGCCCGACCTTTTTAAAAGTCTGATGAAGCCTAAAGGCTTATTTTACACTAATGCCTAACAACATCTATAAGCCTACCACTAAATAAGCCAAAATTTATGAAGGTCTAAAGCAAACAAATATGACTTATACTAAATAACAAATACTTACGAAGGGCTAATCGCACCAATATACCTGCTACTAAATAGCCAAATCATATGAAAGCTTGAGTTTATAAAAAAAGCATCAACATTATCAATAATGAAAGGTATATTATATATAAAAAGCTTAATAGGCCGGCCCGACGGACTTAATAGGCTTTTTTGTAAGCCTTAGTCTTAGCCTATTTAAATAAATAGGCTTTATGAAAAGCTTGAGCCGGACTTTTTAATTAAACGAGTTGGGCCGAACTGTGCTTTAAATAGATTAGGCTGTAGGCCCCTATCGAACGGTCTGACCTGTTCCCACCCCTAAATAGAAGGATAATAACTTTTCAGGTCCGACCATTGTGTTCCATTTAATTTATTTTTTTTACAACCATATAAGCTCTATTATTAGTTTAACTTTATCTTTTGAAAGGATTAGTTTAACTTAATTATTATGACAAAAGGAATTATGATTTAATTTTTCGAGAGCATCTTTCATATAAGTAAGTAAGTCACTTTTATTCTTTTTTTGATAGGTCACTTATGCTTATTCTTTTTTCCTATTTTTAATTCGTCAATATTTTTTCCCTATTGCAGACAAAGAAGAAAGTGCCATTGTTGCTACAGATCTTAGAGTGGAGCTTATCTCAAATGAAGCTTAATGTGTGTTTTTTCTATTGTGACATTGTGCATACAAATTATAAATAAGAGTGGTGTGGTAATATAGTACGGATAATGGATAAAGGATTGCTAACAACTCAAAAATGTATTTGTGAGCTGAACTCAATTAGTAAAGATAATACGTAATATATGCAAGTTTCGGGGTTCGAAACTCATACATCACCAAAAAAGAGCCCTCGCAAAAGACTAATTTCTTCTTACTCAATGATTATATTCTTGCATTTTCTTATGTTAGAGTGCATGTATTTTGTTATGCATCCGAAATTAACTTTCTCTTAGATCACAACCTAATAATATAAAGTGGAATTGAAGGACGCTACTCTAGAGATGAAAAACAAAGCAATTTCAAAGTTCTCAAATGCCTTAATTGTCTCTAAATGAATTTATTTCATCAAGGACACTTGATATTTTCTTCATGAAAAAAAGGACACTTGATAAGATATTACGGTTTTATAGCCTTATAAAATATGTTATAATATTTTTTTTTTAGGTAAATGTTGTGATCTTTACTAAGACAATATATTGCATAATACATAAATTTTGGTATGATACCATGTGCGACCGAATTATTAAATGGGTATTTCATAATTTATGATTAAACATGTTAATATTATTACAATTGTATTGTACTATTTATTATTAAATCAACTTTTTTCTTTAGTATACTTTATTCCCGTGTATTACGGTTAATAAGAACCGTGTGGAGTACGGGTCAATGGTCTAGTAGTCCTTAAAGACAGAAATGTGTTCAATGCCTAGGAGTTGTTGTGGGCTGCTTGCTTACCGAGAACGGGCAAAACAAATGCATAAAATTTATGGGAATTGCTCTTTGGCTCCCTCATTTTTGCTCAAAAACTACTCAATTCATCGAAATATATATTCCAATGGCACAAACCTTTCAGTGTTATGAATAAATGAAAATATGATGTGGATGTCCATTGTCCCTAGACCTTCTATATTCCTTAACTATTATGACTAAATGACTTTATTTATTCCTATTGATATTTAGTCTCATGGCTCTTCTTATAAATGTAAGTTACAACTTTTGTATCCTATAAATAGGACCTACATTGACACGTAAAGAACACACTTGTGAAGAGAATAATACAGAGTGCTTTCATCTTCTTCTTCCTCTTCTTTGTTGATCTTGTGTTTTTTAGTTTATTTCTTAACATGTTATCATCACGAAACTTTAACCAACTGAGATTCGAAAACTTGGAGCATATCGTATTGTGCACGCGAGAAACTTTCAGGTAAGTTTTATGATTATGTGAGCAATGGTATTAATCTTTTTGACAATTGCCACAATAAACTAGAAATACATACTATTGTTTCTTCTTTTTATTTTTGGTTCGAAAACTCTCCAAATCATATACTATTTTGAGGTTTAGAGCAAATATTGCTCCTAGAACTTAAACTTGCTAAGGAGCATAATAATTTTATGTATATTTTGTTGGATATTGTTTGTAAATGAAATATTTCTTATGCAAAAGACTTTAAAAATGTTTAGATGAGTGATACGAAGAAACTGATTTTATTATTATATTTGATGGTAAAAAAATAAATAAAAAATATTGAAGGCTCCAGAAGAGCAAATATATTGTTTTATGGAGTAATAGAATTACACATTGATAATGCATTATATGATATCTAGAAGAGCATTATTTGAAACTAATTTCAAAGAAATTTATTACGTTTCAAGGATATCATTCTAAATTGATATCATATTAAAAAAAAAGTTAAATATCTCTATATTACGATATATACTCTGGAGAAAATAAGTGCAATGGAAGCACATATTATTGTAAACATGAAGTTTACATATTATATTATCAGTGCAATGGAAGCACATATTACTGTAAACCTAAAGTTTACAAATCATTGGCAAGACCGATTGGGTTATCCCGAATCTATTATGATGTAGAAACTAGTTAAAAAAAAGATATATATTGAAGAAGAGTTTCTTTCCTGAACTTTTCAGAAAGCATTTGATAAGTATCATTTGTCAATTGATATTGAACAATTGGTAGCATATGCTCATAAAAATGGACCTGAGCATCCATTCTTTAAACGTCTAAAGTTAATTGTATGATTGATACTTATCAGACTATACCTTATAAACTCTAGTTTGGTAAGAGACCATGTCTTATAAACTCTATTTTGGGAACCAATAATCTTGTATTGAGATATTGATCTGCATCAAGCTAACACATTACTATATATATGTCCCCTCTTTAATCTATCATTGGTTTTAGATTAACAACCTAACATTTCTCATCTAAGTGGATTTTGGATGTATTGTGTATATCATAATTGCTCCAATATAATGCACTAAGATAAATCTTGAAAGAATATTGGAAAAATATATTTGATATGAATCTTCATCTATCATTAGTTGTGTTGAGCCAACTTATTTACAGCCCAGTAGGCTGATTATCAATTGATGGATTAGTTTTTCCAATATTAGGGGGAAATAAGCAGCTGAAAATGTGAACCTGAAGTTCAAATAAATTATTTGAAAGGAAATATTGTTGTCTCGTCTTGATTCTCAAGAAATAACTCATTTGCAGAGGTAAACAAATTAAATATCAGTTGCTAATGCTCCAAATGAAATAGATGTCCTTGTCGGATAATCTAATAACCAAATGAGTCTCAACCGTGCCTGAAGCATGATAGATCAATCGGTTTCAAATATAAAAGGCCTCGAATAAGAAAATGAGCTTAAAGGAGTGATAACCCAAACAAGGATATAGAAACTCTAAAAGAGTTTTCTGACATAATTGATTTTTCAGTTCTAGAAGAACTAATCAGGTACTTGAAAGTAATGAAATATTAATAAATTATGTCATGAATGAAAGATCTCAATGGAATGAGATGGAACCAAAATGAAGTCAACGTCGACGTGTTTTTGAATATAATATAGCGCTGTATGTGATAAGTAATAATGAGGATCATGGTTTAAAGTCTATTAAAGTTATAGATAATGAAAATATTTACAAATGAAAAGAGACAATTCTATTGAAATCAAACTCACTTCACAAAGTAGACCTTGTTTGGACTCATACAAAGTAGACCTTGTTTGGACTCATAGTCTGCACACTTGAAAGTGTGAAATTAAATGGATATATATGATTTTTCACGCGAAAAGGAAATTAGAATGGATATATATGGAGTTTGATATGTTCATCTGAAGTGAATAGGTACATGTCTACCCTTTATTTTTAAGAGACATATGTTCTTTAAAGAAATATTCATCTGAAGTGAATTCAAGAACTTTTTTGATTAAGTTCAGTAGCACATGAAATGCTCAAATTATATGAAAGATGTGTTACAATTTATTTGTATGGCTCACTTGATAGTGATGGTTATATGAAACTCCCCGAGGATTTCATTTGCATAAGACATACAATCAAAACTATTGAAGAGATGACATCATTTGTCCATTTTAAGGATATGGAAATGAATTTCTTATAATTGATTTTATGATAATCATATAAATATTATTAGAACTCCTGAAGAGATTCTAAAATTTGTTATATAAAGGTCAATATGAACAAATCTAGTTGATTATGTAATATAATGATTGTGATGTCAGTTGATGTGAGTAAAGATCACGTCCTCAAAAAAATTATGAACAATTTGAATTGGTCAGAGACAACAATATCATCCGATCATTTGAAAATCTTAGCACTACATCAGGAAATATAGAATGCTCTTTATTAAGGATTATGATTTCACATATACGAGAAACTTGTGGTTTTCTAGTTTTACACTGAGACTCTTTCTACAACTCAATATGAAGAAAATATCTCAAGAACAGCTAATTTGGAGAATAGCATGGAGATATACCATATCTTTCTACATAGTCACCGTCAAGTAAAGGTTTTGGATAACCAGCATAAAAGATTATTTGACTTTCATCGTCTCATATATAATTGTCTTTATGAGGGGGAGACACAAATGTGTTCTGCACTCTTTTTCCCTTAACCATGGTTTTATCTCATTGAGTTTTTCTGGTACGGTTTTTAACGAGGCAGATTAAGACACAAAAGATAGTTGTACTCTTTTTCCTTCACTAGAATTTTTTTTCCATTGGGTTTTTCTCTTGTAAGGTTTTAACGAGGCACATCCTTCATGGACATCCAAGGGGGAGTGTTATGAATAAATGAAAATATGATGTGGATGTCCATTGTCCCTAGACCTTCTATATTTCTCAACTACTATGACTAAATGACTTTATTTATTCCTATTGATATTTAGTCTCATGACTCTTCATATAATTGTAAGTTACAACTTTTGTATCCTATAAATAGGACCTACATTGACATGTAAAGAACACACTTGTGAAGAGAATAATACAAAGTGCTTTCATCTTCTTCTTCCTCTTAGTTGATCTCGTGCTTTTTAGTTTTAGTTTATTTTTTGAATGACAAATATATATATGAATAGATAAAAAACAACAAATTGTACAAATACACTAAAGGCCGCCTGAAGACGCCACACCAAAACACCCCTAGGGGAAACTCCACGCCTCACAAAAGATTTAGCAGAAACAGCCTGGGGGCACCACCAAAAACAAGAAAAACACCAAGAAAAAGGACAAAATCACCCAAGTTGCAATCACGCAAAAGGACACAACACACACACCAAACCCTGCAAAGAAAAAGAACGCAAGGAGAAACCCAGGAAGCCAGACCGGAAGGGTAGAGGCAAACAGACCCCCACCCAACCCCCCCACAACCCCAGGAGCACAACCACCACAACACCCTACCGCTGTCAACAAAGGACGGGCTGCACCTCCCACTCATAGAAAGAGTATGAACTAGCATGACACTTAACCAGGAACCACTTCCAAGCTAAGAGTTTCGCAGGGTCCACCACAGGTTCCTCTCGACGGCGCCACAAAAAAAAAATGAGGTCATTCCTTAACATTTGGTTTATTTCTTAACATTCGGTTTTTTTTACTCAAAATTTATTGAAGCTATTTTTGGATCGACATTTCTTCTGGGTTGAGCAATTTGAGGAGTCCATAGAACAGTATGTATGTAGCATGCCATGAGATCGGACAGTGCATGCATCTCTTGAGGTTGTATTATTTTTTTGAAGGGAACATTATTTAATCTTGTTGACCCACACAGCTACCGTCGTAAATGCAGCCTTTGGAGAAATGGAATCCATATTCTTTCACACACGAATATTCCTCTACTTGAATGATTCTACTCGAATGATATTTTATGGTATATGGAAAATGCTAGTACGATTAAGCAAGAAAAAAAAATTAAAATTGAAAATACCACATTTTAAGTTTTTGAGAAATTGACTCCACAACTTCCATTCTAATGTAACATGAGTTTTTGCTAACAAGGACAAGGGTATTTAAAGCACTTGTTAAGAATACCAAAATTAATAAGTTTTGATTGAATTCAACAAATTTTTAACTTTTAAAAAGTTAAATTTATCATTTTTCACAATTTTTTAATATAATATTTTTATTATTATACTCTTAATCAATGTCCTAAAACACTCTTTAACATTTCCCATCATATATTACTAACACTATACAACCATAAAAGTTAAAATAATTCAATATTAATGTTACAAACATGATGCATTGCGATAAACTAAGAATATACAAATTTTTATACTAAGAGGGCATACAAATTAAACAATTATGATTTAAATTATATATATTTTGATCAATGTTTTAAAATATTGTTTAATATAACTTCATCATGAGTAAAATAATTTAAATAAATGATAAAAATAAAACAAATGTCTCCTTTATATTTTTTTCTTTAAAAATCTCAAATCCTAGCAACACTCTCCGTTGAAGGTGAGTGTTCAAGTTTGGTTCCACATTGATATGATTCAAGTAAAACAGTTTCAGTTTGGGTCGGTTGAGTTTTTTAACAAACATATATGGTTTTCTTAAAACAATTTTAGTTTGGGTCCAAATCCGTTCAAGTAATCTAGTTTTTTTGCACACCCATACACTCACCTTTCTATTAAGTGAAACCAATGTGGGACAAACACTTTTATATTGAATATACTGACAATCCTAAAAAAATATGAGTTTGATTTATGAGTAAAAACATTCTTTTTCAAACTTTCAATTATTAAAAATCATTTCTCTAAAAATCGAAAGGTTAACCCGAAAAGAATACACCAAGAAAATATAGAATAAAAAAGGTATTTAGAAAAAAAAAAAAAAAAGAATATTAATTTATTTAACGAGAGTGGGTCCAGGCGGTCGAAAAACCCAAAGCCCAAAGGAAAGGAAAGACGCCATTGACGAAGATCATCTGAATCTGAGAAACACACACGCGTAATTCCTATCGGTGCGAAACGAAACAAAACAGTCAAAGGATCATCATTTACACATCACATAGGTACTCTCTCTCTCTCTCTGCATCCAAATCGAACGCATAATCCATTATCTCACAATCCAAACTTCAATTCCTCTCATTTTTCGAGTATTTCTCTTTTACTTTCATTTCCATTTTTTATTCATTACGATTATCATTCATATTAATTATTATCCAAGTTCCATTTCTATTTTCAAATTTTACGATCTATGACGAAGCTTTTTTGAAGCTTATACTAAGATTTTGTTGCTTCAACTAAATCACATTGCCACCGTGATTTTGTCCAATTTTCTGTAATACCAAACATGTACCAAGACTTTTGCCTCATATTTATCTGATTATGTTCAATTCACTATGAATCTCGATATTCAGTTGAGCTTTGATCTTTTTAGTTTTAGATAAAGGTATCATTCACAATATATCTCAAGTTGTGTGCTCAATTCTTTTAGCATTTTTTAAGTTAGATAAGTCAAGAATAGAATGGCATTTAGGACGAGTTTGGGTAATCACTTTAATTAAGCACTTATTGGATGATTATTTAAGCTTTGTTTTACAAGCACTTATGAATAAGTTATTTCTATTGCACGAAATAAGATAAAGTCAGATTCTTTCTGTAGAAGCTATAGACTGTTTTCATAATCTATCATGGAGAACCTAAGAAAATAAGTGTAAAGTTGCTTATGAAAATTGTTTTCATAAGTTCTCTCAAACAGTGGGGTAACCTTTGTGCAACTGGTAAAGTTGTTGTCATGTGACTGTAAGGTCACAGGTTCAAGTCCTGGAAACAGCCTCTTGTGTAAAAACAGGGTAAGGCTGCGTACAATACACCAAATGGTGGGACCCCTTCCCGGACCCTGCGTATGCGGTAGCTTCAGTGCACCGGGTTGCCCTTTTAAGTTCTCTCAAACAGTCTCACAAGTGCTTATGCCACTAGATAAGCTCATACACGCCAATCTAAACAGGGCCTTACTATATAAACAATCATGTATAAGCTATTTTCATTATAAAAGAGAAAATATAGTAACTTTTTTTTCTAGAAGTTATTATGGAGAGCTTATTGAAATAAGTTAGAAACAACCTGTGGATATGTCATAAACTGTTTTCATAAATTCTCCCGAACACTCTGACAATTTCTTATGTCATACAAACCCAAATAAGGTGTTCATAATCAATCCAAACACAACCTTAATTTGCTAATGTAGGCTACTTATTGAGATGCTCGGTTTATTTTAATTATCTTTGGTGATATTCTTCCCTGTTTTATTTTTCATGATATCAAGATTTATGTGCAAATCTGATATTTTTTTTTTAATCTCCTTGTTGCTTGCAGAACACGGCTGTTTGAGACCGTTCCAAATTGTTCTCTTTGAGCATTGCAATGGAGGTGTAGAGAATATCTATATATCTATCCAGAATTAGATGCTCAAAATTTTACAATGAAGCGTTACGTTTACATTGATGATGATGAAACATCTCATGAATTTTACTGTGATAATCGGATATCAAATAGAAAATATACCGTATTGAACTTTCTTCCGAAAAATTTATGGGAACAGTTCAGGTAAACTCTCTGCTGATGCTGCTTAATATTCATTGCAAGTGTCGTTAAATAGTGGCGCTAATAGCATAGCGAATTTTGAACAAAACGCTATTGTCCCACAATACGTTATCTAGTACAAGATATTTTGAAATAGCGGATCGCGGAATTTGAACAAACCGCTATTTTCTGCGATCCGCAATAGACAACACTGCTTCAAGGGTCTCAAGCATGACCTCATTTTGCGTCATCTATAACATGATACTAAATAACAGAGGTTTAATTGCAAAGATGGAAAATTCGTATTATAGATCCTCTGTTTGGACATGCATTATACAGTTTACACTAGGGAAACATAATTTTAAACAGTGAAGTAAATGTAGGTCGAGAATAAAACATCAATGGAACTCATCTTAGATTCTAGTGATTCAGCCTTTTTTTTTAGTTTGTCGAAGCCTCCTTAAGTATTATGAATTATTCCATCCGTCCCAAATTATAAGTCGTTTTGAATATTTCAAACAAATTAAGAAAGGTAATTTTGTACAAAAAAAAGGTAACTAATTTTGTTTGAGAAAGATAAATTATAAGTTAGGGGTATAATAGGAATTAAAGAATTGAAAGAAGAGATTAATAAATAGTTAGGGGTATAATAGGAAAAGTAACATTTAATGCTTCATTGGTATAAATTTTTTCGGATTTAATTTTTTTCCCAAAGCGACTTATAATTTGGGACGGAGGAGTATTTACACACATTTTCCTTGAGGCAAAACATGCTTTTCTTGGTGGGAAATTTGTGTCAAATTTCCAATGAAATATAAATATCCTTTAATCCATCTGATTTTCCACCTCTTTTCAGCCGGTTCATGAATCAGTACTTTTTGCTGATAGCTTGCCTGCAGTTATGGCCTCTCATTACTCCAGTTAATCCTGCCAGTACATGGGGTCCACTTATCTTTATTTTTGCAGTCTCTGCATCAAAAGAGGCCTGGGATGATTACAATAGATATCTTTCAGACAAAAAGGCAAATGAGAAGGAAGTATGGGTTGTTAGGAAGGGCGTCAAGAAACTTGTAAGAAGCATATTTTACTCTCTTAAATATATTTTTGTTCTGTGTTTCTTAGCTTAGGCCCAGGAAATATATTTTAGTTGATAACAGAGCAACCCAGCAGTAAAGCAAGTTAAAAAGGACTTAGCTTACAGTTTCCTGCAGTTGGTCATCATTTGAATAACTATCCTTCGTTTTGTCTTCTAGTTTATAAAAGAGTACAATCTGTTGATTTTTTTTAAGATATTGTTACTCTTTCATTTCGGTATGATTTACTCCGACTTTAGTCAAAATCCTTTGCATAGGTTATCTGTCAGGGTTTTTGAAATATAAGAAATTATCTATGGGTTTTCCCTGTAACAATGTTGTAGGTAGTAAGAGTTATGTGAGCTTCTCATTTTAAACGACAAATGTGGTCTGTTTTATGTAAATCTAATTTGTTTATGTGGTTGTTTCATTGATGATGTTGCAGATTCAAGCCCAGGATATTTATGTGGGTAATATAGTATGGCTACGTGAAAATGATGAAGTTCCTTGTGACCTTGTTTTGGTTGGCACGTCTGATCCCCAAGGAGTTTGCTATGTAGAGGTAATTAAGTCATGAATCATGCTAAAACTGGTCCTCTGCCTGTGTGTGGCATTGCGGCAAACACAGTTCCATTATTATCTCTTTTCCTTTTTTCCTCTTTTTGGGGAAACAACAACACAATTCATTACACACATTTCAAGGACCTTATGATATGGCATTTTGTTCAGACTTCTGCACTGGATGGTGAAACTGATCTTAAGACCCGGGTCATACCTCCTGCTTGCATGGGAATCGATGATGAATTATTACACAAAATCAAGGCAAGATTTTATCTATAGTGTAACTATAGTTTGTTGAATTGTTAGAAGTTTACTGTCAATTAGTAATTATGTAGGCAAACTTATTACTTACTCTCGTTCTTTGTGTGTGTGCATGTGTCTAGGGTGTAATTGAGTGTCCCAGTCCAGATAAAGACGTCAGAAGATTTGATGCAAACATGCGATTGTACCCCCCATTTATTGATAACGATGTATGCCCTTTAACCATCAAAAACACAATTCTTCAGTCATGTTACTTGAGAAATACTGAGTGGGCATGTGGAGTTGCTATCTATACAGGCAAGTCCATGTATAACAACACATTTAACTCTTAGAGCCATTTACTTAATCAGAAAGTTTGAATTTTATATCTGATATGTTAATTTGTTCAGGTAACGAAACCAAATTGGGCATGAGTAGGGGTATTGCAGAACCAAAGCTCACTGCTATGGATGCCATGATCGACAAATTGACTGGTGCTATATTCATATTCCAAATTGTTGTTGTTATGGTTCTTGGCATAGCGGGTAATGTTTGGAAGGACACGGAAGCAAGGAAAGTATGTCACACTTTGGAACTTAATTCTTATGCACTTTATAATTGAGCACTTTATAATTGAGTCAAATCCTATGCCTGTTAGAAGTTACTACATTGTTTTTGTGGTCTTTTTATTGCTATATTAATCAAGTGATTGAGCTCAAGCGGTTACTGAGCTCCACCCAAGGATGAATAATTCGGGAGAACCCGTATTCGATTCTTGGGTGTAACAATTCTTGACCATCCTTTACTTACCTCCCGACCGAACTCCGGATTACTAGGGCTCTTTCCCTTTAGGAGCCAGAGGGTTAACACCAAAAAAAGAATATTGTCCTTTCATTTAGTTTTGCTTCCATTGAGGGAGCTCGCATCCTTTGCAATTTTATTTTTGTTTCTAGTAAGACTAGGTTGGTTTGTTTGTTTTTTGCTTCCTTTCTGTTTCATGTGGACTACTCCCTCCGTCTCAAATTAGGTGTCCCATTTGAGTTTTACACGGTTATTAAGGAAATGGTTAGTAGTGCTGATTTTAATGGTAAAATGTGTTTCATTTACTAAAATACTCATATTAATTATAGTTTGTCAAGTAGTTAGATGATTAAAATGTATGTTTGGGGGAAAAGGATAATAAATGCTGTATTGGTTTATAAAAGGGACAAATAATATGAGACAGGGAAAATAGTAAATAGGACACCTAATTTGAGAAGGATGGAGTAATTACTAAATCGTAAAGTGTACTCTAAATGAAGGTCTTTGGTTTATTTTAGGATATAACTCATAATCCTTTGCATCATTTTGCTATTGTATTCTTCAAGGATTTTTTCCGCATTTTACGTATGTTTAAACTTTTGCTATGTTTCAATGCCTTTTCTGTAATTATTCTCTTGAAGTTCCCATGTTTTGAAATGTTATGTTTTAGGTTGGACCCTAATGTTTGTTTGTTTGTTTGTTTTTGTTCAAGCAATGGTATGTTCTTTACCCTCATGAAGGCCCTTGGTATGAATTATTGGTAATCCCTTTGCGGTTCGAGCTTCTTTGTTCCATCATGATACCCATTTCAATTAAGGTGAGCCAGTGGTATATGTTTTGGCATTTCATTCCATCATGATACCCTACATGTTTTTTTATTTATATTCTCATTTTAAAAACAACCAGAATAAAAAATTGAGCGGTAGTGGTAATCTTTTGCAGGAAGAACATTGATGACCTTATGTACTTTGTGAAAGGATGCCATTAAAACTAATTAATTATCTTGAACTGATAATTATAGTGCTAATACCAGTTTTTAATTAATTTTTGATTATTTTAAATGTGACTATACAGCTGTTCCATCTTTGGCAGGTATCTCTGGATTTAGTGAAGAGCATGTATGCAAAGTTTATTGACTGGGACCAGAAAATGATTGACCTAGAGACTAGCATTCCATCACATGCAACAAAGTGAGTGGTTGGTGTATCCTGATTACTAATTACTTTGATGAAATAGAACTTTAACACATTTGTTTATGAATCATGTTTGTCATATGTGACAGTACAGCGATAAGCGAGGACCTTGGACAAGTTGAGTACATTTTGACGGACAAAACAGGCACCCTGACTGAGAATAAAATGATATTTAGAAGATGTTGTATTAGTGGTATTTCCTATGGAAATGAGAATGGAGATGCATTGAAAGGTATGATTGGTTGGTGAAACTATTTGTGTTGTTGTCATGTAGTAACTTTATTAGAACCCTTTTCTTAACTGCACAGTTTGCTTAAATTGACGACAAATTCACATCCGGATACCAATTTTGTAGCTTGATATGTTGAAAATTTCCTAAATAAAAGAGTTGGTTTCTTGTGCTGAGCGTGTACTGTATCATATCTTAGGCACATTGACCTCTCAACCTTAATAATCTCAGAAATTCAATACAAATTGTGATGTTTCCATGTACAAAAAATAAGTCGTAATTTTGGTTCCTTCAACAACCAACCTAAAGGGTGCAGTTGCATTCTAAATAAATTGAAATTGAAAAGAAATGCTTAAGCTTACACGGTTAAGCAGCAATGCACTTGACACTTATTTGGTTCTGGTATATAACATAATTGTTTTTCATGGAATTCCTCAAAACCTTAATTAGCTGAGCTTGCTCTCACACTTAAGGTATTCTGAAGGGCTCTAGCATTACCAGGTCCAAATGTTTCCTTAATTCACCGGTCTTATCTTAGTTTTCTTATTTAAGACCTGTATTTAACTGAAGTACAATATTGGGTTTCTCAACTAATAGGCGTTAGTAGTATCCTCGGACATGATCAAGATGGAACACTAGTTTTTATAGAAATAAATCTCTGGTACATGATGAACTGAATGTAGTACGGTGAAGAGTATAATTAATATATTGTTCCTTTCTTCACCTTTCACTACCTATGCATGCACCCATTGATGTTTTTCTTTGATCACTGAATGTTGTATGATGATATTTGTTTTGGATTGTAAGTTTTCCTTCCTGATTAATTCCATCCCGTGATATGCAGATGTAGAGCTTCTTAATGCTGTTTCCGGTGGTTCTTCTGATGTTGTACGATTTCTTACAGTTATGGCAATATGTAATACTGTCATACCTACACGGAGGTGATTCTGCTTTCATCCTTGCTAGGACCCAGATATGAAAACTGTTAAAGTCAACATATTTCTTAATTTAGACATTTTTATTAAACCTTGAGAATAATGGTTTAAATTTATACTTGTTTCTTGTACTGTTGTACATAGTAAAACTGGAGATATCTTGTATAAGGCACAGTCTCAGGATGAAGATGCTCTTGTTCAAGCTGCTGCTCAGCTGCATATGGTTTTTTTCAATAAGAGTGGAAACATACTTGGTACATTTTATTTGCTATTTGTTTTGGAAGCATGGCTAATTAGTTGGTTACGTAGGCTTATATAATCATGTTCTTTGATATTTCAGAAGTCAAGTTCAACACTTCTATACTTCAGTATGAAGTCCTGGAAACCTTAGAGTTCACCTCTGATAGGAAACGAATGTCAGTAGTGTTGAAAGATTGCCAAAATGGGAAGATCCTTCTCCTGTCAAAAGGAGCAGATGAGGCTATTCTTCCATATGCCCGTGCTGGTTAGATTATTTGTTCTTTTACTTATTTGTATTTTAACACAATCAAATGCTCCCTCCGTCCCAAATTTTATGACGTAGATTATTTGTTCTTTTACTTATTTGTATTTTAACACAATCAAATGCTCCTTCCGTCCCAAATTTTATGACGTTTTGGCCATTTCACACGTATTAAGAAATGTAATTAATTTTGTATGGGAAAGTGATATTATGAGTTGTTTTACAAAATTGCCCTTAATAAATGGTATGGGAAAGATAAATTAAAGAATTGAAAGAAGAAAGAGTAATAAATATTTAAGGATATAATAGGAAAAGTAACATCAATATTTCATTGGTATTGTAAAGCGACATATAATTTGGGACGGGGGGAGTAGTATTTACAGGGTCTTTCTTTCACGACTGTTTGCAAGTACCTTACCCTCCAACTTTGTTATACATTTAGATGAATTGGATGGCTTCAAAATTGACTTAACTGATCTCTAGGCTTGGATTCTACCTCAAATTGGTGAATTTTTTTACAATGCCCACTCTACAGGCTGACAGAAAATCTCGTGTTAAATGAAACCCAAAACAAAGTCTGTGATTTGGACTTCCAATCACTGGGTAACTTACCAATGAATATATCCATGTCTGTGTTAGGAACCTAAGAATTGAATCGAAAGGAAATAAAGAGAGAACACTTTTATTGATAAAATAAGGAAGAATTGGAGAGAAAACTCTTCTCCAAGGGTTTTCCCCTCTACATTAGAGCCACTGCCCTATCACGAAATTACAAATCTCAATAATCCTTCTATTCTCTTATTTATACATGCTACTCTATAATTAATCAATTAACTAACTCCTCTTTATCTCATATCCTAGCAAACTAACTCCACTTTATTTTATATCCTAACAAACTAGCTCCTTATCTCATATCCTAACAAACTAACTCCTTATTTCATATCCTTAAGAAGTATCTCCTCGCTGTATTATACTAACTCCTTATCCTTTATCCTATACCTTAACAGTCTGTCTATCTATCTATTCTATACTACACATACGCGCGCGCGCACATACGCGTGTGCGCACACATACACACACACACTTTGTAAATAACTATGCCCAACATTCTCTACATCTATGATTATATATTTTACATAACAATGCACTGCAAACAGCACCATCAAAAGAAGTTGAAAAAGCAAATCTGGTGCAACCAATTAGAGTCAAATCATTACAATGGGTTTTGTCATGAACATGAAACATTGCTTTGATCAGTTGGGATTTTCTCCAAACTTATTAGGTCAATTTAGCTGATAAAAGTTCCAAAACTAAACGGAAACAACTGATGAACTTCCCAGAATGTGATTACTCTAATGCCTGCATTTGTTGAACAGTTATTTAGTTGTATGATTGACACCATAACTTACTACAGGGCAGCAAACCCGGCATTTCATTGAAGCTACAGAGCAATATGCTCACTTGGGATTACGTACACTATGTTTGGCGTGGCGTGAGTTAAAGAAAGATGAATATCAAGATTGGTCTTTGATGTTTAAAGAAGCTAGTAGCACTTTGGTTGATAGAGAGGTAAAGGACACACTTGTTACTGGTTTTATATAATGTACAAGAACTTGCCTTATCAGTTTAATATGCTTAACAGTGGAGAGTAGCTGAGGTCTGCCAAAGAGTAGAACATGACTTGGAAATTCTTGGCGTTACAGCAATAGAGGATCGTTTACAGGTGAATATGCTGACAGCAATCTTTTTTAGATAGTTCTTACCTAGTGAGAAAAGGCCTGACTGTCGTTGGTTGTTGTAATCTGATTTAAGATAGTATTTTTAAAATCCTCCAATTTTACTGAACTTCTCTCTATTTTAGATAGTTAAAGGGATTAAAGGGAGAATAAATTAAAAGGACTTCCCTTGTGTGTTTATGTGATGAATGACCATTCATTCTTTTTTATTTGATATCTTCCAGGATGGAGTTCCTGAAACAATAGAAACATTAAGGAAAGCTGGAATAAATTTTTGGATGCTAACAGGCGACAAGCAGAATACTGCAATACAAATTGCCCTGTCATGTAATTTTATTTCCCCAGGTAGTGCACATTTGTGATCATGCACATTATTGTAGTTTTATTCTGTGTCGTGTAAATAGTACCCTTATTGTGTCTCTGTCTGTTCAAATAATTAAGCTACATAAAGAGCCTCAATATGATCCATGGTTGCCCTACCATTCTCTTTGTTCATGTAGAAACAGACGGACTTTTCTGTGTGTTTACGTGACAGATCTCTTCTTTATGTCATTTATTTGAGTAAAAGTGTACAAGTGTTAAATCTGTCCAATTCCTCAACCAAACTGATGGCAGGGGTGGAGCTAAGTTTTTTTAATTGGGGTAGCCCAAGAGAATGAATAGCATATATGAAAGGATTAATTTAAAATTTATTTTCAAAATCAAATTACATATAAATGAAGAAGTCTGTGATGTAAACAGATTTGGAGGGTGATATAGCCCCCCTCAAAGAACAATTGGTCTCTCTGTAACTGATATGGAACTTGACATAGTTCCTTTGCTTGATTACAAAAAGGCTCATAATAAATGTTTACACAGCTTTTCTTTATTCTCTCTTCCCTTTTACACCTATTGGATGTGTGTTTTTCATTTCTTGTCGGTCATCCTTTTTTGTTTATTTATTATTCCGAGGGGTGATTTAATATTCAAAAAGCAATTAAATTTTGAGACTTTTCTTATTTTTCCGTGTCCAAATCTGATTAAAAAATTTAGGTGTGAGTATTGATTTTTTTTTGAAGGATTTAGGATATGAAACATGCGAGGTATGCTGCACTGAGCATCATAAAACAGTTTTTATATCCGTGTGAATTGAACTCAAGTGTCCAACTCATAGCGAGGAAAAGCATACATCTATACCCTTCATTCAAACTATATCTAACAACACTTATTTAGAAAACATAGATCAGCTATCAACATAAAAGCTTAATAATAGAAAATATCTAGAAAACCTTATTCGTGTTGAAAATGTCTAAAATCCTATCACAAATTGAAGTTTCTGGTCACAGCTAGGGCTATCAACATAGATCAGCACAATAGGTTCAACTTTACTTTACCTAACTTCTGTGCCTGTAGTCCCATTTTTGAAGAGCTTGGATATGTGAGGATGTTCACAATTTGCTTTAATTTTTATTGTTCAATTAGTGTTATGCATCCTTCTTTAGAAGGTTTATAACTTATGATGGTAATACTTAAGAACCTTTTTCAATTTCATCCCTTCTCAATTCATAGAACCAAAGGGACAGCTTCTACTAATTGATGGAAAAACAGAGGATGAGGTTTGCCGAAGTTTAGAGAGAGTGCTTCGTACAATGCGGATAACTACCTCAGAACCCAAGGTATGCTTACTGACTATCAACTTAAATCCAGTAATTGGGAAGCTTCGCTTTTTTGGTGTTCTTTTTCTGATTTTTAATTTGGTGGTATCTTTTGGACTCTGGAGGATATCATTATTATTTGCTTGTGGTGCTTTTTGTCTTACTTTTATCTGTTTTATTTCCCTCGTAATAAAATCTAGTGATAAGTGGCTTGTATTTATTGTATGCATACATTGGATTGTTGGACTAGTATATTAAACAAGTATAATACGGATCAAGATAAAGGTTTTGAAGTTAATATTGTCATTGTTTTGCTCCGTCAAACAGGACGTGGCTTTTGTTGTTGATGGATGGGCTCTTGAGATTGCACTTAAGCATTACCGTAAAGCTTTTACTGAGCTGGCAGTATTGTCAAGGACTGCTATATGCTGCCGTGTGACGCCATCGCAGAAAGCACAGGTGTTTTTTTTTACAACAGTATTTGTGTATAAAATTATGTTGCCTTGTCTTGTTTTAAGAAGTTATGTTTTACATTATTTTCTTAGTTTCTCTTCTCCTTTTTATATTCTTCAAAAATAACTTATCAGAAGAAAGAAGACGTAGGACAAGATAAGACCAAATATCTTGTGCTTTACTCTTAGTGGAACATAATACTACTGTTGTATTTTTTCTGCTAATTTATCAGAAAATTATGGCACTGTTGTGACTTGTATACCACTTCTTGCTGCAGCTTGTACAGATCTTAAAATCATGTGACTATAGAACATTGGCAATTGGTGATGGAGGAAATGATGTAAGGATGATACAACAAGCAGATATTGGTGTGGGCATCAGTGGCAGAGAAGGATTGCAGGCAGCAAGAGCAGCTGATTACAGCATCGGAAGTAAGACGATGATCTGTATTCTAGTTTTTAAAGAGTTTTGCACATATCTTTTTCTTTTCTCCTGTTAAAAATTTATATTACGTTTTTCTTAGCAACCATAATTTGATTCAACACTCTTTTGAAGGTTTATATTTTTTTTGTGGTTGGAAATACGAGGCAGATTGGTGGTTTCTCGTTCTTGTTTTATCTGCATAACTACATGATTTCACTTATGATTCTTTTGTTAATATGCAGAGTTTAGATTCCTAAAGAGATTAATTCTGGTCCATGGCCGGTATTCATACAACCGCACAGCATTTCTTTCGCAGTATTCATTCTATAAGTCCTTATTGATATGCTTCATCCAAATCTTGTGAGTTTTCTACCAACAACGGTCTTCATATTTTTTTTCTTCATCAAGCATGAAACTGTTTTGAACATAGATGCCTATAGAAAAACATTCTGAATATTATTTCAGTTGTGTTAACAGTACAATCACTAATGTCAAAAAATCTAACAATACATACTTACAACAATGCCCTTGCAAGTAATGTGGGGTAACTGTTTACGAAGTACACAGAAACCCCCACCAATTGGCCCAGAAAAAAAGGAAACATTGACAGTGTTATTTTTCTTTTCACTTTATTCTTTAGTGGTTATTGTTAATGATTATGATGTTGCAATGCAAGAGGACACTACAACTTCTTTCTATTCTCAAATTTTTAAGGTTCTGACAAGTTATTCCATTTCAGTTTTTCATTTATTTCAGGTGTGTCTGGAACCAGCCTCTTCAATTCGGTTAGCTTGATGGCTTATAATGTTTTCTATACTAGTGTTCCTGTTTTAGTCAGTGTGCTTGACAAAGATCTTAGTGAGGAAACTGTGCTCCAGCATCCTCAAATTTTATTCTACTGCCAAGCGGGAAGGTTTGCCATTTTTGCTGCTATTATCCCTGGCTTTTTTAAATGCTACCAAGCCTTCTCATTTTTCACAGAATTTCCAGTTCAGTACAACTCAACTTTTTTTAAAAAAAATAAATATTGATAGCTTAATTTTTATGACTGAACAATAAAAAATTATTACAGCTGAAGATCCTTTTTAACAAACGAACATGTAAAAATGTTATTTAACTTACACTGAATAACAACTTCATTGATGAACATGAAACTAACTTTCAATATTGGAACAGGCTTCTAAATCCTAGTACATTTGCTGGATGGTTTGGGCGATCCCTCTTTCATGTAAGTGTTGTTCATGAGCGTATTTATATTTTGATGGTAACCAATATTTATAAATTACTGAATTGTAGGAAGCTTATCATCTTGAGCTGTAATGTGTTCCATGAAAAATAGAAAAAAATTCTGCTCTAAATCTATTATTTAATTACAGAAACATTTTATGCCTTATAGGTCCTAATTGTTATTGATTGTCATTTGCAGGCAATAGTTGTATTTATAATAAGCATACATTCATACGCCTATGATAAGAGTGAAATGGAGGAGGTTTCAATGGTTGCACTTTCTGGTTGTATATGGTTGCAGGCTTTTGTAATAACAATGGAGACCAAGTAAGCTTTAATATAAGTAAAGCTTCTCACAATACAACATCACTTTGATTTTTCAACTTTAGATGCTTTTCCGTTCTTAAGAACTAGCTTGTTTTTTTTACATTTCCCTCCCCTCCCCTGACCTCCCTCTAATTTTAAAAATTACACTCTCCTTACTGGAGAGATGAATATGTATCACAGTTTAGCCCATCTTAATATAAGATATTTTCCTCATTGTAATTCTCAGCATTATGTGTAACTTAGTTTTGATTTTGGGACTTCGAAGAATAAAATACAGAATTTGGGTGAACGTCTAATACTGATAGTAAGGGTGTTTATATCTTAATTTCATCTTTTTAAGTCCTAAAATCAATAACAGGATATTCAAAATAGCCATTGGTAACACTAGAAGTTGTAGAGAAAAGAAAAATAACCCAAGAGGCTAGTTCATATCTGCTACCATACAGTAAGATATTTGTTTATATTTAAATAGATTAAAGGAAACACTATTTATCTTTCAAGTGAGGGGAGTGTAGTTTTTAAAATTTCAGAGTAGTGTAATTTTAAAAATTAGAGGGGAAAGGTAGTGTAATTCAAGCATCTCAAGATAGGGAAGTGTAATTTTCTTTTGCTTGGTTGCATATGTAGTTTAATTGGTAAGGGAACCGGGAAAATATCATATAGTTTTAAAGTACTTGTTGGTTGCTTCAATCTGCTGGAAAAATTTATATTGTTTGATTGTCTGACCTATATGTTTGATGCCTGCAGTTCCTTTACAATATTGCAACATCTTGCAATATGGGGTAACTTGGCTGGCTTTTATGTCATCAACTGGATCTTTAGTGCTCTTCCTTCGTCAGGGATGTATACAATTATGTTCCGGTTGTGTCGACAACCATCATATTGGATAACAATTTTTGTAAGTACCTTAGTTCATCTGTTGCCATCCATTGAATGATCTTCACTCTCATTTTAACTGCTCTCTCTTCCCTTTCTCCCTTCATGATTGATGCATACAATGATTTTTTTTTTATTTCCTTTATTTTATGTAAACAAAAGCAAAACAAAAATATAGTGACATTTTTGTTATTATTAGTAAAAGTATAACAACTGAAAATGCACACAACAAACATACCAAACATAATCCTCATTATTTCTTCTTTCCTTTGTTGATTCATGAGATTTCACAATAAATCTTGTACCAAAATCTTATACTTATAACCACATTCATCAGTTTTTTTGTTGAAAAAGAAATGAAATATTGTTTTTTTGCCTTTATGAATAAATTAACATAGATCATGGCCCTAGTGAGAAGCCAAGTTCATGCACATTTCTTTTGGCTAAGCATTTTATTTATTCATTGCATTGATTATGTTTTGATGGGAACTATAATTCCATACAGCTCATGACTGCAGCCGGGATGGGTCCAATTCTAGCCATCAAGTACTTTAGATATACATATAAGTCGAGCAAAATCAATTTACTTCAGCAGGCTGAACGCCTAGGGGGACCAATTTTGTCTCTTGCCACAATTGAACCTCAGCTCAGATCTATGGAGAAAGATGTTTCTACCTTGTCAATAGCACAACCCAAAAACAGAAATCCTGTATTTGAACCTCTACTATCAGATTCTCCTAATTCCACGAGAAGATCTTTTGGAGCAGGAACACCGTTTGATTTTTTTCAGCCACAGTCAAGATTATCACTGTCTAACAACTATACAAGAAATAGCAAGGACCAGTAAAATCAACAAGCAGCTGGAAGAGCACCATATGCTGCAGCTTAATTTGTATATCCCGTTTTGATAGAAACTAACGAAGTACATTGTCAGTTCCTTGTATACCGATATTATTTTTGTAAATTGTCTCCTCTAAAGTGCCATTACATAACTGCGGACATGTTAAAAGGAAATAAATGCTTACCAATCTATAAATTATTATCTGTTTCAGGCTCCAATGAATAGGTAAAACTTTTCCTTTTCTATCTGTGGAAACTTGGAAAGGGTAACAATACAACTTTTAGCCTTTAAATTTCAAAAACAATGATTTTGTCCAAAAAAATTCAAGAACAGTGAAAACGCTATAGGCAACCCATGGAATGAAAATCTTTTTGTCAATATATTCTAAAGGAGGATGTGAGACATGGTAATTCGTGCTGAGATGTCAACATAACAATCTGCAAATTCATAGAGTTAATTTACTGACCATTTGAATGCTGCCATGGAAAAGGAGAACCTAATCCACAAGGACTATGTCCTCTTCAGCTGCATATATTGCATGAAATATCCACATGTCACGGCAAGAATTGAAAGTCTGTCGGTAGTTGTGTAAGCATTCTGCATGCATGCATATGCATAAATTAGCCCATCACCAAAATTTCATTCACAGGTGCCAGCAGTACGCCTCATTCACGGGCAAAGAATGTCACAAGCATGAGTACCTATGGGTTCAATGTCCCACATAAGTTATTATTGATTATTAATAGTAGGAAAATCTTAACAAGTTAAAAAACTAATAATTACACAACTTTTTTATAAGGCATTAAATTTTATTTAAGGGTAATTTTGTTATTTTGGGGTGTAACCAGGAATATATAGGATGCAATTAGAAAAATTCAAAAACTTATTTGTTTTGGTTGTTCAATTATTGTTTTTGGAGCACTGATTAACATTCTTTATATATTTTTCTTAAAACTTTATTCGTTCGTTCAAGTGTAAAAAATGCTATTTTTAGTACAAAATTTGTTTCTTTTTTGTTTCTTTAATAAATGTTTCAAGAGTGACATTTTTCTTTAACTCGCTGGTTAGCATGATCTTTTTTACTAACATTAGTCTTTTGGGCAGATGAAAATAACCGACAATGTAGGTGAGGGCAGATAGGGGACCTTAAACTTAAACACTACAGTCGATTATTTTTGCATTGAGTTGTTTCCCCATTGCACACTACTCTAAAGATAACCCTATAATATACTCCCTTACTGCCCTAGTTGTCTAGCTGTCGTTTTAAGGAAGGATAGTAAGTTACCAACAGTTCAACACGCATCAGTTCAATCATAGACCTATGTATTTAGGATTCGTCTGATAGAATTCATAAGTGGGATTGTTGGACCCATTTGGCCTAAATGCATGCTTTTCACCCCACTCATCATTTCTGACTTCGGGGTCTCCCTGAGGATATCATAAATGTTTACTTATCTTTTTTTTACATTTTACCTTGAGTATCAGGCAAATGTTAGATTGGAGAAGTGTCTGGTGTAATTTACGGTGTATACCATATTTAAAAATCGTCTAAAATTTTGAAATACAGCTAAGACAATGTCGTGATCGGTGTTAATTTGATAAAAACAAACAATAACAAATACAGTATAAGTTAAGTTTTGAGGCATTAATGTTGTTTTTTCTTCTTTCAAATTGACATCAATTCAGCCGCTACCTCAATTATGAGAACAAATTATACTATGAGATTATACTATGTTAAAGTTTCGAATGACTTTCAAACATAGTCCAATGTGATCATATGTGAAACTTCACTAAAAACCACCTCAAAATTGTGGTGTCTTTTTAAGATATCCCTATCTTTTGTCCAACCGAGGGACCATGAGGGACCACCAGATGCACAGGCCGATATGGACCTCTCTTACACCATCAAACGAACTGCTAGCCTAGACTGTCTTCTAAAGTACAAGAAAGAACGATAACAACAAACTTGAAAATATTCTTCGACAAATTTTACTTCTTTTATTTTTCAATTGTGTGAATTAGACTTGAATTGAATGAGTTACCATATTTTTTTGAATGGTGAATACTTCGAGTGTATTAGTGGGTTAAACTATACAATGCATTAATTTATGTATGGGGGAGGCCATAACATTTGCTTGCCTCCCCTCTGCGCGCATCATTCATGACAATCGTCTAAAGATTCATTGATGTTTGACATCGGCTTTTAAAGTAAAAAATAAAATAAAAAACTTATGGGAGAGTGAGTTGGTCGATGTCAATTTCACAAAAAAAGAAAAATAAGTAGGCATGTTTTCAAAATTCAACTCATCTCCCTTTTGTCAAAATCGACACCATCAAACAAATATCTCAACCGTAAAAACAAAGATAATAATAAGCTTCTACTTTTAAAAGACGACGTTATTGATAATATTTTGTACAATTGTTAGATACTGTCCTACCTTGAACCACTTATCAACATAATCCACAGTAAAACTATTTGACCAAACTCTTCAAAAAGATACACCCTCTTTTCCCCCTTACCTGGTTGAAAATATGAATGGACAACATAGATATACTTATACTCTTATAAATTTACAAATTATTTTCACAATGAAATATAGTATATTATTACAGATACATCATCTATCTATTAAATTATATATTTAATGTATATAAGTATATAATATATAACATATGTCGATTTAAATTCAGCAAAAATGATCAGATCCTATCTTAAATTCGAAATAAATCATGTGATCGTGACTAACTTATCATCCCTAAGGTTTTTCTTGTTAAAATATTACAGCTGGTGAAATGAAATCACTTTGGGAACAAAAATATACATTCGACCGAATATACATTATACTTTCAAGTTTCAACTGATACAGACAGGTTTCTTTTTTTCTTTTTCTTTTTTGACGAAATCGTAGAGATTAGCTAGAATGGAGTTGTTCACCAAAAAGTATACTGTTTTGATGGAAAAAAAATTATACAACAATTATACTATTTTGATTTGATGAAGAAGGAAAAATGTGTGTGTTCGCTATTTTGATAATTCTTAAATGACCCATCACAATTAAAAAATCAATATTTTTGTCTCTTCAATGCGTAGCAAATGAACAAATATTACTGCCTTTGTCCATATATAGTTTATGTAATCAATTTCGTCCCTATACGTAATACTACCTTGTTGCTTTAAATGTTAGTTTTTTTTTAGACGTATTAGAGTACAGAAATTATTTAATAAATTAATGTTTCCATTTCGTTTAATTCTTTTTTCAATTAAAAATTGATCCTGTAATTGGAAGTATGATGATTTGTTTGAGGGTTGAAATTTGTTGCATAGAGAGAGGAGTTTGTCATTCGTCCACCGTGGGTTCTTCTTCATTGGAAGGATACACGTGCTTTGACGCTCAAGTCAGTGAAAGACTAAGGAGAGTAAGACAATTATATGGACAAAGAGTAAGGTATATGACTCAATCTTAAATGTGCTTTTGTATTTATAAGGAATAAGTAAAATTTTGGTTGTGACACCTAACAAATATCATTGAAGACACTTGTAATAATATGACGAGGACTTCAATATTAGATATGGATTGGACGGTCTAGATCGATAGGTTAGGATCGCTATCCAGTGGAATTTAAAGTTTGTTAATAGCATGGACTCACTCTTCATTAGATCTCGGTTGGATTTGGATCGAACTCAAATTGAAATTTTGCTCAATCTGAAACAAAATTAAATTTTGTTGATTTAATCTTTGTTTATACAATATTAAATTTAAATAAAATTTAATTATATTTAGTTGAATTTTTTTAATTATTAACATTATATTTAAATAAAGTAATTTTATGAACATTTTAATAAACAAATATACAAAAGTAAAAGCAAACTAAAGCTCACAGAATTTATTCTATCTTTGATCTAGTATACTAGTGAATAGAAAACTTTCCGTTTGTTAGGATCATATCTATAATAATGGACGAGCTTAAGCTTAATCTAGAGATGTTTATATTTTAAATGTGAGTAAAGTGCCTTAGATTAAATTAAAAAGTAAATATTAAGTAACATATAAATGAGAGAACTTATATATCTAATGAGTTAAAATTAAATTAAGAGGCAGTTTATTTGTGTGATTGTTTTTGACTTAATATGGGATATCTTAAACCTCATGAGTCATGAGCCCAACAATTTTATCGCATGCTTATCCAACAAATTATTTATTTATTTACGTTTATATTATAGAGTTACGAATGAGAATTTGTAGGATAACTTCAATCAATATTAGTACTAAGTCAAGGAAGAGAAACGGATAAAAAACGAAAAGACAAAGCAAAAGAAATGCAATGTATCAAAGTACATTGCATGGACACCTCTTTGTGTATTCTATACATAAATAAATAAATATAAACATTCTATATATCGTGATCTAGAATTTTCATGTCACAAGGGGCACGGATATTGTTGAATTGAGAGCTTGTAATCGAATTACACATAGCCAAAACATTAGGCCCCAATGAATTAACAAACTGCCACATACCCTCTTTTGCATGTTACTCTCAAATGCTACCTAGCCACATACCCCCCCTTACCAGCCCTTATTCCCATCCTTGTCACCATTTTTTTTTCTCTTTCTCAACTCACACTCTCTTCTCCCTATATAATAACTCTCTCACCCCTTCTTTCCATTCACAACATAACATCGTCACATTATACTTATATATACTCTCTCTTAACATATTTCCACACCCCCGTGTCTTATTATTTGCACCCCCATTTCACAATGACTACTATTTGTGCTGAACAACACCAACAACACAAGTTTCATTCTTCCTACCAACCTCTCTCTCCCAAAAAATCCCTTAGAGACATCGACATCCCACCAAGAAAGCTTCTCACCCGCCGCAACACCACCACCGCCGTCGACATATTCTCCGACGACACCATCCTCCAAAAGTTCCTCCCACACAATGACTCTGACTCAGACTCCGATGATCCTTACTCATCTGACCATTTCCGAATGTATGAGTTCAAAGTCCGCCGGTGCACTCGTAGCCGGAGCCACGACTGGACTGACTGTCCATTCGCTCACCCTGGTGAAAAAGCTCGCCGCCGTGATCCACGGCGGTTTCATTACTCAGGGACAGTTTGCCCTGAGTATCGCCGCGGTGGCTGTAACCGCGGCGATACTTGTGAGTTTGCTCATGGTGTTTTTGAATGCTGGCTTCATCCTGCTAGATACAGAACTGAAGCATGCAAAGATGGTAAAAACTGTAAGAGGAAAGTTTGTTTCTTTGCACACACTCCTCGTCAATTAAGAATCCTACCAGTTACATCATCTTCTCCATCTTCAAATGAACATTTTTCATGCAACAAGAAAAATAACAAGCTTTTGAATAACCATGTTGCTTCAAAATCAAACAATTGTTGTTTGTTTTGTCACTGTGGTGGTAATGGTAATGGTAATGGTGCTAATAATTCTCCAACTTCAACACTTTTTGGTATGTCTCATTTTTCTTCACCACCGGCATCACCACCTATGTCTCCGATGAAGCCACGAAATGGTGTTTCATCGCTTTCGCGCTATGGTTCGTCGATTAATAGTAGCAATCTTCGTTATAGAGACATGCTTATTGATCTTTTGGGTTCATTTGAAGGGATGAATTTCAATGACGGTTCATCTTCTTCTTCTTCACCTGTTTCTGCTGCTAAAGCACTTCAGATACAAAACATGGGTTATCTTGAATCTCTTGATGTTCCTGAGGAACAGAATCAGCAACACTTTATTGTTTCACCTTCTTCTTCTTTTGATCATCAACAACATTTCAATATTCTTTCACAATCTATTCATCAGAATTTGACACCAAGTTTCAATGATGTTGACAATAACATCATTAACAACAATATGAACATGTTTTTGGGAAATAACGACAACCTTAATAAGCTTGTTGGTGGTGGTGACGTCAATGGTTTGTCTTGTCCTGCCCCTGATCTCGGTTGGGTTAATGAATTGCTGATGTAGAAGAGTGTTGAATTTTGAAGATGGTGCCAAAATGGTGATTATGAGATTTTCAGTGGAGTGAAGTGTAAATATTGAAGGATTAAGCTATATTACTTATTTATCCCTGCAATTGTCAAGAAGAAAAATAAGCATATTTATTTAATCCTGCAGGTTTATGTAATTGTTTTATGTTAATTTTTGTTGTATTGTTTTCAAATCAGTCAATAATTTGCTTTCTGAATCTGGTGTTTGAATTATGTAACTTATGCATTTTTGATTTTATGTATAAAAGGGAATATTTTGATCCATGTGTTTTTGTGCTTTACTTTTCATTGGTGACTATTACTATGCTACGTGGTAAAAATCTACTCAATAGAGGATGGTTACTTATGTCCTTGGGATTGGGTATTTGTTGTATGAAAGTGAAACAGGAATATTAGTGCACATGGCTAGCATGCAATTTTTGTGTCGTGGCAACAATAGCAGATTTCATGATAATGTTACAATTTTTTATAGTACCAAAAATAGGTAAGGAGATTTGGTATTACTAAAAAAGGTAAAGATGGAATCTCAAAGTTTAGTCCAATCAGCAAATATGTATGTATATGGATGGATGGATAGTACTATATAATATCAGCGAGTGTAACATGAGAAAAATAAAGGATAAGAAAGATTAAGTTTCTTTTGTGTCTTTAAAATGATGGTTCAACTACTAAAGAAGTGAAGTGGTTGAACATCAAATAAGATGTGATATCCTACTACATGCACGAAGGATAAGAAACCATAACCATGAGTCCTAATGATTATTAGCTATATTAAGACTTGTGTGTTTAGCTCAACAATTCAATGTTGGGATATTGGTAGAATGGTGGTATATTTTTTTTTATCAACAGTTTTATGAATAAAATGATTGGGCGTTGTAAGCTATATTTGGTTTAATTTCATTTAAGATAACATGGTGAACCAAGTCTACACTTGATCCGAATCTTTACTCACTCCATTTTAAATTTTGAGATGCGTTATTTGAACAACTATTATGGTGATAACTTTTGAAGCAACTATAAATTTATAAAGAAAAGTAGCTATTGATACGAAAATCAAAGCAATAAAGAGAGTAAAAACATAATGTGAATATGAAAGAGAGTTGTCATAAAAGTTGTTAAAAATTGGTTGTACAAATATCATTTCTCTCTTTTATTCACTTTGTTTTAAAATGCATGTGGTATTTTCACGTTTATGTCAAATGTGAATAATCCAAGTATGTCAATCTCTAGAAGGAACTCTAGAATATGTCGTAATCAAATATAAAATCATCTTAAGTTCTTTTTCTATAATTCAATTAATCCACGTTAGCACAGTACGTTACTATTATTAATGATGGATACCAAAACTGAAAAGAGTGACGCTTATACAAAACGGATAGACCAGCTAAAGTTTAGGTGATTGCGCACTCATGCAAATTAAAGAACACCGAAAGTGAGAACCTTTTCATATTTTCCACCTCAAAATATGGTTGCTAGTTTAATGAATTTATTAGTGCTATATTATTGAGAGGATACCAATGAATCAAACTGATCCAAATCATCCTTTAGGATGTACTCCTTCTGGTTCTATTTATAAGAGAAAGTTGGATCAACTAAAGTTAATGTATTTGGATTAAATTTTGAACCAGTTACATTAACTTTTGTTGAACTAATTTTCTCTTATAAGTAAGACCGGAGGTAGTATTATTTAAAGAACTTCCCGAAAGAAGTTTTATCTTAAAAATATACTTCAAACATATGTAAATTAAAAGCCGTAATTATACAATTTTCCATGTAAAATCTAGTACCTTTGATCAGGGCCGGATCTTGGGAAGTGCACGAAGCACTACCGAACCGTCTAAAAAAAAATTATAATACCCACCCCTATTTAAATTAAAAAATTATATGTTACTTTTTTTTCTTCAGTACACGTATGAGTTTTTCCTAGACTCTAGTTCCACTTTTTGGACATAAATTTGATGCTATTAAACCACCATCAATTTGAATAATCACTTAATCAGTCAATTTGAAAAACTATTTCATTGAAAGAATCACAACAATTATTTCTTTTTCGCATAAACCATTCGTTTCTCTATTTCCTACGACGTAGGAGTGACATTCCAAACGACACCGTTAGGTAAATTTTACCTCTCTTTCACTTAATTTTATTTTGTTTTGTTTCGTGTTTAAAAATTCTTTTGATTCTGATTTTTTAATGAAGTTTAGCTACACAAAAAGAATTACATTTTGATTTTACTGGGGTCTATTTCAAAAATAGAACTGAGCCTCTTATTTCATAGGAACGACCCTGCCTTTGATTGTTTAAACAATTTTGTAAGAACGTTTGTTAGCATTTCCTTTTAAAAATCAAATAAAGTTGCATTCAACATATGCTTTTTATTATTAGAATCAAATATTTTATATTCAATCACTTGCAAAATAAGGAACCTCTGTTTCTTTGTCTACCTTTTCTGCAATGTACCATATCAGGTTCCAAAATAATATGCATATTCAATTCGAGCTCTTATCGTGTGATCACCTTTAACGATAGAGATTACAAGATGGAGAAGGAGAAAGAAGTTAGGGTTTCAACAATACCATTAACATAACATTTTTTAAGAGATTGTAATTTTTTTTTTTAAGAGGATCATATATACATAACTTATAAAATAAGAATTACAAAGAGAATATATAGTACCTATAAAAAAGGAGAAAATACATTGTAAAACCTAATAGGACTATACGGCTAACTTATAAATATAAAAAGCACAATAATTTGAGTTCAATAAATTATTTCTCCCTCTGTCCTTTTATGTGTGATTCATTTGTAAAAAAATAAATCCAAAATGGACTATTATCTGCTTTTCAAAGCAATATTAATTGTCTCCTCTCCAGTTTTATCCTCAAAATAATACTACTTTCATCACTTTCAAATTAATATATTTCTCTATGTTTGTCATTGTGATTACACCAATTTATGTTACAACAACAATTAGTGACAAAAGATTAAATAAGAGGACAAAAGTGAAAGATGAACACACAATATTTATTAACATAATTTGATCAAATGTGTCTACCTCTGCGACTATAGAGCAACTATCGTTTTGTTTATGTTATTGTGACAACATTAGAGTTTCAATGTTATAAGTTATATATATATATATATATATATATATATATATATATAT
>Ga0228710_1001554_pt1 | contig 34673 bp, 16 predicted proteins | sample MedpolnodulmetaG_FD_177995 | JGI IMG/M metagenome (GOLD analysis project Ga0228710, IMG submission 177995) | Root nodule microbial communities from Medicago polymorpha collected in Santa Monica, California, United States - pink nodules | ecosystem: Host-associated > Plants > Roots > Nodule... | reverse complement strand
TTTAACCCTCCCCTTTTTTTTTTTTTTTTTTTTTTTTTTTTTTTTTTTGTGCTTACCGGTAAAAACAATTAAATATTTTAAGTGTGTTTGATGTTACTATTGTGGCAAGTGAATGGGGGCATGGAGGAGGGTGGTGGACGAATAGGGTGGATGAGGAAGGTTGAAGACAAATTAAGTGAAAAAAAATACAGTGTAGGAAGACTATAATAAAGATCAATATCTTTCATCCAATGGTTGAAAATAATTTCCTTAAACTTGTGTATAGTGCACAAATTTGTGCAGTGTGCGTAGTAAATGCCACCCTCTTTTAATATGTTATTCTCTATTGTTTCTTGTTTTGCTTGTGCAGCCTGATATGTTGTGTCTCTCACTTTCTGCCTCTTTGTTTGAATCTTGTGGTTGTTTTTATGTGATTGATTGATGCTTAAGGTATCAGAATTCAGAATGAGATTTATTATATATTTGTTCTCAATCTCAAACTTTTTGGTTGTTGCTATTGAAGTTTGATGAAACAGTGGATGCCATAGTAAAAACATCCAAATAGTAGCAAAATGGCTCCATTTTTTGTTGTGAGGTTTTAATCTGTGTGTTCTTATTTGTTTGAATTCTCTTCCGATTTTGTGGTTGTGTAAACTATTTTGTTTCCTGATTTTCATTGTCCCAAGTACAGCTCTGGTTATGGGAAAGAGTGGAATAATTTTCAGCTTTGTTGATTAATAATGAAATAAACTATATTTACAAATTAGATTTTATTATATGATCATAAAAATGTTTTAAATGAGTTATGTGTTTGGTTTTTGGCGCTAAAAGTTACTTTTTGTTCTCTGATAATTAAATTAATTGTGTTTTTTGTTTTGTCAAAATTACAAGTTGTATGGTCCTAAGAATAAGGTATAAAGAGAGACAATTTTACTTCTCTAAACCTGAAAAAAATGATCAAAATGAAGCTGATAATCAAATTGAAATAGATGAGGTTACAGATGAAGGAAGTGAAGGTATACCTACCAACTAGAAATATTCAAGCAGTTCATAGGTTGAATGACTGTGTTAGGTTCTCTGACTCGATCGTGAATGAAAACGTGAGCTAGTTCAACTAGCTATGTTTGCTGAAACTTTACTAAAACAAAAAATGTTTGCTGAAACTGAATCTATAAGCTTTGAAGGAAAAGCACTAGAAAGCAGCAATGACTGATGCATTAATGTAAAGTGAGTTTTAAGACTAGGGAAAATTACACTCACTTCGCTTGAGTTTTATTCAAATGACACTAACACCATCCTTTAGTTTTAAAACTTACCGTAACCTCCCTTGAGTTTTCATCAATTAATTGTGTTAATATTCCGGGACATACTTTGCTAATTCCAAAGAGAGAGAGAGTGTGTCAAGGGGATGAAGATGAGAGAGACTTGCTGATTCTAGAGAGAATCACGATGGAACAATAAGATGTATATTTATTTATAGATAGATGATAGAGAGAGGGAGATTGAATAAAATCAATCCAATTGGCGTTAAAGAATGAATAGTTAAATATACACATGAGAATGTCCAAGATGACTTCAATTTTGGCTTTGAAGCAGGATGCATAGGTTTTAATTGAAATCGAGTGTATCTTCAAATGTGAGCAAATGATTAAAAGACCATCTTCAAGGGTTAGTTGGCGGTCTGCAATTATGGAGTCACATGATATACAACTGCAACATTGGAGACAAATGAAGGAAGATATATGGGTTCATATAAAAAAAGAGACAAATTATTCAATTTTTTGTAATATATATATTTTGTGATGTTGGTACTATGTGTCGTTTAATTATGAGATATTGTTGGACATCGATCTCTCTCTCTCTTTTTTTGTTGGAGAGGTTAGATATGCATCATGGGATAATGTATCAATTTGTTAAAAGTTAACGGTAATTTAACGGTGTTAATAAAGAAGAGAGGTGTTTGTCTTTTAATGAAACTTTAAGGGAGGTTAGTGTAAGTTTTAAAAGTAAGTGTTATTTTGATAGAACTCAAGGGAGGTGAGTGTAATTTCTCCTAAGACTAAATTGAAGCCAAAGTGTGAAATAACACACTAGGGTAGTTGCAAGAGGTTTTTTTTTTCTTCCAAAAATATGGTCAGGATTACTACGAGGTATATGCTCCGGATGCAAGAATTGAAACAATAAGATTGATTGTTGCAGTAGCTACTTGAAATAAACGGTCAATGTATAAACTAGATGTCAATTCAACTTTTCTAAATGGTGAGTTAGAGGAAGAAGTAGTATATGTGAGTCAACCACCAAGATTTGAGGTAAAAGACAAATAAAGGTGTATATATAAGTTGAAGAAAGCACTCTATGACCTGAAACAGACACCTAGAGCTTGTAACAATAAAATAGACAGTTTCCTTCTTGAACAAGGATTGTGAAATGTGTAAATGAGCATAACATATATTGCAAATGGATTCAGTGGATGTGTTATGTGTTGAGTTTGTGGATTATTCTGTTTTAGTAAATAGAGATGATGTTGGTCCTATCATTTTAGGTCGTGGTTTGAGGCAGGGGGAACCTTTATCCCCTATTTATTTATTATTTGTGTGGAAGGCATGTCATCTCTTATCCGTGATGTGGAGAAAAAACGCGCTATTACTGGAACCTGGGTGTGCAGAAGGGCGTCCCCAGTTTCTCATCTCCGTTTCGCCGACGACTGTTTCCTCTTCTTTCGTGGGGAAGAAGACGAAGCTCATATCATGAATAATATTTTGCTAACATATGAGGCGGCTTATGGTCAATCAATTAGTTTGCCAAAATCTGAGATTTTCTATAGTCGTAATGTCATGGACACGAGGAAGAATGTTATCACAGACTAATTGATCAGAAGGGATAGAACAACCACGTTTGCGTACAAGATCGTGTTTGGCAGAGGATCAATTCTTGGAGTAGCAGATGTTTATCCAAAGTGGGAAGGGAAATTTCGATCAAGTCAGTGTTGCAGGCTATCCCCTCTTATGTCATGAGCATCTTTCAATTACCTGCTACGCTTATTACCGTTATTGAAAGAATGATGAATTCCTTTTGGTGGGGGTATGGTAGGTCCTCCAATCGTGGTATTAACTGGTTGAACTGGGAAAAAGTGTCCATTAATAAAACTCAAGGTGAATTGGGTTTTAAAGATCTTTCGGCGTTTAATTTGGCTATGTTAGGCAAGCAAGGGTTGAAATTCATTTTGGAACCCGACTCTCTTGTGTCTCACATATTTAAAGCGCGGTATTTTTCCAAAAAGTCTTACTTTACAGGAACCATTGGGCACAATCCAAGCCATGCGTGGCAAAGCATTCTCCATGCTCAGCTTTTATTAAAAAATAAAAAATTTATCAAATTAAACTTTTCGAATTACCACACTCATGATTCCAATTACCACTTAAACTTTTTGAATAAAAAGAGTATTTTATTACAGATCAAACAAAAAGGCACAATCAACGAATAAGATTAGCCTGAATTACAAACAAAATGATAAAAAACAAGTGAGATGAGAATTACTCGATACCCTTGTAGATTACTCAACATCTGAAATAGTCCAATTGAGAGTTGGATTTCAATTCAAAAAACACTAATTCAATCTTATCTTCCGATAGATATTGTGTGATTAGAAGTTATGGTCCAATAACGTCGATAGAGCTTACTGTCGGCCAGCCTAGCCATATTGTGAACGCTCAATTCCTATCTTTTTTTTTGGTAGGTAGACAAGCCGTCATAAACTCACACAAACAAGTGAAGGTATCGGGGTTTGAACCCCGATCATGACGTCCAGCCTAACAATTTCAGCACTTTTGCTAGTTGAGGTATGACTTATATGACCGTCCAATTCCTATCTACTAAAGATGAATGAAATTCTGATTCAACCAAAAAACAGAAAAAGAATTTTATAACTCTGATAGAGCTGCAACACGAATCTGCAATAGCACTCACCCCAACAAAAGGACTTAGGGCAAACACACAATTAACAAGTATGAACAAGCTTTGATTACAACAGGGTGGAGACTTTACTCCCTAAATGATCTAAAGCCTTTCGAACTCCCATTACTATCCCCTAATAGTTACTCTTTCCATCACATTTATAATGGTTTTTTAAATAAAAGAAAACATCTTTCCAAATTAATAATACTCTTTGCTAAGAGACAACGTTACATAATAGAAATCTTACGGGACAAGTTAGTGAATTAGTCCCTAAGATGTTTGACCCATTTTACAAAGAGACCTTATGACTCATTGTTGGTGGTCTCTTATCTTCTGAAGGATTTTACTATGGACACATTTTCCTTTAATAGAAACCCTACATAAATTAAACTTGTCAATATTAAAGAATTTGTAGAGAGATGGGACCAAAGCAATCATTTTTAATTGTGAAGTAGAATAAGCAAAACCATTGAAAAGTTGTGTATATGTTGGGTCCCTATTTTGCTAAATAATATAAATGTGTGGTGAAGTTTAGAAGCAGCTGTCACCGTCCTTCATAAATGATTTGTTAGATGCAGACATGCCATACTTTGGCCATTAGATCCAATGATCAGTAATGAAGCAGCACCACATAACAAATATGAAAAAATACTTGAGAGATTATGTGTTCAATTGTATATAACTTTTTCTTCATTCTCATCCTCTAATTAGAGTTGGTGTACTTTTTGTTTCCCTATGCTGTGGGTTTGATACGTCTCTCTCGGAAATGGACCCTCTCTATTAGAAAAAAAAATTGAAAAAAAATGAGAAAGTAATTGATCTTTTATCGATTGATCTGCACGTTATCAATAAATAAAATTATTGATAGATTTTAGTTGTTGATAAAGAAAAGATTAATCGTCAAGATCTTCACATTATTTTTTTAATTGAGTGAATTCATTCCTCTTTAGTGGAATGTTCAATAAGTGACATTTTTCTTCACGAGCATCCAATAAGTTACAAGTAAATGCAAAGTAACTAAGATATATTACTCATTTATAGAATTAATATTTGTCAATTTTCCGTAAAGAATAATTCAATTGGAAATACCAAAATTATTAAATAAAACCCTTTTACTCGGGTTCCAACCCATAAATTTACAATTTAAGTATGCGAGTTTAAATGATTTTTACCACTTCGTCAACATATCCAAAAAGGAAATTTATGGTTTATTTACTTGCAAAATCATTTTTTTTATCAAACATATATAATCGAAATAAATTAGGGTCTATTTGAATAAACAACTTAGTTAAACATTTATGTATAACCAATTAATTGAAAATAAAGTTTAGATTTAAGTGGATAAACTTGAAATCTCTGCCACTATAAATTAACAAAATAATGAATTAACAAATAATTATATTGGAGAAGAACCAAACATTTCAAAATTTGTTTAATACATACATGTTGGACCACCTTTTTGTGGAAAAGTGAATCCAAACCTACATAATTTGTTTAATACATGTTGAACCCCACCTTTGTCTCACTTGAAAAAGTGAATCCAAACCTACGATAAGTTGATTAGCTGTTTAATTTGTTTTCCCACCAAGTTAATTTTATTTAGAAAGTAAATCACTTGCAATCAGTTTTATGCTGCAGTCATCTATGACCCTTTTTCTTAATTTAACACTACCACCAGTATAAAGTCGATCAATCTTGATCGTATTTTTTTTAAGTTAAAAGATAATTTTATTAACGAAAGTCTGACACGATAAATCGAATATCAAGACTGTAAAAATATAAGACGGAGTCTCTTTAATTTATATTCAATCTAAATTAACTTTAAGATGAAAAATGCACAAAACTTTATTTTTTTAATCACTTTTCTATATTGTTCTCTCTCAACTTACCCATAATTTTTCATTCATATTATTCTTTTATAAAATACGTTAACTTTATAGTGACTTTTCTAGTCCAAAGTAGACGATCAATTAACAAATTCTACTATTTCTTGCGATAGAATGACAAAAAATAAAATAAAAACATTAAAAATAAAACTCGATCTGCCTTTGCTCAAATGGGTGATGAGTCATCCTTCCCTTTGTGTTGTGGGCCCCACTTTTGTTGCCACCTTTTCCTTTTCTCTCTCTAATGACTTTCCATTCTGTTCTAAATTCTTAATTCTTAACTACCTTTTATCATCCATTCTTCAACGCTATTCCTATTCCTTCTATTTTTGTGCAACACTTAGAAATATATATATTTTTTCTTTCTCAAATGATTCAAATGCTCAATGATTCCTTATATTCCTTTTTTGTGTGGTAATAGTAACATATATGTAGTTTAGGTTGTTGAGTTACACATGTTTTGTTTGTTATATGTTGTTGTCTCCTATAAAGGAAACTTCTTCCAACCATTTGGATCACCTTAATTGGACAAAGATTCCAAAGATTATCGCTTGGTTGAAACCCTGCATGCTGTTCTTTGGTTAAAGTGTTTTTTTTCTTTTTCCCAATAAGGTGGAAAAGAAAAAAATAGTTTTTTGATTAGTTTTTTAGCTACCCTTCTTTGAGAAATAAATTGTGTAGTAACTGCTTTGCATAGTTTTCAGTTTCTTCAACTGTCTGATCTCAAATTAACGGTCGAGATTGTTTGAAAATGATTTTGTTATCGTGTAATTTGGACCGTCTGGTTTCAAATTAATGGCTGAGATCGTTTACTGCATGTAAAAACTTTTAAGAGTAAAAGATATGAAAAACATTCTTAAGAAGTTTCATAGCATGTCTAAGAAATCAGAAAATGAACAAAGGATTGCTTCATCAGAAGGAAACAAGTCAAATCATGGTTCATCTTCTATGAGGCTTTTGAGTTCTAGTTGGTTGCATTCAGTTGTTAATAGGAAGAATCTTAGTTCAACATCTTTGAACCAAGGAAAAGTTGAGAGGATGGAGTCATCTGATATGGTGAAAAATGTTGGTTTGGATGTTGTTTCGGATTCGGATAGGTGTGATTCGGGTTTAAGGAATCATGAAGTGGAGGAAGAGTATCAATTAAAACTGGCTTTGGAGTTGAGTGCAAAGGAAGATCCTGAAGCTGTGCAGATTGAAGCTGTGAAGCAGATTAGTTTGGGGTCTTGTGATCCTGATAATACACCAGCTGAAATTGTGGCATACAGATACTGGGTGAGTTACTTTGTTCATTTTAAGGTTGACGATTTTGGCCGACGCTGTCAGGGATTCCGCGCATTTTGTAACTTCCCCTTATTATTTGTTTGAGTAAAAAGCCATTTTGGTCCTTGAATGTGTGATTTGTTGTCACTATAGCCCCCTGAATGTATAAAAACTATTCACGAACGTGCCTTCTTTTAGTCAGTTTAGTTCTTCTATAGGTCTTTCATCGGTAAGTTTGGTTTTCGGATGTCTCTTTTGTTAGTCAGTTTGGTCTATGATTTTATAACTTCGGTACTTTCAAGGACTATAATGACACGGCCTCACGCACTGGACCAAATTGACTATTTATTCTATGTGTTTAGTGTGAATACGAAGTTGATACTTTCGGAGGAATTCATAATTTTCCCTTGTTTACTGTCAAATTTTCCATCACTAGATTATACTAAATGTTAGTATATAATGTGGCTGGCTTGGTATACTTTGTTGGGTTTGTTTACTTAAAGCCTATTATGCGACCTTTGGTTTTTAAACTTGTAACTTGATTTGCTCCTTTACATCAATAATTTCGGTTTTTTTCTGCTTGTGTTTCTCGATGTTTGTCTTCAAAAGAAGGTTTAGGTTCTACACGTTGAGGTGATTAGGATTTAGGATTCAATAGATTGCTGTGAATAGCTTGGATTATTTTAGATGATCCTTAAATGAGATGATTTTGAAATAAAATGAACTTATTCTCATAAGTTTCTTGGCTCTAATTTGTCCTAGATATATAAAATTTCTAACTTATCTCATATGGTAGATTTATCCGTGCTTCACAGAATTACAATGCTCTTGGTTATGATGACAAAATCCTGGATGGCTTCTATGATCTGTATGGGATCTTAACCGAGTCAAACACCGCAAGAATTCCTTCTCTTGTAGATCTTCAAGGAACACCAATCTCAGGTAATGTCAAATGGGAAGCTGTTTTGGTCAATAGGGCTGCTGATTCTAATTTGTTGAAACTTGAGCAGAAAGCCCTCGAGCTGACTGGAAAATCGAGACGTGATTTGGAAGTAGTTGTAGATACCGATTTGGTTCGCAAGCTTGCATTATTCGTGGCTGATTATATGGGTGGACCAGTCGGAAATCCTGAAAGCATGTCAAAAGCATGGAGAAGTCTTAGTTATAGTCTGAAAACAACTTTTGGTAGCATGGTTTTGCCGCTCGGTTCTTTGACTATTGGATTAGCTCGGCATCGCGCATTGTTATTTAAGGTACCTAGGCTTTGTTTGGACTGCCTTATATTGCCCTTAAAAGTTAATTTAAAATTAAATTTAATAATAAGATTATCTGGATTTTTTTGTTCAAAAAAAGATTATCTTTATTTTTGTATTTGTATACTTTCTCAACATTCTGTTTAGTTTTCAAGAAATTCAGTTATTGCAATAAAATTAACTGCCATAATAATAAATGTAGGTTCTAGCCGATAATTTGAGTATTCCATCACGGTTGGTGAAAGGAAAGCAATATACAGGTTCTGATGACGTGGCAATAAACTTTGTCAAGATTGCTGATGGAAGGTAATTGATATCAATTTTTTCGTTTAGAGTCATATTGCCCTTGTTGTAGCTTTTTTTTGATTTTTCAATCAATCTTTTAAACACGCTAATATTGACTACCATCTCATTTTCTCAAATACTGGTCTGTTCAAATTCTGCTATACAACAGTGCTATAGAGCCGCTCTAGCCTCTATTTGACAACATTTTGTACTAAATAGCGTATTGCGGAGCAATATCGATTTGTTCAATTTCTGTTACGCTATGGCGCTATTATACTGCTATTTAACAACTCTGTCTTAAAGTAGGACTTGCAAAGACTTGTTCAGTATCTATAAGATATGTTTGCTGTAAATTTCAGGGAGTACATTGTTGACCTAATGGCAGATCCTGGAACTCTTATTCCATCTGATGCTACCGGATCACATATCGAGTATGACGAGTCCTTTTTTATGGCAAGTCCTTCATCAAGAGACCTCGATTCGTCTCGTGTAGCATCAACTAGCAGTGGTGTTGGAAGTTCGTCGGAAGAAACTTCAGATTTTGTGATGTCAGACAGATCAAACAGATCAAAACATCACCATGCTACGAGGATCATTAAGCAGGAAGCTGCTGGTAGACCTAATCATCGATATGTGCATGCAAGATCGTCTTCTTGGAGTGAAGGGATCGGCTCGTCTGCACTGATCAAAATGAAGGCCAAAAATGTTTCGCAATTTATGATCGATACGGCCAAGGAAAACCCTCACATAGCTCAGAAACTTCATGATGTTTTGCTCGAAAGTGGTGTTGTTCCTCCTCCAAATTTATTTTCCGACATTTATCACGAAGAATTAGTTTCCTCAACAGAAGAAAAAGATGAACAAAAACAAGGAAGCAAACATCAAGAAACGGAATTCGATGATAATCTTGGTCCTGCTAGATTTAAGCCTGTAGAAGGTTTAGGAACTAAATTCCCTCTTCATAAAAGGGAAGGAGTTGAAAAATTTATACCAAATCAGGTAAAATACGGTGAAAATGTCCCAGTTGCTGCAGCAGCAGCCGCAGCGGCAGCAGTTGTTGCATCTTCTGTGGTAGCTGCAGTGGCGAGGTCAAGCATTGACTCCAATATTCAGCTTTCAGTCTCGGCTGCTGCTACTGCTACTGCTGCGGCTGTAGTAGCAACCACTGCTGTAGTAAGTAAGTATGAGCATAGCAGTCGAAGTGACGGGGATACTGAGAGTTCTGGAACAAATTTGGAAGGTGAGAGAAGATCTGGTAGCTCAGTTGTAAGTAATGGCAGTGCAAAATCCGACTGTTCTTCTCTAGACGATGTTGCCGAGTATGAAATTCTATGGGAGGAAATCACACTCGGCGAGCGTATTGGACTTGGTATTAACTGTAATTTGTATAAGATTTTCTTACATTATTTTCTTTGATGGTGCTATTTATTTGGTTTTACAAATAAAAACTTGATTACTTGCAGGATCTTATGGAGAGGTGTTTCATGGTGAATGGAGAGGAACTGTGAGTTTCTTATATTTTTGAACATAATCAATTGTATTATTCTCATCAAAGAATATGTTATACACCTTTGTTTTATTCTGCTTTTTGGTTTGAATTGAAATGTAAAGTGTTAAAACTTTGCTGCTACAGTAACACTTTACTGCTAGAGTAACACTAGTTAATATGCAACTAATTTTATTAAGGCTCTGTTTGGATAAACAATTTAATTAGGTGCTTATGACATAAGAAATTATCATATAAATTCTTATGTATGAGTTATTTCTATAACAAAAAATAAACTTAAGTCAAATAGTTTTCACAAACAGTACCGCAAGTGCTTATACCAGTAGTAGTAGTAGTAGATAAGCACAATAAGCCTATCCAAACATGCTCTAAATGTAATTCTTATCATGATTGAATGTGTACTGATAATTCTGAGCTTTAATTTCATTATAATATGTACAAAATAGTTATCAATTTTATTGCCATATTTACTGCTAGATGCTAGCTTACTTGACTACCTGCAAATTTTTGTCAATTTTTTTTGGGGAAATTTTATTCCTTATTGTAGATTATTGCATTCACAGCAAAGTTTCATTCTTTGGTTTGTAGGAAGTTGCTGTCAAAAGGTTTCTAAATCAAGATATATCTGGTGAGGCACTTGAAGAATTCATAAGTGAGGTACAAGTCGCTTATCCTCCCTTACTATGAGTGTGTGTCCATTTATAATGTATGGAGCCACTATATATATTTTTTTCAACACATTAGATTATAGAGCAATTATTTGTGGTTTTCAGTAAGTTCATGTACATCTTTATGGTGGAGTTCCAAGGTATTGATTATGCTGCTGATACATTTAGATGACGCGAAAACATATTTAACGTATGATATTATTTATATGTACCAGAAAACTTACGATATTTAATTGCAAATAGGTCAGAATAATGAAAAGATTGAGGCATCCAAATGTGGTTCTCTTCATGGGAGCTGTAATTCGACCTCCAAATCTTTCAATTGTTACTGAATATCTTCCAAGGTAACTTGAAATTCTTCATTTTCAAGAGTTTCATAGAGCCCCCTCCCATTTTTGAATCTTGGAATGCTAAGATGTACATAATCTGTATGCAGAGGAAGTTTGTATAGATTAATTCATCGGCCAAACAATCAACTAGATGAGCGAAAGCGTTTGCGAATGGCCCTTGATACTGTAAGATTCTATTGTCTTTCAATGCAATGCTGCTGAATTCAGAAAATTATTGCTATAACCGCCAAATATTCAGGCTCGGGGAATGAACTACTTGCACAACTGCAGTCCAGTGATAGTGCATCGCGATTTGAAGTCTCCAAATCTTCTTGTTGATAAAAATTGGGTTGTAAAGGTAATGCAATTTCATAATTAGAGTTCCTTAATAATATGAGAAATGCTATATATTGACATGACAGTGTTTTTTTTTGTTTGTTGAATAGGTATGTGATTTTGGCTTATCGCGTATGAAGCACAGTACATTTCTTTCTTCAAGATCAACCGCAGGAACAGTAAGCTATCATAAAATTCTCCATTTGGATTCGTTTATTCTTTCATCTGCATATATGTTGTTGGATATGCTCAGTTCTTGCATTATCATCATATCATTGGTGAATAAAAGCTTACTTCATTTTGTATATTATGTTTTAGGCCGAGTGGATGGCTCCCGAAATGTTGAGAAATGAACCGTCAAATGAAAAGTAAGGGCCTGTTGTTTACTTCCTAAATATATTTTCAATTTTCATTTTTCTAGTATTTGCATTCATTTTAAATCTCTAACATGGAGAGAAGATGAAAGACAAGCTACAAAGAATGCATTTTCAGAAACAGTGTTTTGACTAGTTAAAAATTTCTGAAAATGCTAGACCTATTTTCAAAAATTGTAAAAGAAAATGTGATAAAAATATTTGATCTATATTTTCTTATGTTTATTAGTTGAAGTGAAAATAAAAACACAAGATGGAAAGTAATGCCCTAATCTTTTTAACTCTTGGTCTTTGTTGTTGTTATTTTTCTTGAGAATAAGGAGGTGCGGCAGCAACCATTCCCGTCTTTCCATGTCTCTTATATTCAAAACGTTGCCTTAAAATGTCTTGTTACATATTTTCTTGGTTTTGTGATCCTAACAAGTGATGATCCATTATCCAGGTGTGATGTTTATAGCTTTGGGATCATATTATGGGAGCTATCTACTTTGCAGCAACCTTGGAGAGGAATGAACTCAATGCAGGTTGTTGGTGCTGTGGGTTTCCAACATCGTCGTCTCGACATTCCTGATAACATTGACCCTTCCATTTCCGATATTGTCAGAAAATGTTGGCAAACGTGAGTATAATTCATTTTTCGTTTTATCTTGTTTAACAAACATTTATGAATCGCATTGGTTAATAATGGTAATAAAAAGGAGGGGGGAGTCTCAATACTGCATATAACGTCTTCATTGAGATCACCATGGACGAAAACATCAGTGCCGGTTCATGATTCAATTGGTTGAACAGTCCAGTTTAGTCTGTGAATCTCTATAGACAGTGCCGGTTTATGGTTCAATTTTAGTTGTGTATTTTTGTTATTAGCATGAAATAATTACATTTTTTGGTGATTAAATTCTACTCCCTTGCATTGCAGAGATTCAAAATTAAGACCTACATTTGCTGAGATATTGGCGGCTCTAAAGCCATTACAGAAGCCAATTGTCGGCTCTCAAGTGCCTCGACCAACTGCGTCAGGTAGGCACGGCAAGGTGCAACCACCAGCTGCAGAAAGATAGGAAACAATCATACAACTAACCAAATGTTTGCTCATTTTACTACTAATAAAAATGGAGGACTTTGTTGTATTGTACATTTTAAATGAAAAAATCGAGTGGTTTTCTTTGTTCTTTTCAATTCAATTTTGTTGCTTTTCTTTTCTTTTTTCTTTCTTTGTTTTTCTATTTTTCTTTCTGTAATCTTCTCTGCAGTCAATTGTCAAAGTTGCATCTATTGTTTGTTCTTTTGTAATTGTTATAATTATTTCTAATTTTGATGTTGATAGTTTAGTTATGAAATTTTGTAGTTGTAACTTGAACAGTTGAAGTTAATCAATTCTAGAAATGTTTGTTGCTGTAAATAGTGTCCATATAATTTGTATCAATGCCTTGAATATTCGTGCCTAATAATAGCATGTATGAGTTAACAAACAAATAGTGTAGACATTTTTTTTTTTTCTTTCAAGTAGTATGGTGGCTAGAAATTAACTTTTAAGGTGAATAAGTGAGGTATTTGGAGTTCGAACCCTGACCCCTGTATATATTATGCAATACCCCTACCAACTAAGTTTAACTTATGGAAACGGTGTAGACAATTATTAGTGGGTACACAGACTAATAGTTTTTTTTTTTAGGCAAACATAGATTAATAGATGGAGTGCTTTATTATTAGTGTCATCACATTAGATTGATTATGAGTTGGTGGTATACAAATAATTGTTTCTACTAATTGCTAACTGCTTTAACAACTTACAAAGTTGACTTTGAATTATGATCACAACACACCCCTTATATCCAAAGTCAGTAATGATACTAAGTTCAATGACAATGTCCATCTTAAGTCTTTGAACCTCTCAATCTTTATTGATTTAATTAGAAACTTATTTTATAAAAATCTAAAAAGTTAACTTTTTTTAAACACTAAAGGTTTTTTCATACTATTAAAACAAGTATATAAGCTATAACGCGACAATAAGTTTTTGTAAGATAACAAACCTAATATAGCAAGGAATGGAAGAAATAAAAAAAAATGTAATCATTTGATTTGGGTTTTAGATTATCGATTTTGAATGACGTGAAACTAATAACAAAACTGATAGAATTAAGGTTTGTTTATTGAACTTTCAAATTTATCTATTTTTAATAGTTTATTGCCTCTCTACCCTACTTTGCAGTTGTTTGAGCAAAGAGGTGCCGGTGGAATACGCAAACCAACTCTGGTTGGCTTGTGATAAGTCAATGCATCTCAAGTGCTTAAAAAAAATATGGATCTTGCTAACCATTGCTTTGGGGCAATGGTTAAGGAAGTCAAAAGTAGTATGTTTGCATTGATTTTAACAACATTTTAACTTTTAAAAAATTAAATTTGTCATTTTTCACCATTATCCAATACTATATTTCTATTTTTATCCCCTTATTCAATGTCCCAAGGGTAATGGTTAGCATTCTCCAAAAAATATTTAAAAATTATCCATCAACGAGGTCTTAACGCTAATAACGAGAGTTAAATTTATTACTTTGGCTTAAACATGTTTCCTTCGAGATCCTTAATTTTTAAATACGGTCAAAGTAAGTTAGATCAAAATTGCACATTTTCAAATATGTCATCTATTGCGGAACGGAGGGAGTAGTATTGTTTTAACAAAATTTATGCTTTCTCGGTTACAAGGAGGCAGAAGGTGAATCACTAGCAAAACATTCCGAAAACATATTCTTTCACGACTCCACACATAATTCATGAATTTTCATTGAAAATCTATTCTACACACTATATAAGTTCTCTCATTTCCCTCAAATTAAAAAGAAAAGGTCTCTCATTTAAATCATGTTTTATCCATATATAAGACTAATCAGAAATCGAACTTTTGAACACTTATTTTAACTTTTAAGATATCCGAGTCTCTTAGTTACTACCCGGACTTTGTTAACAAATAATAATGTCTACAAACAAAATAAAATTATATAAGAAAGCAACATTTACATTTTAACTTTAATTCACCCCTTACAAATTGCCATGAGCTTGATGTATTAAATAAAAGCCCAAAGTAAAAGAAATTATATAAAGAAAAATAATTTATAACAAGTAAATTAATCATACTTGCAAAATAGCAAAAAAATTATGATGCAAGTTCTCATCCTGAACAACAATTGACTTGTTTAGTAGCAGTCACTTCATCAGCTATATGAATTTCCTTCCCATTAGGAAGACCTAATTTTGTCCCATTCATTTTATCTTCCAAACTTTTATGGCTTATGATATCATGGATCTTAGTAATCATTTCTAAGAATGCATCCTCAACATTTAAATTTTGCAAAGCAGATGTTTCCATAAAACATAAACCTTCTTTTTCTGCAAACCCTTTTCCTTCTTCTTTCTCAACCTCTCTTGATTGACTCAAATCAGATTTATTTGCTACTAGAATAATCACCATGTCTTCATTTCCAAATTCTCTAAGCTCATGTAACCATTTTTTTATATTAACAAAAGTTATTATCCTAGTTATGTCATAGACTAGCATTGCCCCCAATGCTCCTCTATAGTATGAGCTTGTGATAGCTCTAAACCTACCATAAAATTGTACACATATTTATGAGAATGAAATATAAGATCAAAATTCAGCAATGATCATAATTGAAGGATAGCCAATATTGTAAAATTTAAAAATAAAGTAAAATAAAAATCATTTTGATGGGATATGAAGCTTATAATCTTTTTTTGTGTGAACCGGGTATCTTCTGCGTGTAATTATTGAAACTAGTCACTCGAGTCAGGTATGATCGTAATAGACGACAAAGTTGTCCCTCATGAAATTTTCTTTAGGAAAAAAAGAAAAAGTATCCACTCGTTGAAATTAAATGGCAAAAGAAAAACACATCTAATCTTATGCATTAAGAATTTCAATGTGATTTAGTGTACACTATTCCTCAGCAAGCATTTTACACAATATTTTGCTCTCTAAGTGAATGTCATGTTTGGTGAGCTTTATAAAGAAGATATTGATTATTGAGTTACTGATTGTGGGGTTGGTGACCAAAACCATCTTTGTGTCACATGCTTTTCCTCGACCTATTGATAGTCGACTTGGTTATTTATGTTCTTACTCACAATAAACAATCACTTTCTAACTTTGTTTTCTTATGCATCGATTTCACATGCCCAATTTTTGTCCTAGACCCACCCCACCCAACCTTACTCAAATCAAAGATTTGCATTGAATTGAAAATAACCTGGTTTCTTTTTACTACACTTCAACACAGATCTAGACATTTTATGTGGTGGGGACAAATTAATACAAATAAATTTTATTGCATTTAATTCTTGATGATTGATATTCATAGTGAATAAAACTTTTGAGCTATTGCAATTGTTAGTCATTCCATAAATGATAACTCAAGAAGTGAAAATAACAACATATTTTTCAATATGTACTATTTTTTTTTGGTTAACCCTCTGATTTCTATAGGAGAAGGGTTCTAATAATCTAGAGTTCGATCAAAGGTAAATAAATCTCAATAAAAAATTATTTTGTCAAGAATAATCTAGGGTTTTGGTGAATAATTTGTCCTTATAGCATTGTTAACCACTTGAGTTCAGTTTAATAAAAAGATTATTAATCCCTCTCATTCTATTCGATAGTTTAAGTCAATTTTTCTTCTTCTAATTTGAAATAATATCTACACTTCCGCGTAAAAAAAAGAGAAAGAAATCGTGCTGAGCTAAAAGATAGTGAAATAATTTATGTTCTAATTCAAATATGAAAAATAAAAACAAAAAAAATGCTTTTAAATTTTAAAAAATACAAAGAATAACGAAGTTACATCAAGTTAAGATGAAAGAAAATTTGGACGAGGTTCCAAGAAAACATTTATTTTTTGTTTTTTCTTTTTATGAAAATGAAAGAAGAAAAAAAACAAAAACTAAACACGAGAGAAACGAGTTTCCAAGACACCTGCCATTACATAACTAATTAATGATGTTGGTTATTGAGGCAATGACACATTGCAGCAATCCAACTTATAACCATATTTTGCTAACCAATCCGCACAATTGTTCCTCTCCCTCAAGAAATGATTGAAAGTCAAATTGGACGGAGTAATTGAGAAATTTTGAAGAATTTAGAATTATAAGTAATTTAAATGATTCAATTAAATTGCTTTCATTCATAAATATTATTGTTTGGATGGAGAAATAAAAAAAAATTGTCATAATTTTTGGGCAACTTTTATAAATTTTATTTTTTTTGGGCCAAATTTGAAAAATGAAATTAGGGGTCAATTGGCAAATTTCAAAAATTTTGAGGGGTCAAATTATAATTTTTGAAAAATTTGAGGGGTAAATTTGCAATTTTTTATAAATTTATTGGGCTCAAATTGAAAATTTTGGAAAATTTGAGGACCAAAATTCTTCATAAATTTCCATCATTTGAAAATTCTTCAAATTATTATTCAAACAATGAAGTTCACATCAAAGTACTTTTCCTTAACATAATTTAGAGGAATTATTGTTTGAAAAGTACTCTTATAAACATTTTAATTCAAACAAACCTTAAAACGTGTTACATAATTCAATAATGATACCTTCAAATAGTGAACATTTGTTCTAATAAAAAATATAAACAAATCCCATTATAATTAAATATATAATCCCATTATCCTTCCCTAAAAAAAAATCCCATCATGCTAAAAAAATAAAATTAAATATATAAACCTTTTCTTTTGACGAAAAACTAAATATAAACCTAATGTCAAGCTTATAATTTAGTTTATGATAATCCCATTATCATCAAGGCCCCACCTGAAGTTGTCCTAGTTATAGACTTTATACTCAATTGGCAACCCGGACTTTTAATTAGTTTTTGCTTGTTTATATTGTACATTTTCAAATTCAAGATATCGTTATCAAGGTCACGTATGAGTAGTAAATTTGGAAAATAATTAAATGCTATAAAATTTATTTATTTATTTATTTATTGTTGTATGTGCTTTCCTTTAGTTTTATTTATTTACGACAACATACAAAAGCAAACAACAAACGAAGTTAGTTAACAAAACAAAATGCAGAAACAAACAAGAAGGGTGGGGCCAGTGTTTGTGGGATGTAGATAAGGGATGAAAAAGATTAACACTAATAATATAAAGTCAAATAAAGTATAATTCATTTTAAAATCTTCTAGACTAAGCAAACCAAATAAACGCCAACTTTGAAAACTGAATATGCTAGTGCTAGTTGGAAAAGGATGAAACCAACTAAAGCCAAGAAGAAGAAAATAGCAAAAAGACTAGAAGTATCATGCAACCGAGTTCATATGCATCCTGCATAAAAGGGTTTATGAAGCACGAACACTTTTTGGATTAGGCGTGTCTCGATGTCAGACACATATCGTATCTGATATCGACACGACATCGGTACATATAATTATAGTGAATTATGAGATCTTTTCAAATTATTGATAGTGTTAGCGTGTCGGTGTCCTTTCGTGTACGTATCTGTGTTTCATATGTTTTTCGTAATAGTGAATATTCAAAAAGTATGGTAATCTAAAGTCGACTGAATATGATAGATAAAATCGGACGAATGATTGTTCCAATAAGGATTCAAACTTGGGTTACATAAATTTGGTTAATTAACCATTGAAACAAAACCTTTGCTAAGATGTTGAAGGCAAGAAAAAAGGACAAAACAATTGAGAAAACAAGACTAAGAAGAACAATACATAAAGATTTTAATTGAAAGTAGTTGAAAAAGAGTTACCTCTCTTGGCCGGCAGTGTCCCATATTTGTGCTTTGATGAGCTTGTCTCTAACCTTGATGTTCTTGTAACCAAATTCCACACCTATGGTTGGCTTGGAATCAAGTAGAAATTCATCTTTTGTAAACCTTGAAATAAGATTTGATTTCCCAACTCCAGAATCTCCAATTAGAACAGTTTTGAAGAGGTAATCACACTGCTCATCAAATGTATCAGCCATATATAATACTGTGATTATATATGATCCTTAATTAATTTATCTCTAAGCACTTCTTTCTCCTCTTTTGTAATACCTTTAATTCCAAAGAAAGAAGACTAATAGGGAGGTGAGAAAACACTTGAAAACCAAATGATATTATTGTTTGTTTATAAAGTATAGAAGGATATATATGGTAGGATATATATTGCTCAAAAAGAAGGATATATATGGAGTAAGTAATGAGAAGGTGCATGGTCATCATCATAATATATGCACGGTGACATATTAAATTATAGATTAAGCAAGGGGGCACTATCAAGTTATTGTATGTGGTAGAACTAGTACTAGCTTTACAACCATAACAGTCCCATACAATAAATGAAATAACATAAAGGTTTATTTTGTTACAAAAATAACATAAAGGTTGGTTCAACTTATGATCGATATTAATTATTTATCACATACTAATGTATTGTTAATAACATATCAAAAATTACTGTGTATGAGATTAGAGACATTTAAGTTTTTATATATAAATCGAAGAATATCCATGTAAGCAACATGATCCTCTCACATCATTATACTTGCGATATAACCCCCTCTGATCATTATTATAAATAAAATTAATCTTTTAATTTTATCGAATAATTTATGTATTTGATTTATAACATAAACTATATATATGTATATATCAATTATTCAATGATTTTAAAAAGTTGTTTCTTGCTTATAATAATGTCCGGAAGAAGTAATTATCAACATCACTATCATTGAGGATGAGAGAGAAAAATGTTGGAACAATGGGAAGAAGAAATAATACCGGTCTTTTGTGTTTTGATTATACATTGATACAAATTGATTTTTAGTAAATTAATTTTGTCAAATGATTTTGACTAAAATTGAAATTAATGTAATGCGATTTACTTCTTCAAAAAATTGTAATGTGATTTATGTTTAAATATGTGAAAATATATTGAAAACTAAATGAAAGGATGAAATCATTATATAAGTCTGAAATGACAATTTTAACTTCAAGTTAAAATCAATTATGAAACAAAAAATCTATTATGTTTGAGAATATCAAAATCAATTCTATCGTTTCCCTCGTGTTCCATTACTGCTTGTACTTGGGAATCAGTTGACGATTGGTCGTGCTGCAAAGTTGTGAGCTTTGTGGGATAGGGTGGATCACTTCTTATGGTTTGGTGAAGTAACTGCAGGGAATAATTTTGACATAATAAATCATATAATATGGTTGGATGTGACATGGATATATGGAGATTCAGAAATTATTTTATCTTTAATGGAGCTGTTATTTTTATTTTTATTTTTATGAATAATGGAGCTTTGGTTAATTGTAGTAGATTAGTTGATTGGGGTTAAAAGTTCTGCGTGTGAGTGGTTTATTTGTAGGAAGAGATGTAATCTAAGCATATCCTTTTCTAATTGGTGGAGGTGTCTACTTTCATGTTTTCATAGAGCATTACTTTTTTGATGGATTATAATTTAGAGTATATCAATCCAGAAGTCTTAATTCAACTGACAAAATGCCGAAATTGTTAGGTAGGATACCATGACTGGGGTTCGAATCCCGGTACCTTCACTTGTGTGTGTGAGTTTATAATGGCTTTGCAATTTCGTCTATCTAAAAAAAAAAGAATTTAGAGTATATCATGTGCACTTGTTAATAATATTTGGTTATTGCTCTTTAGGCACTTAAAAAGTCAGTTAATTACTGTTAAAGTCGTTTTTAAAATTGAGTTAATTAATTTAAAAAGTGTCAAACGATAATTAATTATCGTTTGATAGGTGGCTGTGAGCAATTGTTAGATCCGTAAAGAATAAATATCATAATAATTTACTTATGAGAAAACGATATTAAATTAACAAAACAGAAACCAACTCTTTTCATTTTCATTTTTGCTCTTCACACACCACTAAAATATTAAAATACCTTAAAGGACAGTTAACTGCCGTTCGTTCCCCAACAATATTTATCGAATGACAGTTAAATGCTATAGAGGTATTTTAGTTAGTATTTTTGCAGTGTGGAGGAGTAAAAATGAAAGTAACAAGAGCAAAAATTCTACAAAACAACCCTTATGGTTGTCTGGCTAGTACCGAGAATGACATTTTCAAGTTACAACAATACATATTGTGGCAATTACTATTCACACTCTCTCATTTTCTCCACTTGCCACCCTAGCTCACTGTTTTTTGGTGAAAAATATACTTTGCACAAACAACTCCCATTTTAGGAAATTTTGTTAACTACAGATCCAACTTTATTTGGGAGCTACTACTCCCCCTATCTCTTTAAAACTATTGTTTTAGAAGTGTGCTCTTGTTAACTAATTTTTTATTGGATTAGAGTATATGATGTACACTTCCTAATAATATTTGGTAATTGCTCTTTAACACCTAAAAAGTATCGAACGGTAGTTAATTACCATTTTTTTTTATATTTTGTATGCAAAGATTTTCTTTACCTTTTATTTACCTAGAGATAACTGACGACTTATAACTTGTACCGTATCTTACTGGTCAATTTAAATACACATGATTACATGCATTCACCCAGTTCCAAGATAATAAACAAGTTCAATCTAGCATGTTTAGTATCATAGCCAATCGTAATTTTGCATAAGTTACAAGTTTAGTTTAAAATCACGGTGATTCATCATAATTCTAACAAATTTACCGTGATACTAAATATGCACTAAGTTTATTATTTGTGGTTTTACATCAAATTATTTTGTAGAAAAATGCATAAACTACATGGTACATTTCCTTTTGTTTTGTTTATGAGCAAACATATCTAAGTTCGCACTTACTAAAATGTGTACTGTGATTAATGTTCTCAATATAATAAAATAAATGTATTTCTCAAACCATTTTAAGATCATCAAATATGATTATCTTTTTTTTTTTTTTTCAAAAAAAGTATGATTATCTTTTTAGTTTTATTTGAGACTAAAGTACTTACTTTGCAAATGCTCATCTACATGATTATCTTAAGAGATGAATTTCTAACTATTAAACTACTTTAAAAAAAAAACAATTTTAATCCTCAAAATTGATTTCGAAGATAAAAAATTGCATATATAATTTTATAGAGTTAGAATTCTTTTTTGACGGTTGAAAAACATTTCTAAGGCATATAGAATTGAAATCAAACATTGTATATACATTGAAAACGTGAATCAAATCGAACAAGTTGCCCTGTTTTATCCATTTGATGCCAAAGAAACTTAGTGAATGGAAAGGCGACAAACATACCATAATACAATCCCCAGAATGAAGAGGTGGTGAGTGGACAACTGCTATATTTTACCGGTGAAAGTGATAAAGCAATACATCTTCTTTGGTGCAGTCACAAGTCAAAGCGGTGTATCATGGACTAGATTGGGATAGACGTTGGAAATTTATAATATCCAATGCCAATCCCAGATGCAAATCCATGATATTCCTATTTGTCGATTAATACCTCAGTATTATTTTCGTTCAAAAACTCATTCTTCCTCTACCAATTGCTCTCTGTGCTGTATCTTCGTTCATATTTGTAGTCAAGAGTAAAGTACGTACTCTCCGTGTTATGGAATAAATAATAACAACAATAATAATAATAATAGCTTTTACAACAATTATGTAATTTCTCCTTTCCTACCACATTTGTTTTTTTCATAACCGTTTTGAGGCAACTTTGCATGTGACTATGTGAGTGTACTTTGTGGTGAAAGTATTACAGGCAACAAAAGTAAAGGAGATCATGAGCATATAGTTGACCAGTCAATAAAAACTAGGTGGATACTCGAATGGTTTGTAGGTAGTTTGGTTGGATAGCTAACCGTCTTCCAATTATGCAACACCATGCATGTGGTATTTTTATATTATTTTTTTCTAAAATAAATTCAAGTATTAATTTTTTTTGCCAGCATATAGGCTTTTGTTTTCTAGGACTAGGGTTTTGTTTATGTGACCAAACTATATAGTAACACATTGGCTTTTGTTTTCTTGTTTCTTTTTGTTTATCTGTCTGTCATGCTGGCAGTAGAAATAAAGATAGGAAAAAAAGGAAGACATATCAATATTAGAGCTATGAGTGCATTTGTATGCAGAGGAGCAGTGATAGCATGTTTAAGATGAAAAGGAAAAAAGTAGAACACAAAATAAGAACTAACTTTAACTCAAAGCAGAAAGAGTTTTTATTTTGTATCTTTTGGTCTTTTGTTTGTATTTGTTTCATGTAGGACTTGAACTTTATTTTTTATCTTATTATTTTAGCAAACGAAATGCTAGTTACAGCAAAAAAGACAGTCACGATAATTTCACGATTGGTCAATTGGTAATGTAGCAAACTATCTCATTTTCATCTACCGACTCATGTATTGTGGCAAATCAAGATCTAACTGTCGTCATGCATTTGCGGTAAATTCTTGATATTATCTCTCGTTACATATAGCAACTCTCTTTTGGCAAATATTAAGTGGTGTTATTCGTAGTAAAGGAACACTTCCCGAATGTTTCACGAATGAAATACAGCCGTTTGATTAAGGGAACTTGTTGGAATACATTGGCTGTTGAGGTTGGAGGGGTGCTTATGCAGTTACTTTTTGTGTTATCATATATTGTAGTGAGTTTCATTTTTAGGATGGAAAATGTTATTTGTCCCAACCAGAAAGTAGTTTAAGACCATATCACGACAATGTTAAAAGAAAGTGTAGCATAAAATCCACTTTGTATTCCATCCACCAATGTATTGTAATTGCTAATCTAACCGTGATAGACTATTCATGATAAATTTGGGACGAATTACTTCGCTACAAATAGCACAACTCTTTCCGGATATTTAGCATTTTCCTATTATTAAAACTAGACTAGATTAATGTGTTGTACCATAAAAAAAGAAAAAAGAACTACACTAATGTGAGTTTTGGTCGTTGTATACAACTGGAAAAATCATACGAGGACAGTCAATGTTTATATAAAAAAGACATTTTTGAAGGTGGTGGACCCTGTTAAATATTTGTCTTCATCTTGGTTTATTTATAAGGAGGATGGAAATAAAAATTTAGTATTTTCAGATTGATAGAGGAAGCCTCTTTTATGTCTTTAAAGCGAGTGATGCATATTAGCTGCAACGGATTTAGAGTTTATTCATTGTACTCTCGTTAATAAATTTTGCTTGCACTTCAAGAAAACATGAAATTACCGGCAAGTTTATCGGCCCCGAAAATCTACAGAAGACTCCCACAGTTTTTATGTCATTTGCGGGGACCAAAACAGCCGGAAATGGGTCTGCAAAAACTCAAATTTTGTTGTGGTTTCCGACAGTTTCATAATGATAGCGGCAACCCCTAGTGAGATAAGAGTTTGTGAAGGTGAAAACATTGAGAGTTTCTTGGTAAAAATAGTGGTGAAAAAAATAAATATAAGATGATATATGTAATTTTGAAAGTTCAAAGTATGTATGTGCACACTCTCCAACTCTATGTAAGTACATACATGCATAAGTTCAAAAAGTTGTTGTAATAATCACTATAGAAAACTTTACTAAAAGTCTACAATGAATGTTGAAATGGACTTTGATCATTCACATGATGATCATCATAAATCAAATCAAGTAATTAACCTACATTCATCACGTATTTTAAATGTAGCTTCTTCATTATTTTTATTTTTTGAAACTTAGCTTCTTTATTATAGATAAATCATGTGTTGCAAACTAACTTCTTAGAATTGAGCTTACCAGCAGCTACTGCCTATAGTTAACGTCGGGTATAATTTCTATTTTTTGGTGGTGACCGGGGTTTGAATCTCAAACCTTGCATATATTTTGTATTGTCGAGCCAAGCTCACGAGGACGGATATAATTTCTCTAGAATATATTCTTTGGTAGTGACTTTTGATGTCAAAACCTGTGACTTTTTGTGATTTTTGGTCTTATAAGTACAATTAAGTTAGCAGCTGCAAAGATAATAATATGCAAAGGTTAGAGTATACTTAAAAGTGTGTGGATCAAGCCATTAAATTAATTTTAAAAAAAAAATAGTAAATCAGTGAATTTTCTCCATAATTTTTTTGAAGAAATTTTTCTCCATTTTTTTAATGAGTGATGACCCAAAGTTGTCCCTCACAAAACATTATGGACCCGAGTTAGTCCCTTACAATAAAAAAACTCACTTTAGTCCCTTACAAAAATAAACAGAGACATTCAAATCCATTAAATTATCATCCAAAAATTGGTTTTTTTTTTCGATTTTTTTTTCCGTCCACCATGTTGCCTGCATGTCATGTGAAGAAATTAAGTGTCCCTTTAGCACTACAAGAGAACAAGAGAAGGGTGAAACCTAAAATGAATATGAAGTGAAAAGGGAAACACACATTCGATGTGTGAACGATTCATCCCTACATTCGATCGAGTGAAGAGGATAGGGAAAGTTTATATCATAAGATGGAGATTTAGGGTTGTCCGCCGTGTTTTATTGATTTGGGCAAAAACAGAGAGTAAAAACTGGAGGAAGAATGAAAAATAAATAAAAATAAGTGCGTCAATTATTTTTGGGGAAGCAGAAGAAGAAAGAAACTCAAATTAAATCGGAAATGCTTAATGGTACAACTGGATTTGTCGTCGAATCCGCACGACCATGTTTTCCACTTGACGCCACTTAATGCGTCTTGTGGTTCATTGGCAGACGATTGTTGTGCACTTTAGCATTGCTCATATAAGATTTATTAACAAAACAGTTGGTATGTGCAGTGAAGAAATTTTTTTTGAATCATTCTCCGGTTGAGGTTTTGATGGTGACGAAAACATCTCATTGTGAGTAGTTGTTTTCTTTGAAAATATGCACGTAATGTGTGAGTAATTTAGTTTTCTTTGTAACTTACATACAACACATAACAATCAGATAGAGAAACTGATATAATTTTTCAGAATATTCTTGGAGATTAAAATGTGTTTTGTTATGATCGAAAACATTTTGTTTTAAACAACTAAATTACATAGATCAAATTACGTAATAATCTTTTGTCACAAAACATATTTTGGTCAAACTCATTAATCTCCAAGTCCTTCTTAATAATTTCTCTTGTTAGACTAAATTGATCCTTCAATCCATCACATGACATGTAGACAGCATGGTGGATGAAAAAGTTCCACATAAACAAAACAAAAAAAAACCTCCGTTTTTAGATGATAGGTTATTTCGATGACTAAAAATGTCACGATTTATTGTTACAAGGAACTAACTTGAGTCATGAGTTTTTTGTGAAGGACCATTTTAGGTCTTCACTCTTTTTTAATCAAAAGGGTGGTTATCATCAAATTCTATGATGAAAATAGTATGCAGGGTTATAATTGTGAAATCAGAAAATATATGTAACTAAATTATAGTGTTAGTATCTGTTGTAAGATACTCTTTACCCATCTATTCTATACCCATCTCAGTTGAGCATGGCAAGTGGTGAGGGAAGGGAAGTAGGAAAAATATCATACTGGAGGGTCTACCTCCAAATCTCCTGTACTACTCAATTCTATGGCTATCAATAACTTGTGCACTATATACAATTTACTGTTAAATTTGGTGAAAAAATAGTCTACGACTATAAACTAAATTATAGTTTATAGCGAATAAACTTCTATAGCTAATGGTGGATAAACTAGTTGCTATAGTTTATAGGGAATGAATTAACTGATAACCGATAAGTTAGTTGATGCTTGATTTAATTTGTATTGTTTGATAAAATTAACGATTTATCCAAGCTTATTAATATGAAACGACATAAAAATGTATTTGTAATCAATATTTGATTTTTTTTTCCTTCAAATAAGTTACTAAGGATAAAATTAAGAAATCAAATGATAAGTTTTAAATTCAAACACACTAGAATCCCTAAAAAATAATTCAAACGCACTAGAATCCCTTAAAAAATAATTCAAACACACTAGAATCCCCTAAAAAATAATTCAAACACTAGTACTTTAACTAGTTTATCTTCTTTTTTTTCTTTCGGTGGTCAGGGTTTGACTCTTGGACCTTGCATATTTTATGTATTGTCCATACCAACTGAGTTAAGCTCACGAGGACTTTAACCAATTTATCTAAAAACACAATAAAATAATTCAAACACTAGTACTTGAACTAGTTTACGTAAAAACACAATAAACTAGTTGAACAAAATTTATAAGCTCTAAACATAAAATTGTTGCAAAATATATCTATCTTGATCATATTAACTTATAAGTTAGTATAAACATTCTTTAATACGCTGAAAATTTTACTTTACCAAACAGCACCTATTTCTCTTGTGCACGTTACACTTTGTTTATTGTGAAAGTCAATTGGTCTCACATCACAAGAGAACCAAACATACATCATATTAACTGAATAGAAATTTAAAACAATAATTTAATTAAGCTGCTGTAATAATCATGATTAAAGAAAAACGTGACACACAAAAGTTTCATTCCAATTACAAAATTTATAATATACGAAATTTCTATTTTCGTCTTCGATTTAGATCTAAATCTAAAGTTTCGGTGGAGCAATTCGCTCATTATTTATCTATATTTATGTTAAAAGCAAAGCGAAAACGTACGGTGAAAGCTCTTACCGGAGATTCACCGGAACTTCTACCGGCGGCGATGAAGACTGAGAAAATCTCTACCGTCTAACTAACAGATTCGTTAACGGTGTGAGTCTTGACTTTCGCTGTCATCATCTTCTTGAATTCTTCAAAGTTAACACTACCGTCACCGTCAGAATCAACAGACTTAATCATCTCTTGGCATTCCTCAACGGAACACTTCATTCCAAGACGATCCAGTGCAAGATGAAGCTCTTCAGTTGAAATGAGTCCGTTTTTGTCTTTATCGTAGAGATCGAACGCGTCGCGAAGAGCTGAATCGCCGCCGTCCGTGGTGTCGGAGCGGCAGAACGCGGCGAATTCAGATAAGTTGATGAAACCGTCGTGGTCGGTGCTGAGTTCTTCCATGACGCGTCGGAGTTCTTCTTGTTGAGGTACGTCGGATCTGAGTGTTCGGAGAACGGTTTCGAGTTCGTTGACGGAGATCTTGCCGTCGCCGTTTGCGTCGAAGTTGTTGAAGACTTTTTTGAGTTCGTCCATGTCGCCGAGGAGTGGCGAAGGTGTTCGAGTCGGGTCGGATTCTGCTGGAACGGGTTCGTTTGTTGCCATTGGTTTGAAGATTATTCGGTTTGGGATTGGTAGCGTTTGGAGAAGAGAAGAGGATAATAATTGACTGAAGGTGGTACTTGAGTTGGTTTTGTTGTTAGGTACTAAAGTACAAGAAGACTATGGTCAATGAATTTTTACACAAATAAAATTAAAATAAATATGGAAATCCCAACTAATTTTGTTTTTTGTGTTAATCTTTCGACTACATTTTTGTGTTAATTTTTCGATTTCCAGATGAAGAGTCGTGATAATTTAGAGTTTAGATGTGAGGTAAGTATAATATGAGAAAAAAATTATTTTATAAAAATCAAACTCGTGTTGTTTAGAAGGATTTATTATTTGATGAAATTCATAAACCACTTGGTTATTAACATCTCATCTTAATCTCTAAAAAAAAAATATGGAGTACGTTTAATAGTTTTAATTCAACTAATAAATATGTTGAAATTACTAGATTGATCGGTGTTAAAACTTGACTTCATCGCTTATGTGTGAATTTTCATATGGTTATTTCATTTTGTCTATATATATATATAACTAAAAAACAACACAAAGTTATTAATTTTCAAGAAAGCCAAACAAATTTGTCTTTTATCCAAAATACATAATTGAATCATCTCTTAAATAATTATTATGTCGATGGCTTTGAATCATCTTTAAATAATTATTATGTTGATGGTTATGCTAATGATTTGGCATTAACATGACGTTAGTTATGCGGAGTTGTTATAAAAATTAAGAGACAACTTAACCCCTAATGGAACTGAAAAAAATAAAAGTGTCTAATTCGACTAATAATGTTAATATTGTTAGATAAATATTTTTATCTAAGTTTGAACCCCAAAACATTGTAATCATGTGTGTGAAATTTAGATGATTTTTAAATAATATTTGTCACTTCATTTATATACTAAATAGACAGTTAAAAGAAAATTGTCTATGTGTAAACCAGAAGACTTAAGAGAGGAGAATACCCTTTTTTTTTTTTTGAGGGAAGAGAGGAGAATACTTGAGTGGTCGCAATAATTTCAACACACAATCAAATATATAAAATTTAGTTTTTTTTTAGAAATTAAATACACGTTATTTAATTCTTTTTTCCATGTGTCAAAAAAAACTTTTTTCCTGCTATCTTTTTAAATTATATGAGTATACCCAAATAATTATTGATCTAAACAAAAGTATACCAAAATAATTGTGACCATCAACTTCTTCCGTAAAAAAACATGGTGCTTGTTCTCTCTGAGGCGGTCCACTTTGTTTATGTTGGTCCACTTTGTTTATGTTTTGCGATTTCTAATTGTATTGTGTTTTGGATTTTTAATTTGTTTTTGTTGGTCGTATTCTTATTTTGATTCCTTACTTGTTGGTTCTATTCTGATGGTACCATGGTATTTTAGTTTTTTAAGTTGTATCTGTTGTTATACATAGTCTTTTGAATTTGTTTGTATAATTCCTTACTTGTTTTGCTGGTTTTAATAAAGGGATAGTGACGTTTTTTTGGATCTGTCTGGAAGCAAAAGCTATTATTGAGGTGTATATATTATGAAAATTCATATTTAGTCCTCACAAAATACAAAAATACAATTTTAGTCCCTTAAAAGTTAAAAAGCTATGTGATTTTTAGTCGTTTAAAAGTTAAAAAGTTAAAAAGCTATGTGATTTTGATTTAAGAGAGGAAGAAATAAAGGGAAATGAAGAAGGAGGAAGGTGATTATTTTTTATTTTTTTTATTTTAACTTAAGAACGAGAAGAGGATGAACTTCTGATTTAAGACTTTTAAAAAATTAGAGATTTAAATTGTCTCCAAAATATAACCATTGCACCTAAGTGTCCCAAATTTTGGTATTAAATACATTTGGTATGTGACATATAGCACCTTGAATTTCTAAAGTGTCATTTTCTTCGACAAAAATAGCGAATAACTTTTAAGTATGACCGTTTTTATAATTGATGGGTGATAGTTGATAACTAATAGCTAATAATTTAGTTGAAGTGTTTGATAAAAATAACGGTTCAATTAACTGATAAATGTTAAATGATCTTCTTAATCATAATAAATTTACATCAATGAACATTTAGGTATTTTATGTATATTTTTCTGTTAAAATATTGAGTTTTTTTTGTAAAAATTGTGAAAAACATAAAAGTAATTAAAAAGTATATTGGCTAATTGTATAAATTGTTGAAAATCTTGTTTAACCTATTAGGCATTTTAGTAGTTCACCATAATGAGACAGCAAATCAACTTCGTGCTAGCCTTGATCAACAAACATACATGTGTAGATGATTTGATTATATATGAATGACTATATTGACTAATGACTTTTTTTAATGAACTATTGAATAATGACATAATAGTTACTATAGGCTTATGGTGTGTGTCGAAGATTTTAATTTATCTGCTTAGACTAAAAGTAAAATAATGACTACGATGCAACAAGTTCATGAGATGAAGTCTTATATGGTTCATCATTTGAGCACATAGATAAACAATCTATTTAATTTTTTTTTAAATGTGTGTGTCCAAATAGAGTGTTCAAATACCTGTGACCAACTAATATTTTTTGATTTATGATCACTTTGTCTAAATCAACTCAACATATTTTGTTCCCAAGAGAGACAACAATAAACCAAACCAGCAACAAAATTTACATAAAGTACACATGTTGGTAAATCCAAATCACAATGAAATTTATAAAAAGTCTATCAATTATAAAACTCTAAAATCAAATTTAAATCACAACAATTTCAAACTCATATTGGCAAATAAACAAACGTACTACTAAGATTTTCATGCCTACCCTACTAGAGATCATTGTTTTGAACAATTCAACACTTCAACTACTTCCATGTGAATAAAAATCTCAACAACTACCATAGCACATGAATCAGTTACAAACTTAGAATGGTACACACCACAAGACACAGGAGTAGTTCATTAACCTAGTACAACAAACATTAAAAGTAACAAACTATAAGATAAATGGTAATTGATCAATTTAGGGACAGAAAGTGACCAAATAATTAGCCTTAGAACAAGTAACAATACTTGTAGGATCATCAAAGGCATAAGAGTAAGCCTTAGGGCAAGCCAACTTAAAGATTCTCGAATAACTCGTGGGCTTACAAGCCTGTGGGCTTCCATAACTACCCGTGCAACAATACTTAGGTGAGTTAAAAGCATAACAAGCACTCTTACAACCAACCACGTGATTCATGTCACTTGACCTAACTTGAAGGCTTATGGGACACATAACGTTAAGATCCCTAACACAACCAGCCAATTCACATTTTCCGTTACCATTTAATGGGGTTACCGTTAACGGAAGATTGTAACCGTCCACAAGACTAACGTCGTAGAAATCTTGGTCGTTGTCGAGAGTAAATTCGGCTAGTGTTGCCGGTGGTGTGCCACCAAGGCCATTACATGACAGAATACCACCACAGTCTCCGGTGGTGCAATGACCGTGGCCTGTAGCATCGAAGGAGCAGTTGTCGCGGGCCCATATGCGACCCGACCAAAGTGGTGGAAGTTGGAGTGTGTAGGCATTGTTGGATGGAAGGTTGAAACCTCCTTGGGCTATGATAGGCTTTCCTGCAGTGGGCTGTAGCCCGGGCCAGATTTGGTGAGGACACTTGTTGTAAAGTGTTATTGTTGTTGCTGATACCTCAGTCACTGTTTTAAAAAAACAAGTTGTAAAGTTTCATATCGATTTTAAATGAGTAATGATATTAAGGCATTCATATTTTCGTGCGCATCTAATACTTAGGTTAATCACATTTAAATTGCGGTTGGTTCAATTGAGTATATGATTAATTCATTTCACCGTTAAAATTATTGTTAATTCAACTAATGATGATGTATAAATCACAAGTTCATATTTTTCTAAGTACTCTATATTAACCATATATTAAACTAAATTAAGCATAATTTTGCATGTCGTTGACCATATATTGTAGATAAAGAGAAATTAAATGTCCATGAAATATTTATTTATTTATTTTAAAACAATTGTGATGTGAAGTGGTTTAGAAGGTATAAAATGTGTGTGAGAGAGACTGAGAGAGGAGAGGAAGTTACCTGCAATGTTAGAGATAAGGAAGAGAGTAAGGATGAGTCTTAGCATTGTGGTGATTGGGATGAAGAATGAAGTGCTTCTTATGTGTCTGCTACTTGTCTTTAATATGCCCCTTTTTGTGTTAGTATATTAGGGATAGCAAACCGTTGCTTTTATAGAGAGAAATGGTGTGGACCAAGTAAATGGAACTTCAAAACAAAGACAGGATGGAATGGAGATGGGTTTTTGAATATGATTATAGCAAATTTTTCACATTAAAAGTTTCTTATAAACTTTTACAACATAAGTTGACCCTTAAGATTAATAGATTAAAAGTCTCTTATAATTTTGTTTTTCGTCCCCATAAAAAAGTGGCACGTTTTTGTTCCTTGAAAATTTCCCTCCACGCGTTTTAGTTCATGTTAATAAGTTAATATGTATTTTTTCATAAAAAAAAAGTTATTACGTATTTTTGAATGATTTTTTTTCTTCCATAAATGCTTAAATAACATTATAGAAAGTTGGTCCAAGAAAAAGAAACAAAAAATTTGATTTTTAAGTCGATATTTTTGTTACTCTTTTCTTGAACTTTCGAAATTTATTCATAAAATTAAAAGTTTAAGGATAATTAAACAAATTTAAATATTTTGAAAACAAAAATGACTAAAATTTAGTGCAAAATTCATTTAATTGAGGAAAAAAAAATTAAATTTGGTAATAGTGGGGAGAAAAAATTATTTAACCCATAAGTTTATTACTCGAACCACATTATTTTAGTATAATTTTTAATTACACCATACACTTTAGTGCCCTAGACCCTAGTAATATCACTCAGTTTGTAGCTTCTTTTAGGTTCATTTTATTGCCCATTAATCTTATCTCTTCTAGCTTATGCCCTCCTTGTAATGAAGGTGATGAAAATATGTTACATGTTGTGTTTTCCCGCCACATGCCATGTATGTGTGGTCCCTTTGTTTCCCTAGTCGATCACTCCTCTTGATCAAGATAATTTGCGTACTTGGATGAAATAATTTATTGCAAATATTGGCTCCATTGGAACCATTATTATATGGAAGATTTTGTGTTCTTGCAACAAATATATCTTTGAAGATATTAATATTATGCATTATGTCTAAAGACATTAACGCTCAAGTGTTATCTCTTTTGCATTATGTCTTGAAGGCTTTTGTGTTTCATACCTTTCACACCGTTTAGCAGTCTACTTGTATCGTCACTTGGCTATGACCTAATGCGAATTCAGTAGCTCTCAATGTTGATGGCAACATGTTCCTCAATTCCAACTTGGGAGGTTTTGGTGGTCTTATTTGTAATCATACAGGTTCTTTTTCGTATGGGTTCTTCCAACAAATTAGTAGACTTTGCGTTTTCCAAACTGAGATTTTGGGTTTATACCATGGTTTGAAGTTGCATCTATTGGTTTTAGGTGTTGTGTCTCTTTGATTCAATTAATGTTCTCGACCTTATGCAAAAGGATTTAGATGTGTATCACAAGTATAAAAGTTTGATCATGACTTTTTAATACCTTACTCGTGGAGATTTGGTGGTTAGTTTGCATCATAGTCAGTGTGGGGACAATGTTGTAACTAATTTCCTTGCTAAAAAGATGTCATACGTGATTAAATTTCAAGCAAACGTTCAAATACTCACTTGAAATTGTAAAATAGTGCAATTACCCCACGAGATTTAAGACATGGCAAAAAACCCTGTGAAATTGCTAAACGTTAGTCAATTTGCCTACTGTGCCAGTAACATGACATGGTCGCTGACTGTTTATGTGGTCTGACATGTCTTACCATGTGACAATACCATGTATGCAGTCAACAACCACGTCATGTTAACTAACATATGTAGTTAATGGATGGAATAAATTGACTAACATTTGACAATTTCAAAGAGGTTTTTGCCTTTTCTCAAATTTTAGGGGGTGATTGTAAGATTGTGCAATTTATTTGTCTATTTAGTCATTAAATTTCCTTTTTTTGTTTTGAGTGGAAATATATTTGATATAAATGTTTAAGGCACGCTCATTTGATACTACAGTATAGAGATTCTGGGTACACTGAGGCCGAAGGTTTTTCATTGCGGCCAAAACACAAACACATACACAACAATGTCAATTTCTGTATTCAGATCAAGACACGCTCTCAATTCTCTTCCATTCTCTACTTTCTTCTTGCGCTTCTACTCATTCAATCATCCTCTTCCTCCATTCATCCCCAATGTTGACGACGCCGTTTCATCCTTCAATCGCATCCTCAACATCAACCCTACACCACCCATCTTCGAATTCGGTAAAATCCTATCTTCCCTTGTTAAGTTGAATCATTTCAATACCGCTGTTTCATTTTCTCAACAAATGGAACTCAATGGAATTCAACCTAACATTGTTACTTTAACCATTTTGATTAATTCTTTTTGCCACTTGAATCAACTCAATTTCGCCTTTTCTATATTGGGTAAGATTCTTAAGCTAGGTTACGAGCCGAATACTGTAACATTAACTACACTTATCAACGGTCTTTGTCTTAACGGCGAGGTTAAGAAAGCATTTCACTTCTATGATGATGTTA
>Ga0228710_1001553_pt1 | contig 34694 bp, 27 predicted proteins | sample MedpolnodulmetaG_FD_177995 | JGI IMG/M metagenome (GOLD analysis project Ga0228710, IMG submission 177995) | Root nodule microbial communities from Medicago polymorpha collected in Santa Monica, California, United States - pink nodules | ecosystem: Host-associated > Plants > Roots > Nodule... | reverse complement strand
CAAGGAGGACAGGACTACTTCCGGTTTGTGGAAGGAACCTGTATAACTGTTTGTGTTCTTTCTTCTTCTGTTCTTTACTTTATCCGCTGCACATAGACTCTGAACTCACTCAGACTCTGAACTACTTTAGACTCTGAAACTGAGGACAGTTATCTAGAACGTAAAAGAAGAAGTTTCCAAAAACACAATTCAACCCCCCCCCCTTTCTTGTGGTTTTTCTCACCTTCAATTCCGTGTCTCTTTGTAAGACATCCAAAGATATGTGGGATGCATTGGAAACCCTTCACGAAGGAACCGATGAAGTTAAACAATCAAAAATCAATACCCTTGTGCAACATTATGAGCTTTTTTGCATGAATGATGGTGAAACCATCTCATCTATGCAAATGAGATTCACTCATATTGTAAACAAGTTGAAAAACCTTGGTAAAACAATTTCAAACCCAGATTGCACTAATAAAATTTTGAGATGTATGACAAAGGAATGGCAGCCCAAGGTTAACGCTATCAAGGAATCACAAAATCTCAATGCTCTTAGCATGATCACACTCTTTGGAAAACTAAAGGAACATGAGCATGAGATCATTCGCTTCAAGTTAAGTGAGGATGACTCTAAGAAGAAGGAAATGAAGTCTTTTGCCTTGAACACCACTTCGTCCGTCTCTATCTCTTCGATTCAAAATAATGAAGAATCTGATGATGATGGTATAAATGAAGAGGAAATGAGCATGTTTGTTAGACGGTACAACCGTTACATTAAAAGAAATGAGTTAAAGCACAATGACAAGAATTTAGTGAACTTTAGGAAGGCCTCAATGAAAGGGAGAGAATCGGACAATGAGAAAGTGGATAGTTGCTATGGTTGCGGCAAAGTAGGACACTACATGAATGAATGTCCGGAACTTACTAAAGAAAGAGGAAGATCCGGAACAAATCGAAAGTCAAGAGGAAGAAGGGCCTACATTGCTTGGGAAGAAGATGAAGTTACCTCCAATACTTGTGATGCCGAAAACAAGGATGAAGATGACCTATGCTTCATGGGTCAAACAAAGAAATCCAAAAATGAGGTAATCTTTTCGGACTCCGATTCCGACTCTTACTTCGATTTTAAACCACTTATAAGTACTTACACGATTCCATTGAGGAAATGCATGCCGAATCTCTAAATGCTTTTGATAAACTAATTGCTCAAAAGAAAACTATTTTGAAATTAGAATCCGAAATTTCTAAACTTAAGGATGCATTTGAAAGTTTGAGAGATGAGCATGTTTTACTTGTTAATGAGAAAATTGTAAGTCCCACAATTGAGTCACCTAAAACAAAGTCACCCAAGTATGATAATTGGATGGACTTTGCTAGTTGTGAGATTTGCCCTAGTCTTCATGAAGAGATAAATTCTCTAAATAAGAAACTGGAGCATGTCTTTAAAGGTACCACGACTTTTGCTATGAATTCAAAAGATGAAAGAACTCCTTTTAAAAGACCTTACACTAAATACTCTTATGTGAGGAAAAACAAGTATCATAACAAAAATTATGTTCCTACAATTAAGTGTCATTATTGTGGTATAAGTGGCCACACCACACCTCATTGCCACATCAGGAGGGTTGAAGTTCCTAAAGGGGTAATGATGTGGGTGCCTAAAATCACTTGTTGTGAAACTCATCCCAAGGCTCCAGCTTGTGTTGGAAGCCAAAGGAATCCTAATTGATTTGTGTAAATGTGTCTTGCAACTTTGAAGGAACCTTTTCCCTCTAGGTTGTCCAAGACACCAAAACTAAGATGTGCTCCTTTTTCTCACTTTCATAGTTCTAAGCGCATCTTAAATCTCACAAATCAACTACGGTATTCCTTGTTTTCTCTTACTCCCAAAAGATTGGGAAAGGTTTTTTTTTGTTCTAGTGTGTGTAGGTTTGATGATGAATGAAGATAGTCAAGGATGATGCTCCACAATAAGCTCCTTAATTCTCAAGGACATCATGAGTAAAAGTGTGATGAAGACGTATTCGAGGACTTTAAATAGTTAACCTCTCCATTTGTCTTATCATGTTGGTTGATCACGAGTGACCTCTCAATCATCATTCTTATTGAAGCATTCTAGCAAGGGAGTAAGTATGTTTTCATAGTAGGTAAAATTTTCTAGGAAGATTAAAATGCATTTCGATCTGTCCTTGAAAATCTCTCTGTTACCTCTCTCGTTTTTTTATTGTGTAATAGACGTTATGAGTTTGTGTTTGATGGTTGTCTTTCATCCTTTGCATGCTATATTTTTTTGTCACTAAAATTGCAAGCTTGCTTGTATTTCAATTGCAATTGTATACTTGCTCTTGTTTAGGACGTTCTTAGATGACTTTCTATCACATCATTATTAATATGTTCACATATGTGCATTCATGAAATTTTTTCATTTTGAATCGATTCACTCTCAATTTAATATTTAAATGAATCGATTCATAATGAATCATATCATTAAAATTGTGAATCGATTCATTTGCATAAAAATCTGCTAACTCCTTTGCATCCTGGCCAGTCATTACAAACACAACTTTCCCTCTTCCATCTTCTATGTTTCACGAACCTCAAACCCCAATTACCCATTTTTTCAAAAATCTTCCAACATTCACTAAAATGAATCATTTAAGTGGTTCCTAAACCTGGTACTCAGGCTGGAAGTGGTAGAGGGCGAGCTCAACGAGGCGGTGGTGTCAGAATTGGGCTGGACATGGCTGGGATCCTAGTGGAAGACTTGCTTCTAGTTAATGATTATGACAGGTATATCACTGAATTTCATAACTCTAGGCTAACCTCCAGTCAATTTTTCTGTGATATTGATGCCATATACAGACTAGGGTTTGGTTTCAAAGATTTACTTGTACACCAAAACCTTGGAACCTTCTTAGGGTTGAAAAACTCATATGATTCCTCTCAAATTAAGGCCTTTTACCATGTTGTTGAGAGGCAACATGATAATGTTAGCTTTGTGTGTCCTTTTAAGAATCGAGTAGTAACTTTAAACCCTAGGATATGGGCTAGTGTAGCTGGTTTGGAATGTGCTGGTGTTAACATTCAAAATGAGAATGTATTTGTTGATTATGACAAGGACTCCTTAGTGCAAGGTATCTCAAAGTCTTTTATTGCCCCTTTAGAATTTCCAAACTTTAGTGCTATGCAACTTAAGTGTGATGACAGAATGCTTCATTGGATCATTGCCAAAGTTATCATATGCAAACAAGACTATTTTGGCATAATTGATAACTTGGACTTACAAGTGATGTGGCTGATAAAGAATAGGATTAAGGTGAACTGACCCTTGTCTCTGTGCAATAGAATGATTACCTACAAGCTGGATGTCTCCAAAAAAACTACCCTTTCCCTCATTCCTTGGTCTTGTCTTGAAAGAAAATGAAATCATGTCGTCTGACCCCCTCTTAACCAAACCTAACCCTAGGAGTGGACTTGATAATGGTGTTGTAAATAAGATGCACTATTTTCAAGACATTGAAAATGAATGGTTCTATTCTGATGGGGATATGTGGTACTATGATGATATAGTTGATCCTGCTCAGACGGAACGTGCTATGGTAGAAGAAATAAGGGCTAATCGAAATCATGATGATGGTGTGTTAAATGATGCTGAGATGGGTGAAGCTAAAGATGACAGTGACTCTGACTATGTGCCTAACTCCGAGGAAGGTCATATGTATGGAGATGCTCAAGGGACTGATTTTTCTCAAGTTCTTGCTGGCATTAGTGACCTCAAAAACTTCATGACACAGAGATTCAATGATCAAGATGAACGTTTTGGTGAAATTAATCATAGGTTTGATACTCAGGAAGCTCAGTTTAATGAAATGAAGGAGCAATTTCATAGGTGGAACACAAATCTTACTGGTCCAACATCTGACTTTTTTCCTGAAGAGAATAATGCAGCCGGAAACCTTGACCCTGATAATGAAAACTGAAGGATGCATTGGATTTTTTTTTCTCATGCATTTTATAATATCTCATACTTTTTGTAAGCCTGTTGTGGCATAACTTTCCTCACTTTTGCCTGTTGTGGCTATTAACTTTGATCTCATGAACATGCTACATCCCTTTTTGATGTTATCAAAGGGGGAGTAATTTGGGATATGTTTATATTTTTGATATGTTTATATATGTTTTTGGGATATGTTTTATATATTTCCTATCATGCTATACGTTTGGGATATGTTTTGATATGGAAATATATGCTTATGTGTGTTATGCCTATGTATTGAATATGTGATTACTTGTTATGATGTTGCCATAAGCCTTGCCTCTATGCTATTTGTGCCTACTATATGCTATACGTTTCAGGGGAAGCTGTGCAAAAACACCAAAGGAAGCTTGCTAAACATATCTTCTTTTGACATCATCAAAAATGGGGAGAATAAAGCCTCTAGGTTTTGATGATGTTTGATGCCTTTAGTCTTATAGATTTGTTGTTTCTAGATGTTGATTAGTTTACTTGTTTACTAGCTGTTAGATTGTACAAAGCACCCTAGTAAGTCTAGAACTTTTGATCATAGTGTCTCACATGTCTCTTTTCAAAATTTGCATTCCTTGTGTCCTAGGTAAGTTGGTTCTGCTCTCTGACTTTGATGAATCGTATCAAATAAAGTTTGAATCGATTCAGTTAGCTTTTGAAACAAAAATGGTACTCTCTGACTTCTTATGAATCGTATCACCTGTATAGTGAATCGATTCAAGCTTCTATCATATCATTTTTGTTTGAAACGATTCATCCAACTCTCTGACATGGTCTGAATCGATTCAAACTTATTTTGAATCGTATCAAACATCTTCTGGGTTATTTGAGTCGACTTAATTATCACTTGACACGTTTCATTCTTCATCATATTTTTCCTTTGTCTTATATGGTTTGAATCAATTCAAATAGTAAATGAATCGATTCATAAAGTTCACTTTGTGCAAAAATTTGGCCTTTCCCCTTGTTCCTATATACTGTGCTCTCCTCTCAACTCCAAAATCATTGAATCATTTGCATCTATTCTCTCTACGTCTCAAAAACTCATTGTTCATACATTCTTCAAGATTAAACACTTTCTTAGAATCACTTTGTTCTTTGAGTGTATAAATTCTCTAGGGTGCTAGTAGGGATTGTAAGTTTGTTCTCTCAAGAAGATTGATTGGGCTTAACCAAGGCTTCAAAGGAAGTGAATAATCTCATTCCACCTCCAAAGGACTTGGGGGTTTCTTTTTAACCGTTCTTGAAGTCGAAGGGGGTTTGTTTGCAGGACGTAGCATTGAAGACTTGAGTGAAGAGTTCGAAGGAGTGCACAGGTAATTCAAGGATCCAAAGATTCATGAAGCACCAAATTCCAAGGGTACTTGATGTTTGGGGAAGTGTTTTCATAGGAGTTGAAGAATTAGGGCTTTAATTTGAAGGAACTCTTGTAAACATTGTAATCAACATTTGTTACATAGTGGATGACCTTGGTGAAGGCGTGCTTCATCAAGTAGAGTAGATATAGCCCTTAGCGAGGACGAAAAAAGGGTGAACTACTATAAACTCCGATGTTCTCTCTCTCTCTCTTTCCCTATCCTTTTACTTTTCAATATTGCTTGTGATTAATTGAATAATTGATAGGTTAATTGGTAGTATTGATCTAAGTAGTTTTTCATTGAAAATTGACCTAATTCATTAAGTTAGGTTTCATACAATTTGCTTAAGATCAATTGATTGCAAAGTCTATTCAATTCTTCAATTACACTTGCATTGTATTTTTGAATTGATAGCATATTATTCTTGTTCATAGGTTTGGTTTGAAATTGTGCATTGTTTTGTACCTTGTTTAAGGATTGTTAATAATTGATTATGCAAAAAGATTTGTATCATGAATTTCTCAATTCTAAGATAAAATCTTATTCCACATATATTTGCTTTTTGTTGATTCATTGATTGTGATTGTTCAAGCAAATTTCAAATTGTCAATTTCATCAAAATTCAATTTTATCAATTCTCCGGAAAACTTTTTAATATGCTATTCACCCCTGCCCCCCTCTAGCTTGGTAACCATCTAGCTATATAGACTAACAAAGATTTGTACCGTTGGTTTCCTTTACTGATGTAGGGTCGCATGTGAAGGGATGCACTGGATCGTGTTCGTTTGTTTTCTGAAAGGTTGCGAGAGGGAGTATAAATATGTTTCAAACGTTTGTTTGGAACATTTCACACTTCTCTGCTTTTAGCAACTTTGAGTTTTCCAGAATTGATTGAAAAGATTAGTGCATTTTGGTCCCTTTTCCCTGCATCTACAAGTTCATCTTCTCAACTCCATTACAGGTTCGTTATTTCCACACCTTTCTCCCTGTCTTTACTGCTTTGATCACCGTAGCCTTTCTGCTTAAAAATTTGTAATCTTGCATGTGTGATTTCTAGGGTTACTCCGTTGCGGTGGTTTCCACTGTTGTGTGGTGGTTCCCACTGCGTGTTAGGAGTGTTAGGGACCCAACTCTGTTTGAGTATTTGTGTCTTTGAGTCTTTTGAAAGGAGAAACCATTGGAGACTAATTGTATCCTTTCTAGGGTTTTAACTTCTCTCCGTTGAATGGTAGCTCGTCACGATCTTATTCTTGTTTTAAGTTTTTATGGTGTACTGCTATCGAAGTGAACTTGATGTGTAAAAGGATGATGTGCCTGATCGTTTTGGATTCACCCTTTTTATGCCTTCTTTTAGGTCCGACCCATGGCAGGTAACCCAAAGAGAAACGAGGCTTTAATACATGACGTCTCCACGAAGAAAACTACTACGGAGAATGGCAAACTGCTTGCTTTCTTGGAGGAGAAGGCAGATTTGGGAGCTCGGTATTATGACGAGCTGAAAGAAGCTCGTGCTAAGTTCGCCGTAGAGAAGAAAATTATTGAGGATGCTCTCCGAGATGCCACTCTTCCTGGTGAGGATGAGGACGAGGATACTGCGGTATTGGGTCGCCTCGCATTGATTCACAAAATCGAGGAGCTGGAGAGGAATCTGGTGGGCGCTGCTCGTCATGGTTTTGGCAACGCGGTTGATCAGCTCAGGGTGGTGAATCGCGGTGTTGATTTCCGTGTGGAAGGGATTCATTTTCTGAAGTATGTAGAGAATGGGAGGGTTGTGTCTCCTCGTGATGATGATGAGCATGTTGGAAACGCCCGGGCTTATGCAACCTTGTAATTTTCTCTTTGAACAATCTTCATTTTGATTGGCCTGCGTGCCGTAGACAATGTGCGCCCTTCGTGGTTAGCACACCTAAATATTTATGTAATATTTAGTTTTATGCCTTTATTTTGCTCGTTCTTTGTCATGCTATTCTTGAAAATGTTTGTTTTATTTCCAAGTGTGATGTGCGAACGAAGTGCTCGTTGCGTGAGGCTTTTTGTTTTAGAATTCCTGTTTGAATTCCAAGTGTTAGGAGCGATATTTATCCTTGTATGATTTGGAGGATAATGACTTGTATCCCGCATTTTCCCTGACTTAGATGCATGCTCTGTAAGTTTTGAACAAGTTTAAACATTAGATCAAAAGTAGGTTTGATATTATGGTGGTGAAGGTCTACCCCCTGACAGTCATTGCTTTGTAGTTTCAAAGTGATGATTGGGGTGTATGCCAACGATTGTGCCCTCTTTATAGGATGCTTCCATTCGTTGTATGTTTGAATGAAAGTTGTGCCCTTCCCCCCAAATGTTGTTTCTGTTTGTTTTAGAAACAGACACTTTTGCGATGTTGTGCGAGGGATCTGAGTGTGATGGTTCTAACTTTGACGCAGAGTATTTGTGTTACAAGCTTTTCACATTCGAGTGTTGTTTACTTGAACGTGCGTTTGGAGTTGTGTTCCGAACTAAGACCGTTGAATGAACAAAATAAACTAAGTTCAAAGCCCCGAGGCGTGAATCACCCATCGCGAGCTAGGGTTCTGCCTAACAATGCCGGACAGTGATGTCACAGTTGTGAGCGAACATACTGAGAAATTGAAGAATCTGTCTGTATTAGATTTTTAAGATCCTTAAGAGTTTTTTGGATTCGGAGTAGCATGAATTTCCTCCTCCGTTGTAGGTGCTCGTTTCGTAAGAGCTTTTAGTTCGTTAGTTTGAATTGACCGCTAGCGAATTGCTCGTTGAGTCTTTACTTAAGTGTAGTATTTCTTAAGTTTTTCGGCGTTCCAAGTTCTAGGAAGTTGCCCTTTTTTGAGGTCTTCCAAGCCGTAGGGTCCTGTCCTAGTTAGCAGCGAATTTCCCTTCTTTAGAGTCCTTTTGATTTCGTTGGAGGACGAGGTCGCCGACTTCGAATTCTCGTCTGACTACCCTTTTGGTTTGCCGGGCAGCTTTTTTTCGCTTTAGAGCGATTTCACGTAGGGATGCTTTAGTTCTAACTTCGTCGATGAACTCGAGTTCCTCGCTTAGGTTAGCCGCGTTGGTATCAAAATCTGTGTCGGCGCTTGTCCGCCAACTTAGTTCATTTGCCTCGATGGGGATGACCGCTTCCGTACCGTATGTGAGTCGGAAAGGCGACTCGCCCTTAGTAGAGTGGGTCGTCGTTCGATAAGCCTAGAGAACTTTATGAAGTTCTTCGGCCCAGTTGGTTTTGATTTCGTTAAGCCTTCTGCGTATTCCGCGTAGGATTACTCTATTCGCGGTTTTGGCGGCTCTGTTAGCTTGAGGATACTCCACAGATGTGAAACTTTGCTTTATGTTCAAGTTTCTTAAGTAGTCTTGAAACTTGCGATCGGTAAATTGAGTTCCGTTGTCGGAGATTACAAGTGCTGGGATTCTGAATCTTGCTAAGATATTTCTTTTGAAAAATCGGAGCACGTTTTTGGCTGTAATCTTTGCTAGAGGCTTAGCTTCGATCCACTTGGTGGAGTAGTCTACCGCGACAACCAAGTATTTTAATTGTCCTGCGGCTTTGGGGAATGGTTCCAAAAGATCTATTCCCCACCATGCGAACGGCCAATGAGACGTGAGCGATGTGAGCTCGGCTGGAGGAGCGAGGTTCATGTCCCCATGCCTTTGGCACTTATCACATATGGTAACGTAATCCTTTGCGTCTTTGAGCATGGTGGGCCAGAAGTACCCTGCTCGTAGAATCTTTTTAGCGAGGGCTTTAGCGCAAAGGTGTTGCACGCAAATACCGTCGTGGGTTTCTGCGAGAACTTCTCGGACCTTGTTCGGTCCGAGACACTTGATTAGTGGAATGTTGAAACCTCTTTTGTACAAGGTTCCTTCCACCAAAGTGAACGAGCAGGCTCTTCGTTTTAACTTCGTCCTTTCGTAGGTGTCTAAAGGGAGCTCTCCGCAAGTAATATAGCGGATTAGTGGTCCTTGCCAATCTTGGATATCGGAGATCGCATTGATTTCGAATAGGCGAGCCTTTTGCCTCTGAACGCTTGGTTCTGAGAGGACTTCTTGAATCACCGTTTTGTTTCTGTTAGCCATCTGAGTGCTAGCTAGTTTCGAAAGGATATCTTCTCGAGCGTTTTGTTCGCAGGGAACGTGTACAACCTCGACTGAATCGAATTCTTTCATTTTCATTTGCACTAGTTCGACGTATTCTTGCAGGTGTTCCTTTCGGAATTGGTATTCGCTAGTGACTTGGGAGGCTACTAGTTGAGAATCTGTGCAGAGTTTAACTTTTTTAGCTCCCAAGTCTTTGGCGACTCGGAGTCCTGCCAAGAAGGATTCATACTCTGCGGTGTTGTTGGTCATTGTGAAAGAAAGTCCTAGGTACAGTTCAATCATGATCCCTTCGTCATTTTCGATGATTACTCCAGCCTTGCTTCCTTTGGAGTTAGATGAACCATCTACGAAGACAGTCCATACCCCTTCTTCTTTCTCCTCAGCGGGGAAAGTCATCTCGACTATGAAGTCAGCGAAAACCTGTGCTTTTAGTGCTTCCCAGGATTCATAGTGTATGTCGAATTCAGATAATTCGAGCGACCATTTCTTCATCCTTCCAGCAACGTCGGGGCAGCCCAAAATTTGTCTTATTGGCTGGTCAGTTCTGACGACAATGGTGTGTGCCAAGAAGTATTGTCTCAGCCTTCGGGGAGCGGTTACTAAGGCGAGAGCTACCTTTTCGATCTTTTGGTATCTCATTTCTGGCCCTAGTGAAGCTTTGTTGGTGAAATATGTGGGTTTCTGTTCCTCCGATGTCTCTTTGATTAGGACTGCGCTGACCGCTTCAGAGGAGACAGCTAAGTAGAGGTACAATATTTCACCCTCTTCCGGTCTCGACAATATTGGGGTTTGTGAGAGTGCGCTTTTGAGGTGCTTAAGAGTGGTCTCGCATTCGTCTGTCCACTCAAACTTCGTTTCGTTCCTCAAGAGATTGAAGAAATGTAAGGCGTGTTGAGCGGACTTAGTGACAAAGCGAGACAGTGAGGTTAGCATCCCGTTGAGTGTTTGAATGCACTTCTTTGTTTTAGGAGTCGAAAGTTTTGCAAACGCTCGACATTTGTCAGGATTGGCTTTGATTCCCCGTTCTGTTAGGTAGAAACCGAGGAACTTGCTCGCTTGAACTCCAAACATGGATTTCTCAGGATTTAGCCTCATGTTGTATTTTCTGGTTTGCTCGAATACTCTTTTGAGATGGGCGGCATGATCAATCTCTTCTTTAGATTTTACAATCATGTGGTCCATGTAAACCTCAAGAATATCGCCCAGAAGTTCTTTACTGTAAACTTTGTTCATCATTCGTTGATAAGTGGCACATGCGTTTCTTAATCCGAAGGGCATTACGCGGAAGTAATAGTTCCCGGATTCGGTCATAAAGCGGTTTTTTCATCGTCGTGTTTAGCCATGGGTATTTGGTTGTACCCAGAATAGGCGCCCATAAACGACAAGAGTTTGTAGCCAGATGAATTATCAACTAATTTATCTATGTTAGGAAAAGGATATGCATCTTTAGTGCAAGCCCTATTGAGATCGGTATAATCAACACATATACGCCATTTTCCATTAGATTTTTTGACAAGTACAACGTTTGAAAGCCAAGTTGTATACTTGGCTTCAGCAATGAAATTTGCCTCTAGGAGGTCTTTTACAGCTTTTTCAGTAGCCTCCGATTTTTCTGGAGACTGCTTCCTACGTCGCCGAGCTACAACGCTAGCATTAGGATTAACAGAAAGTTGGTGGCGGCGACGCGAGGGTCTATGTCGGGCATGTCGGCTGCGCTCCAAGCGAAGAGATCTGCGTTCTCCCTTAGGCAGACGATCAGCTGAGCCCGTTCGGGTTCAGGGATCCCTTTTCCGAGCTTGAAGCACCTTGTTGGGTCTTCCCCAAAAGGAACTAGCTCGAAGTCTCCGTCTGGGATTGGCCTGAGAATTTCCACGTTGAGTGGGCCCTTCTTTTCTTTCTTCATCTCTTTCCGTTCGAACATGGAGAAACGCGGATCGAGCTCGATCAAGTTGGAATCCATGGTGCTCGCATAAACTTTTTCTTCATCGTTCGATGCTTGTTCGAAGATGGAAGCCGAGCCATGGAGTTTATTTTCCTGCATGAAGCATCTTTCAGCGGCTTCAATGTACCATGCAAGGTGGTGATTATGTTATTGTCCGCATGATACCAATTTCAAGTGGGCAGTTGAGCATGCGGCCCCAAGCTGCGCCAGTCCTGTTCTCCCGATGATGCAATTGTAAAGGGAGGAGCAGTTGATCACCAGGAATGAGATCCTTAGTGTTTTTGCTCCGTCACCCTCTCCGAAGGTTACTAGGAGTTCTACGTAACCCCATGGTTTGGTAGAAGAGCCGTTGAACCCGTAGAGCTCTGTGTCGAGGTAAGGTGCGAGATTACTGTCAGTGAGTTGGAGAGTCTTGAACAGCCCGGTGTACATTATGTCACAAGAGGCCCCTGTGTCTATCAAGACTCTTCTGACATCGAAGTTGGCCATCCTAACTTGGACAAGCAGTGGGATAGCTGCATTGGGTGATCCTCTAGGAAGCTCATGGTTGTAAAAAGACAAGGTGTTCCCATGTGCACGTATATGGAGTTATTTCCATGTACTCTGGAAACTCGTCGAGTTGCTCAACGGACATGGCGACGGTCGGGTTCTTCTCCTTTCCATCGTTGATAAGTTCGACGGTATACCTTTCCGGCTCAGAGTTCTTGGTGAACTTCTTGAGTCAGCCTCGTTGTATGAGCATCTCGATTGCGTCCTTTAGGTGGATGCAATCGTCCGTCAGGTGTCCAAGACATTTCTGGAACCGACACCATTTGGTTTTGCCGATTACTTTCTTTTCTTGTGAAGGAGGTTTTAGAGTTTGGCCCCAACTTCCTTCAGCTCCGCTACTGAGATCTCAGCCAGAATTTTCTCCTAGGACATTGATAGGGGGTGTACTCCGTAAAGCGACCGCCTGGTCCCTTGCTTTCACGGGCATCTTTACCTTCCCTTTTGTTGTTGTGGAATGTTTTTTTTTGGAGGATTTAGCAGTGGGTTCCTCCTTCCTGACTTTGTTAAGGTTGTCTGTGTAGATTTCCTCCTTGTACCTGATGTACGTCTTGACGATCGCGAGGAGCTGATTGTAAGTCTCTGGGCAATCGAGGCGAACTCCCATTTTCACGTATGTGCCTTCGCGCAGACCTTTGGTGATGAGCTACCGCTTCATGTTTTCGTCGGCACCCCTTATCTGGACAATTTCTTTGTTGAACCTCTCGATGTAGTCTCGGAGAGGTTCGCTGTTCCCTTGGACGATAGCTTCAAGGGACACCACCGTTTTTGGTTGGGTCCTTGAGGCTGTGAAGTGAGTGGTGAACTCGTGACAGATGTCACTCCAGGAACCTATGGAGTTCCTTCGTAGATTCTTGAACCAGGTCATTGCTCCTCGCCATAGAGTGGTGATGAAGAGCTTACATTTAACCGCCCCCTTACGGAGCAATAGGTGAGAACAACTTCGATGTTTTCGATGTGTTCGTTCGGATCTGATGTCTCGTCGTAAGAATCCATCTATGGGGGTTTTTCCAATCTACGAGGGATTGGAGTGTCTCGGATGCGCCGAGTGAAAGGACCGTAAGTATAACGACATCCCCGGGCACCGCGTTCGTCGTCGGAACTGGAGGAAGAGGACCAGAAGTGTCCGCCTCGTCTTTTGGGAGGAGATCGAATGGGAGGGGAGCGCCTTGGTGACCTAATTATGCGTGGAGATCGTCCTCGACTGGGAGATCTTACGCTGTTGGACCGACGAGGAGATCTGGACCTGGAACGTCTGGGGCTCCCTCCTCTTCTATTACATGGTGGGGAAGGAGCGTCATGCAGATGGAAACAGCATATAGGTAGCTGACCCATGAAGCTGATGGAGTGAAGTTGTCAGCCACCTCGTCTAGTCGTTGAAGGCCGAAAGGTGGCTGATCCTGCAAGTGAACCGTTGGATGGGAACCCGAAGGTTAGCCTCCCCTCCGTGTGCTAGGTGCAGGAGATCGAGAAGCGGTGTGTCCATCCTGATTTGGACGTTGGACAACGCTTTGAAGACCAGCATCACCGTTGGCAGCCATGGTTTTATATGTGAATGCTTTGGTTTTTTGTATGTAAAAATCAGGGAGAGCTTGTATTTCCCACAGACGGCGCCACTGATCGTACTTGATCAGAAGGTGGCTGCCGGTGCTTGGTTGAAGGTGGTGGTTCACGGTGGTGAGATAACTTCAGAGAGCTCTTGACCGAATAGGGGTGTGTACCTGCAGACACTCCGACACTCAAGTCAGTAGAGGTTCAAAATGAGGGGTTTTAGAGTGACGAAGATTCTACCTTGGAGGCTGTGAGGAGCCTCCTATTTATAAAGGTGGGTGAATGCAGAGTCGTTGTAAGGCACACATGTGACCGGCGATTACGAAATTGTAAGAAGTGTAACCGCCGATGAGATATTCATGGGAACTTGGGTAGAGAGACGTTGCCGAACGTTGCAGGACGTTTGAACTATTCTCCTTTGCTCTGTATACCCCCCTCGCGGGAAGGGGTGTGTCGCGAGTAATTTTGCCAAATGCAGCATTTGGGCTTGATTTGTTGTTGGACCTAAGTGGCTTAAGCCCAGGTCTTTGACCGGTCCAGAACAAAAACATTCTAATTTTTTTATCGGAATCAAAAATAAAATTTGTTATATTTATATGGATACAAAATTTATTTAACCGTTAATTAAAGTCGGAAAAAAAAATCAGAATAATCCAATTGCACAATACTCATAATCTTAATAAAATTACCTTTCTCATCATTACAAAGTCGGATAATTTTTTCTATGAAAACTACCATACTTCAAACCGTACAAAGAAAAAAGTTTGAGAAGATACAAATTAATAGTATATGTTTGATTGGAAAACAATTGGTATATTTCTTCATGATTTTATGTCATAATATATTAATGCTACAATATAAGTAACTTCAGCAAATAACACATGAATTAAAAAAAATATAGTTAATTTTGTATAAAAAGCAAAACTCATGACTTACTTTTTAAAAGTATCCTTTCTAATGATTTGAAAAAAAAAAATTAAAAACAAACATGACAAGACTTGTAAACAGTTAAAAGTATAATGCAAAAAGCAAAGTTAATATTTCATTAATATAGTAAAACAACATATAAAATGGATCAAGGTTAACTAGTATTATGAGACAAATTAATGTAGTATTAATAAACTCTCAATTCGATCAATCATAGTATTAACATATTTTATTATCGAATTAATCTTTCAAAATCAAATTTTTATTTTTATATTATCATATTAAGGGTATGTTTGTTTTAGCTTTAAGAAAATAGATTTTATGTTAGAAAAATCTAGAGATTTTTTTTAGAGATTTTGAAAAAAAATCTAAAGCTATATGTGTTTGTTTACTATCCAAAAAAGTTACTTTTTTGAAAAAATGATGTTTAACTAGTTCATGTCCTACTTATGTTTGAAAAAAAAAAGATTTTGAGATAAGTTAATCCTAATAGCTTTTCATTTTACAGCCAAAATAGATTTTTTGATAAAATGATTTTTCTAAAAATCCTAAACAAACACTTAAAAATGAGAAAAGTGTTTTTTTTTACTAAAAAAATAGATTTTTTCCTAATTTTTTTTGAAACAAACGAGGCCTAAATCGTGTTGATAAAAACTATTTTGGGTTTTTATTTTTGTTAGGGTTCAATTTGAATGTTTACTTCAAAGACAAACTTGGTAAACAATTCTCACAAGACACAAAATTATACACACTATTATTTCTAAACAATTCTCATGTGTGTTGTATTAACAGAAAAGACAAAGCTATCTCAAGACAAAATTATAAGTTCAAAAAGGTCATAATATAAATATAATACTCCATGTTTTATAGAGGATGTCACGAGCATATCAGATTATTCTGGAAAAGTCTACAATAAAGATGTCTATCACAACTTTCACATTTTAAAACCACAAGGTACATACATCCAAATAAATACTCCTCATTGATGTATTAAAGTTTTCAGAATAAACAATAGAATATCTTAAACTAATGGGGCTCCACCAGTTTGGTGCAACATGGCATCGATCTCATCAGCATCCTCCATTTCTAGCTGAAAAGTTATGCATAAAATTTTTAATGCTATAATTTCGGTTTGTTATGTATTTCTATCGTAAAAAAATAGTCAAGTAGAGAGAAATACCTCATCAGGAGTTTGTTCAGCCCTGATTTTGCGACCATCAAATAGGAAAACAATCGCGTTTATATCCACAGATAATAGATGACAATAGGAACTCATCAAAGTCTTCAGTTGGACGTTTTTCTTTATTTTAAATATTATTTCATTCCCATCCTACAATCATATAAAAATTACTCTTATACCATGGACTCACTCTGGCGTAACCAAATATGATATAGTCCGTACAAAGTACAACATCAAATAAGTCATATAACTATCATATTACATTTAAAATCATCATATCAAGAAAATGACACAGTGTTGTCTATTAGAGACGCAATATTAGAATGTTGAAATATTGTTATTTGCAGACTTTAAGCATACATATTGTTAACCAATGTTACTTAAAAAATGTTAAAAGTGCAAAAGATGTCAAGTGACATAACAATGATATTAAATAAATATGATTTTTAAAGGGTAGAGGTTGGAGTGGTGAAGGATCCAAAAGTAAGGCAAGACAGATGATATAAACAATTATTTTTTGGTTGCAATAACCTGAATCACTAATTGTCATGCAAAAAACAAATAATTTAAACTTACATATTCAAAATATTGTAACTACGATTAGAATAAAGTTGCTAACGTCTCAACAAAAACATGTCTATCTCCAGAATGGAGAGGAACCCAATTTTTAATGGTTGAACAAGGCCTCTAAATTTTTTTATGATGACCATGTTGTTACCTTAAGAATAGTTTAGACAGTATAAAGAATATCTAATTAATTAATGATTGTCTAACCAACTACTTATGTTGTTTCCCAATTATTTTTTACTATTCTTCCGCTGCACCCTTGCATTGGAATTTTTTTTTGATCCCTATCCTAAGAACACTATCATTATCCTAATTATAGCCTAAAAAACCCAAATGATAAAGGTAAACTTCTCTCCATGTCAAAAATTGAAGTGAAAAAATTGGCACATGCAAATGAATCGATAGATCAAAGAACCGTGAACTTGTAATAATTATCCAATTTGAGGTTTTCTTGCGGCTTGGCCTAATTATCTGATTGTGCATTGAATTCTAAATCTAAAAAAAAACTGAAACTACAAAAAAATGATAAACCCCTAACTTATATTCTCATACTCAAATACAATACTCTTCTATATCTAACAAAAAACATTAAATATACATAAATTTCGAGGATTACTTTAGTGAGAGGAATCAAAACAATAATGAAAACAAAAAGGAACAAAAATTCATAAACCGGAAACTTAAACACAAAATTAATATACACAAAAAAGAGGAAAAATGAACCTGGCCTTTGACCTTCAATTCGATGTGTGAAGAGATCTTAGGTTTCTTGTCTTCCTCAACATTGGAAGCAGAAGTTATAGTGGAAGCTGCGCAAGACATCGTTCTTTGTATTTTGCGTTTTCTTCTCTGAAAAATTAGGGCTATATTCGAATATGAGTTAATCTTATTTCAATTGGTACTTTTTATTATGTTTCATTAATGGGCTAACTTTGTATATCGGGCTGGAGCATACCAGTTTATAAATAAATGTCCGACTCAAGCAAAAACAAATGTGGAGAGAATCCTATTTGCACTCTAATTGGTAAATATACACCCTATCTCCCTATATTCCATTTTTTTTTATTAATATATCACCTTCTAAAATATTGATTTTATTATATGAAAGAGTTTTAGGATATATGTCATCATTTTAAAACAATTTATAAACTATTGTTTGATTAGAGTTTTTTTTGCCATATTACCCCAGTCATGTATGTGTATTTTAATTTTTATTGTTAAAAGTGAACAGAATAGAGTTTTCTTATTGATAGTCAGTGTAAAACATGTTTGCACTGTATGAGCTCTTCCTTTAACTCAATATAAAAATATGAGAAATATATTTCCAATCTATAAAAATGGGTGGCTTATAGGATGGAAAATCTAAGACGTGGTTTATGGGTTTACAACAAGTATCAGTCGTTAGATTTATTATTAAAATATTTGAAAAGTTCATACTAAAATTTGGGAACGATTCAACACATCAAAAAAATTGTAATTAGTTTTTTTTGTCCATATCTCTTTCATGTTATCCCACCACCACTACCACCACCACCACCACTGTAACACCCACGACTGACAAGGGCGGGGAGTGGTCGTCGCTGCACAAGGCACGACAAGGAGCGGCTCTCGACAACTTCTAGACGAACCGAATCACACCAGAATGGGAGGGATTCTGAGGTCGTGCATGTATGGGACTGCATGGTTGAAGGAAAGCTTATAATAATTGTTTGGTACTTACTATATCAACAAGATGCATCTTCTTTTTGGTAGTTCATTGCATAAGAACTCTAGAGTGAAGCGTGCTTGACTGGGAGTAGTGTTTGGATGGGTGACCTACTGGGATGTTTCCCGGTAAGCATGCAAGTGAGGACAAAACACGCTGAAAAGACTCGTGTTGGTTTTTAGGGTCAGTCGGCAATGCATAAAATCATCTGGGGTGTTACAAATGGTATCGGAGCAGACCTCTCCCAGTACGATGTGGTTTAAGAACGAACCAAGCGGAAGTTGGTGGGCATGTAAAGCCCAAGGCTGACGAGGGCGGGGAGTGGTCCGGCTCTTAGCAGCTTCTAGGAAAAACAGAATCACATCGGAATGAGAGAGATCCTAAGGCCGTGCAAGTATGGGGCTGGATGGTTGAAGGAAGACTTATAAGAATTGTTTAGTACTACCTATACTAACAAGATGCATCTTCTTTTCGGTAGCTCATTCCATAAGAACTCTACAGTTAAGCGTGCTTGACTTGGAGCAATTTTGGGATGGGTGACCCACCGAAAAATTTCCCAGTAAGCGTGCGAGTGAGGAAAAAACACGCCGAAAAGACTCATGTTGCTTTGTGGGGTCAGTCGACAATCCTGAAAGCAGTCTGAGATGTTACAAATTGTATCAGAGCATACCTCTCACAATACGGTGTGATTTGGGGACGAACCAAGCGGAAGATGGTGGGCATGTAACACCCACGGCTGACGAGGGCGGGGAGTGGTCGCCGATGCATAAGGCACGACAATGAGAGGCTCCTGACAGCTTCTAGACGAACCGAATCACACCGGAATGAGAGGGATCCTGAGGCCGTGCATGTATGGGACTGCATGGTTGAAGGAAAACTTATAAGAATTGTTTGGTACTATCTATATCAACAAGATGCATCTTCTTTTTGGTAGTTCATTCTGTAACACCCTATTTATTTATTTGATTATTTTGGTTGAGTTTAGAGTCCTTTATGTGACTTATATGATTTATGTTGATAAGTGCCAAAGTTGTTGAATACAGAATTAATTTTCCGCTGCGATGTAATTCAATTTGATAAAGTTGTTTTAATAAATAGTAACTTTACTCTATTTATACTTTAATGTTGTGTGGCATTCCGTTTTACGTTGAATACTCTGATTTATATGTATTATTTACATTGTTGGGAAAATGGGGTGTTACAATTGGTATCAGAGCAGGTTGGTCCGTCTGCCCAAGTAGTTGAGTCGCGTAGTGTCGTGTGATAGTTTAATATTGTCGTTGTGTTGTCCTGATTGTTGTTTGTTGTGTAGAGAACTAAGATGGCTGGAAGAAATGATGCTGCAATTGCTGCTGCGTTGCAAACTGTAGCTCAGGCTGTAGGGCAACAGCCTAATGTTGGTGTTGGTGCTAATGACGGAGTTAGGATGTTGGAGACTTTTCTAAGGAACCATCCGCCTACTTTCAAGGGAAGGTATGATCCTGATGGAGCTCAGACGTGGCTCAAAGAAGTTGAAAGAATTTTTCGGGTCATGCAATGCAGTGAGGCTCAGATGGTGCGCTTTGGTACGCACATGTTAGCGGAGGAAGCTGATGATTGGTGGGTGAGTGTTCTTCCAATCCTAGAGAATGGTGGTGGAGTTGTTACATGGGCTGTGTTTAGAAGGGAGTTCCTGAACAGGTACTTTCCGGAAGATGTTCGCGGGAAGAAGGAGATTGAATTTCTTGAGTTGAAGCAGGGTGACATGTCGGTGACCGAGTATGCTGCAAAGTTTGTGGAATTGGCTAAGTTTTATCCACATTACACTGCTGAGACTGCTGAATTCTCTAAGTGTATCAAGTTTGAGAATGGCTTACGTGCTGAGATCAAGCGGGCCATTGGTTATCAAAAGATTCGGCAATTTTCTGATTTGGTCAGTAGCTGTAGAATTTATGAGGAGGATACCAAAGCTCATTACAAGGTTATGAATGAGCGGAGGGGCAAGAGTCAGCAAAGTCGTCCTAAGCCTTACAGTGCTCCTGCTGATAAGGGTAAGCAAAGGTTGAATGATGAGAGGAGGCCAAGGAGGAAAGATACTCCTGTTGAGATTGTTTGTTACAAGTGTGGTGAGAAGGGCCACAAGAGTAATGCTTGTCTTGAGGATGAGAAGCGGTGTTTCCGTTGTGGTAAGAAAGGGCATACAATTACAGATTGCAAGCGTGGTGATATGGTTTGTTTCAACTGTGATGAAGAAGGTCACATTAGTTCGCAGTGCAAGAAGCCTAAGAAGGCTCAGGCTAGTGGAAAGGTGTTTGCTTTGACTAGTACGCAAACAATGAATGAGGATCGACTGATCAGAGGTACATGTTTCTTTAATAGTACTCCTTTAATTGCTATTATTGATACTGGTGCTATGCATTGTTTTATTGCTGTTGATTGTGCTTACAAGTTGGGTCTGGTCATGTCGAGTATGAATGGAGAAATGGTTGTCGAAACTCCAGCTAAGGGTTCGGTGACTACTTCTCTAGTGTGTTTGGAGTGTCCGTTGTCGATGTTTGGTCGAGACTTTGAATTTGATTTAGTCTGTCTACCTTTGAGTGGAATGGATGTAATACTTGGTATGAACTGGTTGGAGTATAACCATGTTCATATTAATTGTTTTAGTAAGACGGTGCATTTTTCTTCTGCTGAAGAAGAGAGTGAAGCTGAGTTCTTGACTACTAAGCAGCTGAAGCAGTTGGCGCGTGATGAAATTCCGATGTTTTCTTTGATGGCGTCTTTGTCTGTCGAGAATCAAGCGGTAATTGATAAGTTGCAAGTTGTGTGCGAATTTCCAGAAGTTTTTCCTGATGAGATTCCTAATGTGCCGCCGGAGAGGGATGTTGAATTTTCAATTGATCTTGTTCCGGGTACGAAGCCTGTTTCGATGGCGCCTTACCGTATGTCGGCTTTTGAGTTGGCTGAGTTGAAGAAACAGTTAGAGGATTTGCTTGATAAGAAATTTGTAAGACCGAGTGTTTCACCTTGAGGAGCGCCGATGTTGTTAGTTAAGAAGAAAGATGGTAGCATGAGGTTGTGTATTGATTATCGACAGTTGAATAAAGTGACGATAAAGAATAGGTATCCACTTCTGAGAATTGATGATTTGATGGATCAGTTGGTGGGTGCACGTGTGTTTACCAAGATTGATTTGAGATCGGGTTATCACCAGATTAAAGTGAAAGATGAAGATATGCAGAAGACGACCTTTAGGACACGTTACAGACATTACGAATATTCAGTGATGCCTTTCGGTGTTACTAATGTGCCGGGTGTATTTATGGAGTACATGAATCACATTTTTCATGCTTATTTGGATCGCTTTGTTGTTGTGTTCATTGGTGACATTTTGATATACTCTAAGTCCGAGGAGGAACATGCTGAGCATTTGAAGATTGTTTTGCAAGTGCTGAAAGAGAAAAAGTTGTATGCCAAGTTGTCGAAGTGCGAATTCTGGTTGAATGAGGTGAGTTTTCTTGGCCATATTATTTCTGGTAGTGGTATTGTTGTAGATCCGTCCAAAGTTGATGCAGTATCACAATGGGAGACTCCTAAGTCGGTTATCGAGGTTAGCAACTTTTTGGGTTTGGCAGGTTCTTACCGCAGGTTTATAGAAGGATTTTCAAAGTTAGCACTTTTGTTAACTCAGTTGACATGTAAAGGTAGAACTTTTGTGTGGGATGTTCAGTGTGAGAACAACTTTAATGAATTGAAGCAGCGGTTGACGACGGCTCCAGTTTTGATTCTACCGAAGTCAGATGAACCTTTTGTCGTGTATTGTGATGCGTCCAAGTTGGGTTTAGGTGGTGTGCTTATGCAGGATAATAAGGTATTAGCTTATGCATCGAGGTAGTTGAGGATTCATGAACGAAATTATCCTACTCATGATCTAGAGTTGACTGCAGTGGTCTTTGTGCTTAAAATTTGGAGGCATTATTTGTATGGTTCAAGATTCGAAGTGTTCAACGATCATAAGAGTCTGAAGTATCTATTTGATCAGAAGGAATTGAATATGAGGCAGCGAAGGTGGCTTGAATTGTTGAAAGATTATGATTTTGGGTTGAATTATCATCCAGGTAAAGCTAATGTTGTTACAGATGCTTTAAGTAGGAAAACTTTGCATATGTCTGCTATGATGATTAAAGAATTGGAGCTGCTTGAACAGTTTAGAGACCTGAGTCTAGTTTGTGAGTGGTCACCTCAGAGTGTGAAGTTGGGTATGTTGAAGATTAATAGTGAATTTTTGAACAGTATTAAAGAAGCTCAGAAAGTGGATGTAAAGTTTGTGGACTTAATGGTTGGAAATAATCAAACGAAGGATAGTGACTTTAAAGTTGACGATCAAGGAGTGTTGCGATTTCGAGGCAGAATTTGTGTTCCTGATAATGTTGAGATGAAGAAGATGATTCTTGAAGAAAGTCACAGAAGTAGCTTGAGTATTCATCCGGGAGCTATAAAGATGTATCATGATTTGAAGAAGTTGCTTTGGTGGTCTGGGTTGAAACGTGATGTGGCACAATTTGTATATTCATGTTTGGTTTGTCAGAAGTCAAAAGTTGAGCATCAGAAACCTGCTGGGTTGTTGACACCGTTTGATGTGCCAGAGTGAAAATGGGATAGTATATCCATGGACTTTGTGACGAGTTTGCCGAATACTCCAAGAGGGCATGACGCAATTTGGGTGATTGTGGATAGATTGACGAAGTCGGCTCATTTCATTCCGATTAATATCAGTTTTCCGGTATCTCAGTTGGCGGAAATTTATATTTGAGAGGTTGTGAAGCTACATGGTGTTCCGTCGAGCATTGTATCAGATAGAGATCCAAGGTTTACTTCTAGATTTTGGAAGAGTTTGCAAGAGGCTTTGGGTTCTAAGTTGAGGTTGAGTTCGGCGTATCATCCGCAGACAGATGGTTAGTCGGAAAGAACAATTCAGTCGTTGGAAGATTTGTTGAGAGTTTGTATACTTGAGCAAGGTGGAACTTGGGATAGTCATCTACCGTTGATAGAGTTCACGTACAATAACAGTTATCATTCTAGTATTGGAATGGCACCGTTCGAAGCTTTGTATGGTCGGAGGTGCAGAACTCCGTTGTGTTGGTTTGAGTCAGGTGAAAGTGTAGTTCTGGGACCAGATATGGTTCATCAAACTACTGAAAAGGTTAAGTTGATCCAAGAAAAGATGAAAGCGTCGCAGAGTCGACAAAAGAGTTATCATGATAAGTGTAGGAAAGACCTTGAGTTTCAGGAAGGAGACCATGTATTTTTGAGAGTCACTCCTGTGACTGGTGTGGGACGTGCATTGAAGTCAAAGAAACTGACTCCAAGGTTTATTGGTCCGTATCAGATATCAGAAAGAATTGGAACAGTGGCGTATAGAGTGCGTTTACCACCGCATCTTTCGAATTTGCATGATGTGTTTCATGTGTCACAACTTCGAAAGTATGTTTCGGATCCATCTCATGTGATTCCAAGGGATGATGTACAAGTTAGAGATAACCTTACGGTTGAGACCTTACCAGTGAGGATTGAAGGTCGTGAAGTGAAGAAGTTGAGAGGCAAGGAGATACCTCTTGTGAAAGTTGTTTGGGGAGGAGCGACTGGTGAAAGTTTGACGTGGGAGTTGGAAAGTAAGATGCTGGAATCATATCCAGAGTTGTTTGCTTGAGGTAAATTTTCGAGGACGAAAATTTTATAAGTCGGGGAGAGTTGTAACGCCCTATTTATTTATTTGATTATTTTGGTTGAGTTTAGAGTCCTTTATGTGACTTATATGATTTATGTTGATAAGTGCCAAAGTTGTTGAATAAAAAATTAATTTTCCGCTGCAATGTAATTCAATTTGATAAAGTTGTTTTAATAAATAGTAACTTTACTCTATTTATACTTCAATGTAGTGTGGGATTCCGTTTTACATTGAATACTCTGATTTATATGTATTATTTACATTGTTGGGAAAACGGGGTGTTACACATTCCCTAAGAACTCTACAGTTAAGCGTGCTTGACTTGGAGTAGTGTTTGGATGGGTGACCTACTGGGAAGTTTCCCGATAAACGTGCGAGTGGGGACAAAACACGCTAAAAAGACTTATGTTGGTTTGTAGGGTCAGTCGACATTGCATAAAATCGTCTGGGGTGTTACAACCACCACTAGGAGAATCATCTAATTTGAATATTAAGAAATGTCAAAACTCTACTTAGAAAAAATATGGTTCGGCTAGGGTGGGAGGTAGCGGAGAAGCGTGGATGTGGAGGAGTATGTTGTTTGCGTGGGAAGAGAAGAGTGTTAGGGGATGCTGTTCTTTTCTTCATAACATTGTTTTGCAGGCTTACGTTCTTGACAATTGGAAGTGGTTACTTGATCATATCAAAGGCTACTCTGTTAGTTGGGTATATCACCTCCTCACGGCTGCAGAAAACCCTACGGACAAAGGCTTGGTCGATAATGTTTGGCATAAACAGGTTCCGTTAAAGGTCTCTTTGTTTGCTTGGTGTCTTCTCTGCAACACTACCAACTAAAGGGAATCTGGTGCGAATAAGGGTTCTTCAGGCTGGAGATAATATTTGTGTTGGTGGGTGTGGCTCATTGGTGACAGTTGATCATCTATTTTTAGGCTATAATTTCTTTGGCGGGTTGTGGCCTCTAGTGTGGAAGTGGTTACGCATTTACTCGTTTGATTATGGTGTTGTTAAAGATCTTTTTTCATAGTTTGGCCAGTTAGCAGGTTTACAACGATCATCTCATTCTTTCCTGAAGTTGATTTTGCTTGTATGTGTTTGAGTTATTTGGAAGGAAAGGAATAATCAGATTTTTCAAAACACAACTTTGGATTTGGATGAGATTCTTGATGTAACGACATGATTTTTAGGATATTACTTATTTAATTTTGTTATTATTTATTTAATTGTTCGATGTGTTTGAATTGTTGGATTAATTGGATTAAGGGTATTATGATAATTTTTTGAGTGAAGGGCATTTTAGTAATTTAGAAGTTGTAACCGCACATTTACATGTGGTCGAACTTATACCGCCTTAAGGTTCCACGCCTGAAGGAGAACGTCAGCTTGCATGCACCGTGCCACACAAAAGCGTGCCCCCGCGCGAGGATCACCCTACACGTATCCTCCTTCGTTCCTAATCACACGCTGCATAACCCGGAGACAGTTATTGATGGTCGGATATGGCAAGTGTAACAAATCGTTTACCAAGTAATAAAGTGATAAGTAGAGTATCGTATCCACATGGATTGTCGTTTCGTCCAAACAATTCTCGTTACTTATATTTGTAAGTTTGACGATATAAAAGTTAAGGGTTAGAAAGCTTGCAATTATTATATGTTTGCAACAAAGCAAGTTTACATGTTTTTGGTTGCTGAAAAATAAGCAGCGGTTAGGATTCTTCGAATCCCCTCTGTTTATATTGTTGGGTATTAAGTAACAGTAATGTCGCGTTTATTTATCTTAGGTAGACTATACAAGTGATGATGTCGTTGAGATGTTATAACCTAGTCGGTCGTCAAGTTGCACCTGCTGATCGCACGGTGATCCTTAAGTGCGTGGTCTTGCTAATTCAAAGGTAATTGAAACATAAACTTAAATTGGTTTTCTAGTTTTTCCCAAGGCAATGAAGTTCAAGGTTCCATTAGATCTTCCCATCTATGAATCTTAGGACACTCATAGCGTATTCTCTCTACGATCTTAGTAGTTCTACAAACGGGCAACCCTAATCTACGTCTACCTTACTAAGGGTTTCAAGAGAATGGTTTGATAAAGGTTATTCCCCGGAGACGCTTGTTTCCCTAATTACTAACCAGTTACATCCTAGGTTCAGCAGAGTAACTACTCAGTCTTAGTAATGTAACCTCCTAAGTACTTACTACTAGGGTCAACTCTCTTTCGGTATCTTTCGCTAGTTAATAATCACTTACTTCCTAGACAAATAGTTACTAGTATAATTCTATAAATATTAAGATATAAGCAGCAAGATAGTAATAACAATGTTAGGCCCTGTCACAACCTAAGTACCTAATCTAGGGTTACATTCTTTTGAAATAAAATAAATGACATATTATATTAAATAAATATCCAACTAAAATAAACAGAGGTCATCTTAGAACTCTAACCTAAAAAGATTTAGTTATTAGTTACACATGGTAACTAAAAACAAATTACTACAGATAAAAACATACCCTAGAAAATCAAGGAGAAGATATAAACTCTCCTAAAACTCCAAAGTTGTCTTCCTCTTGAACTGCCACAGTTATGAACGAGAATTTCTGAATGAGGAAGGCTAGTATTTACAGTGAGAGTTTCTACATGGGTTTGGGCTAAAAGTGCGGGCTTTACCCAACACGGAAGCAGGAAAAGACAGTTGCGCCCCACATTTTTGCATGATCGGGGCACATGCCAGATGCACGGGGTGCATATGAGTGTCCCAAAATGCATGCACTAGGCGCATGGTAAATGCCCTAGGCACATGATTTGGAAAATCCACACACTAGGCATTTTTCCATGCGCTAGGCAAATGGTATCTGTTTCTTGGGCCCAATTCTCTGATTTTCCGTCGTTTTAGGTCTTTGTTTTCAAATAACTTGCCTCGGAACTTTGGGAACAGAATTCCTCCCATTTGTAAGTCTTCTGAGGCCTTTTGAATCTTCATTCTTGGTTTTCCTAAGTCGTCACAATTCTTCAGATGTTCTTGATTTGCCGATTTGCATTATTTCTTCGTGAATTACTTCAAAAACCTCCTAAAATTGCTATGTTTCGAGAAAACTAGAATTATAGAATCAAATATAGAAAACATTAAAAACGTCCTGAGGCAATTTCTCTAATACTCCTCCTTTTTGCTACTAAATCCTACTAAAAATAACTGAAAAACATGCTAAGAATAACATAAGATGACATGTCATCAATTATGACCAACGCGCTTCTATATAAGGGTGAACTCTCTTCACCCTCAAGGTACATTCTCACTTTCCACAAAACTTCTTACACACTGTTTCTCAATTCTATTACTGACTTGATCGTCAGAGTGCTAAGGTGCATACAAGCACTTTTTGTTGCACCACGAAGATTCATCGCCGACGTGCCAGAAGTCGGCACCGTCACACTAGAGCATTCTCTGCCGCCATTGCCACTCAACCGTTCTCATCGGACATATCATTTGGTGCTAGAAGGAGGGGATCGTTTGCTAACCGCCACTGTCCAATGATCCACCACTGTAACCGTTTTTTGTTACGCGCATCTCCGCCGTAACTGTTTTCAGTTACATGTTCCTCCATGGTAACAGTTAATAGTTACTTCTCCTTTCCCCGAAGTAATAGGCAGAACTCGCAGGAGAACCACCACGAGCCATTCCTCCTCCGTACAAGCACCACATTCCATGATTCAATTCCTTTAGAGTCGAACGATTCTGATTCTCGAACTGGTGAATCCCGAAGAAGACGCAGTTATCCTCGATGCTACGATCGATGCCCACGCTACAACCGCCTTGAACTCAGAGGCACTTCCTCCACCACCTCCACGTGCGGAGGACATTCCTACTCCTTCATCGTCTCCTCTGCCACAAGAGGCGAACGAGTTACTGGAAAACCTGGTGAGCCTGCTCCAACAACATAACGACACACTCGAGCGCGTAGAGAGAAATCAAAGCAGGATTCGAGGGGTGGCTCACCTAAATAAGGCGAGCGGAGTTTCCTCGGTCCTGGCGAACCGTCACAAGGACCGCGACGTGCTCCACAACAGCTCAAATTTAGGGCACGATGAACGCTCCCACCCCCGTATTCACCACGACAAACCGGCGGAACATCAAATTGCCAAAGGACACCCTTACCGTTATAACTGTCTCAATGATTCTCTCGTCCGCGAGGTGAAAAGATGCCACATAACACCTAAAACAGGAGACCATAAACCACATACCGAGACGCTGCATAATGAAGCTCATAAATGTACGATCGGCGAGCACTGAAGGGAGAAGGGGGAAATTGCCACACAGGCAAAGGAAATAAGAGAAAAGGGAAGGCCAGTGAAACCTGACTCTGTCGATGCCCTGGTTACCAACACGCGAAGAGCTCACGAAACTCGAGCAAATCCATCTTCGAAGGTGGCCCCTTAAGAAGACAGGAGGCTCGTCACAAGCCGGAAGTTAGGACGGCGAAGGATGCGTGCAACAAGTATAGCCGCACCCACGAATAAAATGAACCATCAGATATGGCATAGGGCAAGCCGCGCCACATAAGCGTTAGTCAACCAGGAAGTAAATACACTCCTCTAAGTTCATCACGAGAGACCATCCTCCTGGAGTGCCTCGACAAGGAATTCTAGGAGGCGAGCATCACCTCACCGAAACCGCAAAGAAGGATTAGGCAAGGTAATGCCGATATCATCAATCCCGCGGCCATAACACAAACGACTCTTACCAACTTCATGATGCAATCAAAGAAATAATCGGGAATGAGAAGCTGACACGGTTCACTAGAAACATACGGGAAGAAAGGGAGAAGCAGATCCGAGCGACCAAGAGGGAGGCCTCTGATTCAAAGACAACGAGTGATATAACCCCGAACGCGAAAATAGTGAAGATCAGAATGGCGTTGGGATTCACCGATGATGAGAAGATCAACAGAGACCCTAACGGGAAATTCCCACTCATTATTAGTGCCAGTATCTTAGGCACTATGGTGGGAGGATGTTTGATAGACGAAGGCAATCCTGTAGACATCCTGTACCCGAACATGTTCGAATGTCTCGGGTTAAAGAGGGAAAATCTAAGATACTGCTTTGGACTGGAAGAAATTGAACTCAACGGTACAAATACGCGCCCATGGGGATGCGTCACTTTGGACGTCACCTTTGGGGACGGAGCAGGGAAGCGAACCGTGAAAGTTCCATTCCTAGTAATCCCTGGCGCCTCTACCTACAATTGCGTGTTCGGCTTCCCAACTCTCGCATCACTAGACGCGATGGCCTATACGGTCCATCTACAGATGAAGTACCATAACGACGAAGGGAAGATCGTAATTATCCATGTAGATTTGGGCGGTATACAAAGACTTTACGAAACCGTATGAAGGTTCAGATTCCCTCCGCTCGATGGGAAAGCCGAGTGAACAACAGTGCCGGATAGAAAAACCGGAGCTCCCCGATAAGACGGCGGTCAAAATATCCGAAAGGTAACATAGCAGACGACTTACGGTAGTCAGGCACTAACAGACCGCTGAGTATAAGTATGTTTTTGTTTAGATTGTCGAATGGTAGACCACGCGAACACGCGAGGGACATCGCCAAATGGAATCATTGTACAAAGGACCACCACAATATTAGTAAACCGGACACTTTTCGCTCACAACAAATGTATTTGTTGAATGTTTGACAACCAAGAAGAGGGACACCAAGCGCATTGGAGCATGCAAAGGCGAACAAATGTTACAACTTCTGCTTTTAAGTGGAACGACAACCTAAAAAATCGTGGCAGACCCACTTGAGGGCTAGCCACCCTTCAAGACGAGTGTCTCGCCCCCTAAAGCCCTGTAAAGGGGGGACTAGACCTTGGCCGATCATGACCCATGGAGCATAAAGATAACAAAGACACGTTGTCGACGTAACTCTTGCATGAAACAAAATGGATAAATACAACAACGACACGCATGCAATGCAACTTTTGCATGAAACAAAATGCATAAAGAAAGGAACACAAGCGAATGAAGGAATCTCCTCCGAACGTGGCATGAGTGCATGAGTTAAAAATGCATAAACGCGAAGACAGGGAGAAGAAGGCACACGGTCAAAGGAACCTCCTCCGGACGCAGCATGAATTAAAAATGCATAAACACAAAGATAGGGAGAAGAAGGCGCGCGGTCGAAGGAACCTCCTTCGAACACGGCATGAATTAAAAATGCATAAACACGAAGAGGGGGAGAAGAAGGCGCTCAGTCAAAGGAACCTCCTCCGAACGCGATGTGAATTAAAAATGCATAAACGCAGAGAGGGGGAAAAGTAGGCGCGCGGTCAAAGGAACCTCCTTTGAAAGGTGCACTAATCGAAAATGCATAAACACATACAAAACAAAGAGCAACGTCTTACATTCAAAATGGAAAGAAACTCAAGGCATGAGAAAATAAGGCACAAGTCATAATTATATATTACAAATTAGCCATCGTGGCTGTATAATCTAAATAAGTAAAAAACTCATTTTCCACCCAAAAACAGGAGGGAAACTCATTTCAAATTTATAATCTGAAAATGTCATTTTAGAAACAAAACAAGACACACGAGAAATGGATAGGATGAAAAAAGTAAATCCCAATAAAAATTGGGTAAATAAGCTTCATTCAAAGGTGGGCATGGCCAAAATGATTTACAAACAGTGGCCCAATAGTCCAACAATCTTTTATGTTACTTCAATAATTTAATAAATTACTTTTTCCCCCATCCGTCTTTCTTGCACGCACACTGTTTTGCTCATTGCCTATGTTCACATTTTATGATCATAAATGTATTAAACAAGTGTTAGGTTATAAAAGTCAAGTTCTTAATTCCTTTAATCCTTTAGCTCAAACCTATTGATCTGCCCAACCCTCCAATTGATAACACAATTTATTATTTGAGCACAATTTCATAATACATTTATTTTAACATCATGTTATGTAGTTCAAAATATTTGGCAAATAAAGTTGAATATGTAGTACAAAAAGATGGAGGGAGAAGGCTTGTTATCCCTATTGCGGACCCATAAAAGAAGACAGGAGCACAAGATGATAGAGTAGTAGAAGGTGGAAACTAATATGAGCAATAATAGATCCAAATTGTTCTAAAATTCAAGTTGATGTGGGACAAACCATTTTAACTCAGCTGCTGATATAAAGGCGTCTATTGACCCTTTGTATAAAAGGACAATAGTGAAACCATGTCATCATAACCGCCCCTAAACGAAAAGTAGGGAATGTGAGTTGGAATGAAAAAATATGAAGAATGAGTGGCTATTTATAGGAAAATACAACCAATGATCCTTGAACTACAACCAAACCGTCAAAAACACGTGGCCAAATAGTAAAAAAATAAAATGAAACATGTATGAAACCGGCAAACCTTGCTAACCAAGGAACCATCCATATTATGGGTTGTTTCAGATTTCATAATCTAAAATTATGCCCATATTGATTATGAGTATATAATTTGAAATACGTCCGGACTATGTTAAAACTTGTACTTTGTGAGGTTTAGTAATTTTCAAACTATATAATCCAAACATGTTTATAACACATTTGAACAACAACATAAATTAAACATAAAAATTTGAACTATATTCTAACAAGATAATTCAACAAAAAAATAGAAAATGTAAAACAACATAATTAAACAGAAACAAGGTCACCAATAAGCGAAACTAAATTCTTCATCGGGCCTATTCATTCAAGCCCTTGTTTCTTTTGTAGGTCATAGGCTGAATAACACTTTCTTGAATATCATGAAAAGATCTCACTAAGAAAACATCTAACTTGATTGGCCACTTCAAACTATGCTGACCGAATATAAAGAACATGGTTGTCACGTCGTTGTTGTTCTGAAGCTTTATTTGGTTGAATTAAACGCTCCCATTTGAGTCGATTGTTAGATGGTGATACCCAACACTGTACACTTTTCTTGTTTCTTTGTGGTTGAGATGACTGTTAATTTGATCCAGTTGATCCTTCAAACTAGATGGTAAAACATAATATGGACCTTAAGTAAAATTGGGTTTTCCACTGCTGTAGGAAAGTGCAACTAACTTTGCGTTCATATCTATTTTTTAATTGTTAATTGTTATGTGGTGTAGTTTGAAAATGAACTAAACACACTAATTTATAGAATTTTATGTGCATTTTAGCCCACAAAAGTTGCCAGTGCAACGTGAACCACACAAAAACCATGTATTTGACTTGTTTAGATTATATAATTCAAAATGTACCACAGTCTGGGGTAGGTTTTAAATTATATAATCTGAACTGATCTTAGCATGATTTCTGATTTTATATTTTGAAAACACCAAGAATGTAGATGATGGTTTGGTCGTCAAGATTTGGACGGTTGTTTCAATTTGGTCAGCAAGGTTCAATGGATCAATTATCCATTTTACACGTTCATTGACTATAGTTACTGTATAAGTAGTCATTTGACTATAAATAGTCTTTCATTCTTCTTCATATTCATTGGAAAACACATTTCCTTTCCTTTTCTTTCTTAATTTTTTTTTGGGGACAATTATGATGTCATGGTCATTGTTGACCATTCATAGTATCCCCGAAACTGTTTTAACGTTTTTGTGGTTATTGTACAATGGTTAACAAGGACCTTTGTATCATCTAGTAGGTGTTTCTGATTTTTTTTATTATAAAAAGATTCATATTATAGAATCCAAAATAGTACAAAAATGCTTCGGATTATATAATCCAAACAGAGGTAAAATAAGAAATTTGGAGGGCGCGTGAGTAATGAATAGGCTGAGAAAATAAATTGTCATAATTTTTTTGTTTATATTTCTCTGCAAATTCTAAAATATTTTGAATTTTTATATAGATCTATAAATTAAAAAATTGTAATCAAGTCCCTAAACTAATATGTTATTTGTAATTAGATCGTTATGTTAAATTGATGTTAATATTGTTCTAATAAATGCCTAAACTATTTTAACCTGATCATTTAGAGTGTGTTTGGATAAGAGAATGTTTTGAGGGAATTCAAATACTTTTATGTGAATTCTATTGTTTGGATAATAATTTGGAGAATTTTCAAAGAAACGACTTTATTCAAATCCTCTACAAAATTAAGCTTGGTTCATTGAAGAAAAGTAAAGACAAGGAAATGTACACAACAACATATTGAGCTATCTCAAATTCTGATCAAGCTCTGCTATCATTCTCACACTTTGAAAAAATCAAAAATCTTGCCTTAGTGTGTCTATAATCAATCAGATTATAGTGAAATCATTAAAGTGTGAGAGGATTGAACCGGTCCTACTTGCTCCGTGGACCCCCCTCGCGGGGAAAGGGTGTGTCGCAAGTAATGTTGCCAAATGTGGTATGTGGGCTTTGGATTGTATTGGGCCTAAGTAAATGGGCCAAAACTCCTTTTGGCAGGTCCAGAACAATAGCCCCCCAAGTCGTTGCTCTTGGTGAAGAGTGATGACTTAAGGGCGGGCATGTTTTGCTGCTCGTAAACGGTTAAAGAAGAGAGATTTGTTTTTGGGAGGTTGAGCCATTGAGACGTGCGAGAACGCCTTGGACTTGGGAACCGTCCGTCTTGGATAGCTATAATACTTAAGAGAATTGGGCGGGCGAGTTTAAGGACGCGCTCGCTATTCCCTGAGGATTTTTGTCTTGTATCCAGACAGGTTCGACAATTGAGCGATTTGTGTCCGGCATGTGAATGCTCGATTGTCTTTGGTCAGATGGGAAGATTCCTTCGTCAGGAAGTTTGGTCGATTGTCATTCCGCAATTAATGCCCACGTCTCGAGGGAAAGATTGAGAAGACATGACCTTTGGTTTCTGAGTGACACGTGTAAGGGCTAGTTTGGTACTTGAGTACCTAGCGTCTGAAGAGTGTTCTTGATTTGTGTTTCCAAGGTGTTATCATCACCGTTGATTTGATCTTGACGTTTGACGAACCGCTACGTTAAATCAGGGCCCTTAGATGGATAGTTTGATTTGATCTGGACCGTAGATTTGCCCTTTGAGTGGAAAGTTGTATGCAAAGGACCGTACCGGATTGTAACTGCGTGACCTTTGAAAGGTTTGTGAATTGGATATAAATAGTTCAAATGCTTGTTTGGAATACTTTTATCATTTCACGTTTCAGAAAATCAAAAAACATCCAAGAGTTCTTTCAAAGGTGAAGCATTTCCGAACCTTCAACTCTCACTTCTAGTCCACTTCTTCATCCATCGTAACAGGTAATGCTCTGATAACGTTCTTTCCCTCTGTTTTTATGCTTGGCTTCCGTAGTTTCCTGTTTAAGAACCGTAGAAATGCATGTTTTTAGGGTAGAAGTTACTCCGACGTGGTGGTTTCTGCCGTTTGTAGGGAGTCTTAAGAGTTTTGTTGTCTGTTTCTTGTACTTGGAGAGAAACATTCGCGACAGTCTATAGTTTAACTCATAAGCTTCAGTCCTGATTGCCTCGGGATGAGTTCCCCGATGTGGTAGGAGTAGTCCTACCGTCGGTTTCTTCATTTCGCTTGCAAGGAGATCCCGTGAAGTTGGTGACCCTTATGAGTTCTTTCCTCTGGTTTATAGCGGTGATGTTTGATCCCTTCCTCGCCGTGGTCGATCTAATGAGTGAAGCAAGGGTGGATCTGAATGTTGGATTCACTTTTTCCTTGCTCTTTCAGGTTTCTCATGGCGGAAGAAGAAATTGTTGCGCCTGCCCTCACTTGGCCGGGAGAGGAGCCCCTGGAGACGGATTTGTCGTTCGCTCTGGACGGAACGGGTGAAATCCCTTTCAGTTCCGTTGGTAGAAACGAAGATTGGGGGGTTGTACTTCCGAGCACTTCTGACAGAGTGTGTTCGGAATACGAAAACTACGTCTTTCCCATGCATGATGTAACACCCCGTTTCCCAAAAATCGCAATTTAATAGATAAATCAGAGTAACATCATAAAACGGAGTATTACGCTTCTATTTCATTCAAGTAATAAATAGGAAAATTTCTATTTATTTAAATCAATCTTGTCAACAATATTCACTGAAATCGCAGCGGAAAAATATAACAATATTTATTCAACAATTGTTCCATCAAAGTTTGGCAC